>Ga0209404_10000372_pt1 | contig 35244 bp, 45 predicted proteins | sample TroAtlMetagenome_2_FD_187447 | JGI IMG/M metagenome (GOLD analysis project Ga0209404, IMG submission 187447) | Marine eukaryotic phytoplankton communities from Atlantic Ocean - Tropical Atlantic ANT8 Metagenome (SPAdes) (version 2) | ecosystem: Environmental > Aquatic > Marine > Oceanic...
GCGCGGAAACCTGTGGCGAACTATCCTTTAGGAAGGACCCAAAGACCGCGTAGTATAAGGCTTTCAGCACTATCATTTTCTTCTCATCTCTTTTTTTAATGAGAATTTTAATTCTTTTGGAAAGACATTCTTAATAACATTGTTACCAATCTTGTAGAAAGGAAATCTCTTTGTGTAATTGATTGAAGTTTTAAAAGCTATTAAAAGTTTGGGCGTTCCTTTCTTTGGATTCGTCCATACTCCCATACCTTTCTTAGTTGGTCTTACTATGTTGTTGCTCTTAACTAATTGTCTTCCAGGTATGTTTCCATATTTGTTTAGCTTTCTATTCTCTGTTGGCACGGCTTCTGGTCTGTTAGGTGTAGACACTCCGCCTTCTATCTGCCACTTCAAATACTTTGCTACTACATCTTTAACCTGAACAAACGCTTCAAGATTGTTGCGCCTTGCATACTTAATAAAGAATCCATTGGTAGTGAACTTAGTAGGCCTATCTAATTTCTTTTCTGTTTGAACCTTATAGGCCTTCTGTAGTTTCTTGGCTGTGTTGTTTATTGCCCACCTGGTAGCTTCTGGTATGTGCTTCTTTGATTTCCTGCCTAATGATTTCGCAACCTGCTTTGCGTTAGTTCTTATATCAAATGACTGTGCCATTAGTTGTCCCCCTTTGGAAACTTATTGTTAGTTTTAATATTGAACTTCTTTGCCCATCTGGACACTGTTGCTTTATCAACATCCAGGCTCATTGCTATGTCGTGCATAGAATCACCTTGCTTAATTCTCTTGCTCAATACTTCTTTTAGATCTTGTTTATATATTCTATTAGTCATAATTAGAATTTATAATAATCAGTTAAAATTTTTATATCAAATCTTCACCTATCTTTCCATACCCCTGGATGTCCACCCATGAGTCTTTTAGGTCAGGATTGTTGGCTGCTCTCAATGCTTTAAACGCAACCATCATGGCTACTGCTTCTGTTGTTGAAATCTTTTTACCCAATATCTGTGTCCATATTTCTGATAACGCTCCAAAAAATAATTCAGGCCTACCATAATCTATTCCTTTTTCTTCTATTAATTTATCTATATCCATGTTTCTCCTCATAGGTAAATAATTTCAAAATGTATTTCTGCAACTGTATCTAACCAAAAGAAAGTTACATAAATAAATAAGAAAAACACAGCTAATGCCATGCCTGCTTTTATATAAGTTCTCCATTTATACATAACTAAGTCTATAACTTTGCTTATTAAGTTAAATACTTTTTCTCTTTTTAATATTTGTTTTTTAGGTCTTCCCATTATTTTCTCCTTTTGTTGTGTAATTTTTCATATCATCCTAAGAAGGGACTTATTGGGCCTTCTTCTTTTATTTCTTCTTCTGTTACTGGTTTAACTTCCGCACCAGGGAAGTTGCTCTTTATTGCATCTGTAAACACAAATGATTCTTTAGGTATTAGTTTTAGCAATTCTTCTATGTGCCAAACACTATCCATACAATTCTCTTTCTTGGCCATTGCTACTGCCTTGGCATAGAAGGCCTTATCCTTCACCACCAGAAACCTTATATCTTTGTAAGTAAACGCCCAGATCTCACCATTCAATTCTTTATGGCCGCGTTCTTTTACATTCTGCTCACACTTATCGTATGCCCTCAACATACCTTCTGCTATTTGCTCAACGCTAAAGTAATTAGTCTTATTCTTAACTGATTTAAACTTATCGCACATTTGGATATAACGAGCGCACAAATCAGGATCTAGTAGATCCGCAAATCTATCTTCTCCCCATCTAAGGCTTATCTCAGATCTTCGTTGTTCAACTCTTGCCAATAATCTCATTACTCTATCTTTCTGTGGGTTAGGCGGTGCCTTATATTTAGTCATCGCTTAAATATGTAGCGCATAAACGAATAGCGCATAAACGCATAAACCCTATAGGGTTTTTATGCGTTTTAAGCGTTATTTCTTGTTTCATTTATGCGTTTTATGCGTTTTATGCGTCACTTTATGCGTTTAAAACAACTCCTTATCAGTTGGAATAAACACCCCAGGCCCCACTTCTTCTATCTTTTTATGATCATCAATTAACGCCTTTTTGGCATTACTTAGACCAGATGTAGTCATATCTCCCACTTCTTCTTTTAATTCTTTTTGCGTAACCGTAACCTCATGCACTTCTTCGCCTTTACCTCTAGCTGCTCTTACCTTCCTGGAATATACAGTCTCTAATGCTTCCAGAACGATCTTCTGATTAGGCCCTAATTGCTTTTCCTTATTTGGTGCAACGTATATATCAGTAACCAACGCTCCTGATGTTGTGGGTTGCCCTTCTTCGTCCAATAAGTGCATAAATTCACACTCATTAAAACTAAATCGCATAGGAGACATACCACGGCCGTCTTTAATAAGGGTTTGTTCCAGATCTAATGACCAATGGCTGTTGTCTATACCTTCGTCATTCTTAGATACCTTATATTCAGCATCCAACGCAGCAGGTAACACGCTAGATCCTCTACCCCTGGATCCTTCTAAATGCCCTGTATGATGCACCAACATAACAGCGCATCTAAATTCTTCTCTTATATAACGATCCACGTTAGCCACAAATCTATTCATGTCCTCTGTGCTGTTCTCATTACCTGGCCCAAAGTTCCTGGCTAATGTGTCTATTACAATTAGGGTAGGGCGTTCTTTATAAGTATCTTGCAACACCAACGCTTCATTACGCATCATTTCAGCGTCTAAATTATCTAAGATCTGCACTCCTCTTTCTGAATAGTGCAATTTGCTATCCTTCAATGGTTTATCGTTTATTTGCTCCCATCCTAATAAACGTCTACTTAGTCCTCTGTGTCCTTCACCTGCCAGGTATAAACATAGGCCTTGTTTTGTCTTCTTTTCATGCCAATCAATACCTGTGGCCACGCAAGCTGCCATATCTATAGTGACAAATGATTTACCTGCTTTGGGTGGGCCAAACATACCTATTAATGAATCTTCCTCTGCTACGCCTTTAATCACCCATTTTGGTGGGGTAGCGTTATCAATAGCTTCTGATGCGTGAAAGAATTTAAACGGCCTAACGTCTATTGGCTTTTCATACACCACTTGTTCCATACCAAGATTAGATCTAGCGTTATTAAATGCCGTTTTCCAGTCTGAATTGGCTTCCAGGATCCTGGCTACATCGAAAGCATCGTGAGAATGGCCATCACCTAATAGATCTCCGCCGTGATGGCTATAAATAGTGCCATCGTCCAATAAGACGATGCCTGGCGTTTTGCTTGTAGAGTGGGGAGACAAGAAACGATTAGATCCTTTCTTTTCATACCCATTCTTCTCTAAGATTTCACTAACCGTGAATTTCTTATTAAACAGATCTATCACATCTGCACTATCACTCTTTGTTGGTAATTGCCTTTTAATAGGCTTTGGGGAAAACCTGTCCAGGCAATGCAACATTGCTTTCTCCTCAACGTCCCAATTCTCCCAGAGTTCGATCAATCTATCTGGGAGAAGCGGGATTTCCTCAAATGAAGCAGGTAACGGAGTTACCCACTCATAAGGAACGCCAGTAGGGTGGATGCTTGGCGGAAGCAGATCTTGGCAACCTGCATTTCCAGTAGAACCGCGTAACTCGAAAACGGTAACTACTTTATCGGCTTCTTTATAGGTCAGCTTCTTAATGCCTATGCGTTCAAGATTAGGCATACGGAAAAGAAACTTAATACCTTCGCGCGAACCGCGCCAACAAGGATGCGCACTTTTCATTGCTGTTGCATCCATCCCTAAATAGTCTTGAAAGACTTTTATAGCATCATCTCTATTGTCTATATCAAGACTGCATGTGCTTGATAGGTTATGTATCAAGCCAATGTTCTGATTATCAGTTAATTGTTCAATGTCTACGCCTTTATGATGCCAATTAGCGGTCTGTGGCCCTTTATGGCCACTTTTCATCGCTACTAATTGAAAGCCTAATGCGTTGTATTGCCTAGCTGATTCCTTAATCCCCATTTCAAGATCTTAAAATGGAATATTGTCTTCTGGTTTCTCCTCTACTACTGGCTCAGGAGCAGCTTCCACTACTGGCTCCGCATCCCAATCACCTGGGCGTTCTACCCATTTAATGATTTCAAATTGTGGGATTCTGCTAGAACCTACGCTGAACTTCTTTTCCTCGGATCCTGTGTATTTGATAACAGGCAGTAATCCTTCCTTCTTTTCTGGGTGATTAGCAACACTTTGGTAGATTTCATTAATACCAGTTACAGGCCCCCATCCATTGGTAGTCCAGGAATAAACACCTTTTAAATGCTCGTCATTAAAATACAGATCTACAGATCTGGCAGGCTTGAAATCTTGACCTGGGTTGGGATCTGGTTTTAATAGATCTTCACGCCATAGATATTCAGGCGGCGCACCTGCTTGCACCTTACCCCATCCTGCTTTGATATTTACATAATCAAAGATAAAAGCGCTCATGGCTTTTTCGGAGATCTCTCCATCGTTATACACCCATTCATCTTTTTGTGGTTTATAAGCTACCCACTTAGCTTGGCTTTCGCCCATGTCGTCATTCAACATATTACACTCCTTATTATTAATAATTGTTACCTTTAGATTGTATAAATTTTAGGCTATAAAGATTTTTGAAACTCCTCTTTAAGATACTCCAAGTTTTCAGCACAAAACCCATCAAAGTCCAAAGGAACTTCTTTATAGGCTCGCTTCTCCTCAATGTATTTTCCGTGCGTTTCTTTACAAAAGTTAAAAAAGTGATCCGTCTTAAACTCAGACCTGAATAAGTTGGTAACAATAACCTTTATATCCTGTTGTCTTAATTTAGCCAGGCCCTTAATGTCTTCATGTAGCTTCTTATCCACATAGAGTTGTGATAGTTCTCTCATCTTAATTTTGTCCATAATTTATAAACTTAAATACTTACAATTACTTGTTGCAAAGTATATCAATAGGAGTATTATTACAATAACAAAAGGCAACAAATAGAAACAATAAATAAATAAACGGAGAAAATATGAATACTTTAAGCAAAGAAAGAAGGGCGCAAATTGATAGATACTGCACCATAACAAGCGCAATAGAACATAACTTCACGCCACTTAAAATTGTAGATCTGAACTATGACGAAAAAAAAGGATGGGTTAAAACTTTTGAAAAAGTTGATCCAAGTATTTTTGATGATTCTGAAACTGAACTTACAGAAATATTAGACACAGTAGATACAAAAAAAATCAAATATTGTGAACATAACGTAACAGGCAAAAGATACAGAATTAATCAAAGAATGAAGTTAATGCGTTACGATTTTGATGTAAAAAAAGGGGTAGCGTAAACAATGAAAATATTAATAGGGTGCGAAACAAGCGGAACTGTTAGGGATGCTTTTTTAGAGAATGGCCACGATGCCTGGTCATGTGATGTGTTGCCTGCTGATACGCAGACCAATAGACACATTCAAGATGATGTTAGATACGTCCTTCAATATGAACAATGGGATATGTTGATGGTTGCCCATCCACCATGCACCAGATTATGCAATAGCGGCGTTAGATGGTTGCACGTTCCACCACCAGGAAAAACAAAACAACAGATGTGGGAAGAATTAGAGGAAGGGGCCGCCTTGTTTTCAGATCTTTGGAATGTTGACGTTCCCAGGATAGCTATTGAGAACCCAGTTATGCACAAGCACGCAAAAGCAAGGATCCAGAACTTTGAACCGTTTACACAAAGCGTGCAGCCGTATGAGTTTGCCAAGTCTGTTGATGCAGAGGACAACGTGACAAAGCGCACTTGTCTTTGGTTGAAGAACTTACCAAAACTGATCAAGACAGGAAGCCTGACAAGAGAAACAGCCAGGCAGGATATACACCTAGCCAGTCCTGGCCCTGATCGTTGGAAGATTAGGAGTAAGTTTCACAAAGGCCTTGCAAAAGCAATGGCTGATCAATGGGGTGGCAACTTAACAAAAGAGGTAGCGTAAACAATGAAGACAATAACTACAAGCGCGCGTTCATTTGGACGCTATATTGGTTATCTGTCTAATGGAATAGACATAGAAGAAGCAAACAAGATATGCAAGAAAACACTTGGCATAGGATCCTGGACATTAGATCAATGGTTCGTGGAACCTAATCCTAAGAGGAGATTCCATAAACCTGAATTGGAGAAAGCATTAGATATGTGCGTTGAAAGAAACGCCACGCTAATCATTCCTAAAGTTCAACATCTAGTTCACAATACAGTTTTTGTGGAACTTTGTTTTAGGGCGCAGTTCAAGGTGGATCAATTTAAAGTAAAAGATAAGAGGTTAGATGTTCTGGGTTGTGATCTCATGGGATCTGAACCTATGCAAATGGGCCTGCTTTACAGTCTCGCCCTGGCTAAGTCTGAAAAGACATCCAAGAGCGTTAAAAAGAAAATGAAGGAACTGAAAGAGAAGGGCGTTAAACTCGGCGCACCAGACCTAAGCATTGCCAGGGCGCACTCGTCCGCAGCACTTAGGGCCAGAGCAAAAGAGCGCAGGGTGAAGATCCTTCCCATCATTAAAGAGATCCAAAAGGACGGCAACAGAACACTACAAGACATTGCCAGGCAGTTGAACAAAAGAGGGGTGCCAACAGCCAGGGGTGGTAAATGGTATGCCACTAGTGTTAAAAATATATTAAGAAAATAAGGAGATTGATATGAGTGAAGTTAAATTCAGCAAAGAGACCAGTTGTGCATTAATGAAAATTGAAGCAGAGCAAATGAGCCTGCTAAGACTTTCCAGATACATAAACACGGAATGGTATAAGTTCTTTTTCAAAGATCGTGTGTCTCATAATCTGGCCAGAGTGTTCTTTGAAAGACACGCTGTTGAAGGCGAGGTGGAGTTAATAGATATTCTGGACAGCTTGCCAGTTGTTGATGGAAGACGATTAGTTGGCGAACATTCACTAAAAAAGAGGGTGGATCAAGGAATAGCGAAAAAGATTATAAAAAGACAAAGATGTAAGCATGACCAACGTAGAAGCTGCTATACCTTTTATAACAATCAGATAGCAGAAGAAGTGGCCATGCATTGTAGTGAGCAAAATGAATTAAGGCTCAACTTGATGCTTGATGCTCTGGACGGCGCACCAGATAGTTTGTTGGAACACTACACGCGATTAGTGTCACAACGCATTGAAGGCAGCACTAATCGTTTAAGGGCGTATGATTTTTTAACGGCTTTAAGAAAATAGAGTTAAAATTTTACCCTGTAAATATTAACCACGATAATGGAACAAAACGATAGACGGATAACAGAATGTCAATTATAAATACAAACTAGACACAATGACGGCAAAAGGAAACAAAAAATGAAAGACAGCTACTACTATTACCAAAACTTGCGTAACCAGGGATCCAAACGATGGACAATCCCCATGGATAAATCTGAACACCTGGAAGTAGCTATAGAAACTGCAACCGCATTAGTGGAAGAATTGAAGGCCATACAGAAGCAACGAATTAAGAGTTACTTAAAACTATTTCATGCCAGGCACGCCATTGATGAAGCCAGTCAACGAACCAAACTACTGGCCAACGGCAATGACGATACCAAGCATAAAAGCTATAAAGGAGCCGTGTAAAGCCTAAAGGTTGCGAGTGCAAGAACCTTTAAAGTTTACACACCATTTGTAAAATCTAAATTGGAGAAAACCATGATTAACAAGAACCATGTAAAACCTTCCCAAGTTGTTGATTTTACTAGCACTACATATAGACATACCGCAGCTATAGACCACATTTTGTCGTGTTCTATACTTCGTATAATATATATAAGTTTAAAGACTAGTAAAACAGCTAACCTTCCCAGACAACCCAGACCTGCTTACCTAGCTAAACCTGCTAGAATCTTTGAAGTTTTGCAATACATTAGCGATTCCAAAGGGCATTACAGCAAAGACAATTACGCTATTTCCATGCGAACACCAGACGAGGAAATGGCCATGGACAAAGTAAAAAGGAATATAGCGCAGGGGTTTAGATCCCAAATTAGGGAAAGTGGGGTGGCAGCATGGTAGGGAAGCTAACAGAAGACAATAGGATGTCTTGTTCTATCGTGGCCACGGCGGCAGGCTTTAATCCTTGGAAGTCTAAAAATGAATTGCTAGACGAGATGATTAAAGCAAATCATGGTGAAGACATTAGGAAGGAACAAACTGCCATTATGTCCAGGGGAGATCTCTTAGAGCCTGTTATTCTAAAACAGGCACAAAAGGATTTAGACTTAGACGATGTAGAAACAAATGTTCCTCTGCCATTAAGTCACCCTGACATTCCCTTGAGCGGATCTGCGGATGGTTTCTGTTGGTCTACTGATCTGTTTATTAGGGAAGATCAAGAGAAGGGCATATTCGTTATGACTCCTACCAAAGAAATAACCCTACATGGTATAGGCGCAATGGAGTGCAAAATAACTTCCGCTTACCCAGAAGAAGAACCACCACTCTGGCGTGGCCCCATGCAGTTGCAAGCCATAATGGATATTCAGAAGATAAAGTATGGCATTTTGGCCATCTGCTATCAAAGTGTGCATTGGCGTTATTTCATATACCCACGCGATGAAGCAATGGTAGATATGATCCATGCAACAGTATTGGATATGGATAGAAGGATAAGGGAAGAAGATTTTTTTGCACTTGAAACTGCTGATGATGCAGCCATTGTCCACGCTGAATCAAATGAAAATCATATAGACCTTGAAGAAGATGCTTTGGATCATATTGATCTATTTAACCAAGCCAACAAATCTATTAAACATTGGCAAGAAGTTAAAGAAAGATCTCAATTAAGTTTGATGGATATTCTTGGGCGTAATACTAAAGGATCTATAGCGGTTAATAATGGCCTTAATACAACTACCTACATAGTTAATTGGGGAACCAGGAACATAAAGGCCAAGCCTGCAACCTGGAAGCCTGCGGTGGAAGCGAATGTAGTCCGTAATAAATCAATTAACATTAAGCAATTTATAGATGAAGGTGTAGATCCTTCTAAATCTACCCAGGCGGGGAATTAATAATGGATTATAAAATAAGCGATACACCACTTAAAAAGGGTAGGTATGACCATTTGGTGGATATATTGATGGACGGCAAGACTTTGCATGACTTAGATAAATCAACCTGCCAAGGAGCCAGGCAAAGGTGTTATCAATTAGATATACCTGGTGCAACCATGAAGATCCAACCTAATGGCTTGTATTCTTTAGGATTAAGGGAAGTAGAGAAAGTTTAAAAGTGAAAGATAGTCTACTTGCATACTGTAATTATTGTGGGGCAACTGGCCCCTGGGAAGGTTATATAAGTGCTTTAAACCACAAAGAAAGAAGTGGGGAAATTACGGCCACTAACTGCGGAACGTGCCATAAACCTTTTTCAATCTCATATAAACAAGAGGATTAATCCGTAGACGGCAATGTATGATCGTTAGCAGTTTCCAACAAGTGAGCGTTATACGTTGCCCTTCTTCCCACTTGTTCCGCGTATTTAGAATCTAATAGATTCTTTGCCGCACCTTCCCAATTTTCATCTGCTAGATCTTTCAACATATTCTGGAAGTTAGAGATAGCAGGAACACCCATATTAAAAGCTAAGTCATACATTACTAACTTGGCCCTGGGTGGCAGATCTTCAATCCATGGCCATCTGGCCAGTAATTCTTCTTGCACTATAGTTATATCGTTTTTAAGCATAACCATAGCTTCGTCTTCGCTTATCCCTCTATCGTCAAGATTTCGGCCTATACCAATAGTAAGTTTGCCAGAAGTGCAATGATAAGGTTTCAGTCTTAAACCCTCAAACACAATAAGGTGTTCTGTTAATTCTTTAATCATCGCTAGTGTGTGATGCACCAAAGTAGAAAGAGATAATGGCAGAAGCCAGTCCGCCCAGATAACCCAACACCAGGCTAACTATAGTGTCACTATTGGCATCAGGTGGCATCAAAGTTACTGTGAATATATAACCTAAGAAACCACTTATAATCAAAACGCCTATAATCTTAGAAGTCCAATCCTTAGAAAACATAGATCTAGCGTTCTGTATGTCTGCTGTTTCCAGGGCAAATAGATCTACGTCTAATTCCTTCATTTTAACTTCAAAGTCGTTATCAACCTTTTTAAGTTCTGCAAGTTGCTCAGGCGTGGCGTTCTGCACAGCTTTTTCAATATCTTTTGGAGTGTTGTTGCATCCCAACGCCTGAGAAACCATATTTGCGGCCATTCCGCCCATTGGGCCACCTAAAGCAGTCCCCAATGTTGGTGCTACGGCACCAATTACACCTTTTAATAGTTCTTTCATGGGTTAAGTTGTAAGTTGCATTTTAAGAACGTCAACTCCTGTAGGTGTATATTTCTATCTTTTCTTCTTTACCTTTTACGTTTATTTCGTCTACATAATGGAAAGTCATACCTTCTACTGTTTTGATAGTTTCATAAGGGAATAGGGTATCTGCGTCATAGTTCCTAGTCTGTCCTTCTAACCTGGCTCCCAGGTTAACGGCATCACCTATAACTGATAGATCCATTCTTAATTCAGATCCCATGTTGCCCACAATACAAGTGCCTGTGCTAATACCTGTGCCTACTTTTATTAAGGGCAACCCTAACCTTATAAACTCATCTCCTACCTTCTTGGCTTCTATTTCAATGGCCCTTCCTGCCAATAAGGCCTGCTTTCTGTGTTCTTCGCATGGGATAGGGTAGTTCCACCAGGCCATAATACAATCGCCCATATACTTATCTATGGTGGCCCCATGATCCAGTAAGATATTGGTCATTTGATCCAAGAAGCCATTGATTAGATCTACTAGGCCCTCTGGATCATCTTTATTCTTAAACGCTTCACTTATTGGAGTAAAGCCAACTATATCCATAAACAGAAAGGTCATTTCTTTACGCTCTCCGCCTAACTTCATAAGGCTCGGATCTTCAACAATCATGTCCACATATTCTGGGGATATGTATTTACTGAACTGGCCTTTTATTTGTTCCCTTAGTTTCCATTGTTCTCTAAAACGTAAATAGTAAGACACGCTTCCTGTAATGAATGAAGCTATTAATGTCCAGGTAACATCTAACAAAATGCCTGCTTGGATAAGCCAGTAACCACTACCTGTAAGCATAAAAAGGCTTAAACTGGTTAATACTAACCCTAGGCTCATGCTTAGTTTGTTCGTTAGAAGCCACGCAAATGAGAGGAAAATTAGAAAAATAGCGATTTCTGCGCCCAAATGCCATTCTGGGATCCTGGGAGAGTCCTGGATTAATATAGACTCAGCTAATGCGGCCTGTAAGTGATGCGGATTCATTAAACCGTTAGGCGTAGAAACTTGCGGAAGGATCCCACCACCGCTAGTTCCTATAATCACATACTTATCTTTTGCAGCTTCTAAGTTGTCCAGGTTAATAATCGGAGTGTCTACATAACTAACCCACTTACGCATCAATGGATCTACTGGTATAGGTGGCAATGATGGAACCCTTATCTCCCCATCAGTCATATTAATTATGTAAGTATCTTGGCCTGTAAGCTGTTTAAGGATCTCTATTGCAAAGCTAGGGGTGAATCCATCTGGGGATCTTAATAATAATGGGATCTGTCTAACCAGGCCATCCACGTCTGTTGGTGCTGATGCGATACCTTGTGCGGCCTTTTGTTTTAATAGATCTATGTTCTCAACAACTCCCCTGGCCATATAGCCACCGCCTGTATCTTCTCCAAGTATTACCGTTCCTACAACTGGTGGGAAGGATCCATTGTCATTTTCAAACATAGCCAGGACAGAAGGCCCATATCCTAATGCTTCTGCAAAGGCTTCATCTCCGCCCATCCTATCTGGTTGTGGGAAGGTAAATGCCCAGGCCTGGCCAAAACTACCAGAATTTAATAGATCTACCTGGATCTCCGCTAATCTTTGCCTGGGTAATGGCCAACCACCTTCATTAGCTATGTCTTCTTCCGTTATATCCAGGATAACGAAATTCCCAGATGGGGCCTGTTCTTTAATAAAAGCATCAAAGGTTTTTAGCTTTAAGATCTCCAAAGGGGTGAGTTGCATCAATAATGGCAATGCCAGGAGAATAAAGAGAATAGGGAATATAAGTCGTTTCATTAGCTTCCTTGTTTAATTTTGATGGTATTAGATGATCCACCGTTAACTTTAACGATGTTCTCCACGCCATTTTGAAAAAGAATTAACGTATAAGCGCTTGATCCGTCCAGATCTATCCTAAAACTATCACCTACGGCCCTTCTTATGCTTACTTGCTGTCCTGTGATTATGGTGGTGATCTGCGTTTCTTTGTCCTGGCCAATCTTTGTGCCTGCTATCTTTATACCTGTAGCAACCTGGTTTAATTGTTCGTCTTCTTTAATAATAGCCAGGGCATCTATAATCTTTAATAGATCTTCCAGGAAGTTAACATCCAGGTAATTTATATCTAATTCAGTAAATTCAAGATCTGCTTCATTATCCAACATATCCTCTGCCAATAGATCTACGTCCAGATCTGTAAAGTCCAAATAGTCTGCTGTGCCTTGTTGTGTGCTTTCCTCTGTTGTGTCTTCCCTGGTATCTGGTCGATTAACAATAAGCATATTGTCTATTAACTCTAGGCTTATATCTAAGATCACAGGCTTAGAAGGGGCCTGGTTGTAAGTGATAGCTGTTGTGGCTTGATACGCTTCATTAAGTAAGACTTCTCCCATTGCTGTTTTTACTAATATCTCACCACTTGGGTTGCCGTATTCATCTGGGAGCAATATCACCAAACTAGATCCTAATTCTGGTGTTGTTGTAATGGTGAAATCAGTTCCACGCACATAAACATCAGCAGAAGGTGTTTTAATACTAATGGCTTTCTTATTGTTGAATTTACCTGTAACAAATCTGGCCGTGCCACTAGCAAAACGCAGGGCCATCTCTGACTTCTTAGGATCTGCGTCATAGACATAGCTGTTTATAACTAAACGGCTATGCGGCATTACTCTTACAATAGTATCATCCGCAAAAGTTATACCAACTCTGCCTGCTTCTGTCTTGACGTTATCCATCTGTTGGATAGGAAACGCCAACTCTGCCCCATAAGGCTTATCTCTTAATACCTGGGCATTGCCTTTTAGTTCACTTATAGAACCAATATCAACAGCTTGTGCTTGTGCCTTGGTCGTTTTGAATAACACAAATGGTGCTAGTAGTAGAGCCAATGCTAAGTATTTTGAGCCAATCATTATCTAATGTAGATGCTTGTGTAACATTAAAGGTGCGATTAGATCCTTCGTGATCTAAGTAGAAATATCCGCCTGCATACCCATCTCCATTGTAGTTAACAGCATTGTCTGAGCCGTCAATGTCCATGTAGTTTGTAGCGTTATCAACATCTATAGCAGAAATAATCGTGTTACTAGATCCATTGATTATCCAGTCCAGATCTAAGGTGCTTGCTAAAGCCGCCGTGGCGTGATTGAGCGTAAGGTTGTTACTATTCCCAGTCACATCCACGTTCACATTACTTGAGTCTGCCCCATAGGTCGCAGTCTTGTCTGTGTTCATGGTGAATGTGTTGGAATTTCCATCAAATTCAAAAAAACCAATATAAGAATCTGAAACAATATCACCCAGAAACTTATTGCTATCTCCAATCTGGTTTATGTCTAATGTCATAGCTGTGCCATCAAGATCAAGTCCTGTCATGTCACCTGCCACGGCATCTGCGCCACCTATTATATTTCCAGATCCTAGTTGTTCTATATCCATATTTGAATGGGAAGAACCAGAACTCTGGTCTATAAATATTTCGTTATCCGCACCAAATAAAGGTGTAGATAACATTATTAATAAAAGTAATTTTTTCATTCTTTTAATCTCCAATAGTTATGATTTACACCCTCTATAATTGTTTCCAATACGGCCTTTTCAATGGCCATTTGCAAAGCAATACTGGTAGGCTCGTTTTTAACTGCGCCGCCTTCTAGTTCAACTAATTCTGTGTTGTCTGAAACAAATCTAAATACATCATTATCTAATGATGCAGATAATACTGTCTTCGTTACTAAGACCTCTATTAATACCTTTCCTGTGCTAACTGATACAGTTCTAAGGCTTATTGTAATAATATCTTCTCTATAGGACTTGGATAATCCAATTCCCAGATAACGTGCGCCTGCACCACCAGATGTTATATTAGCCTGGTAACTTAGAACTCCGCCTACCATTATCATATCGCCAAACTTTAGGGGCATTAGCTTCTGTTCTTCATCAAAGTTTTCTCTGGTGGATCTAATTAACTGTCGTTCTTTTGTTAAGTTGTCTAATCCTACTCTTTCAACAACATCAAAGAACTTTGAATGTTTTAAGGCCCTGATTAGATAGGCGTGTGGGGCCTGGGAGATGGCACTAGAGAAGGTGGCGTATTTAGAGTTGGATCTTCTTGCTCCTGTTTGATCCATAAAGCCATCAGCATATACAGCAATAACAGGCTTTCTTTCTGGTTCTCCTATTTGTGATAGATCTGTAAATAGGGAATGAACTACTGCAACTTCTGGCCTTCCTACGCCTAAATTGTTATCAAGCGGATCTATCATAAGACTACAACTAGAAAGTAAAGCCGCCAATAGGCACAATGACTTCTGTAACATTTCCGTCCTCATCAGTTATTTTAACGCGCACTTCTTCGTCTGTTATTTCATATTCTATGGTGTTGCCATCCAATTCCATGGATCCGCTTTTGTTGGTTTCTTCACCAAACAAAGACGCTTCTACTTGCCTGGCTATGTTTGCATAGATCCTGGAAGTTAAATTACGCATAAATCTAGCTTCTACCGTGTTGGTTTCCTCTCTCTCTAATTCGTCTTTTAAAGCCTGTATCTCATCTTTGATGGCCTGTTTGCGGTTGGTTTCTTGATTCTCAATAGTTAGATAATGACTAGAAGTATTTTGGCCGTTGAAAGAGGGTGATTTAAACTCATGCACCATTTCGTCTGCATTGGCCACAGATACCATAACTACTACGGTAATAAGAATGGATGAAATAAATAATATTTCACCGTAACCGTCTTTCTTTTTAGTCTTTTCTTTGGTCATCTCTATCTGCTTTTGCTATCTTGTTGCTGTCTATCAACTGCGGAACACCTAGTATTGTTTTTATTAATGTGTCCTGGCGTATTATTTCATTATCTAAAGATCTTACGCGGTCTATTAGTGCTACCAGGATCCCATGTTGGGAATCTAACTTAGTGCCTAACCTTTCTTCCATTAGTGAGATCTGTTCAGCCACTTTATCGTCCAGGACATCTAACTTGGTTTCCATGCCATCAATAATTCTATTGATTAGCTTCCAGATAAAAAAACCTAAACCACCTGCGGCAGCTATTGGAAAGCCTACCTCATTAATAAAGGTAACGGCTTGCTCCATTATTTCTTATTAGGTTTCTTTTTAACTTCTATAGTCTTATATGCTTCATTAACTTCTGGAGTTGTAGGATCATCAGCAACAAATTTACCTTCATCTGTTCTGGCCCTAACTTCTTTATCTTCTACACCTCTTATCTTCTGTGAAATGTATTTAATAGTTTCGTAATATGTGTCTGCTAGTCTCATGTTTGCACCTCTGGATTAAAAATATTTAGATCTATAAGTTTCTGACGATTCACTAAATGCTCGTCTTCAACATCTTTTTTTGATTGACCAAAGTAAGCAACCGCCAAATGATTATCTATTAACGCTTGATTGATGTTTACTCCGTCCACCCAAATTGTTCCCAGGACTCTACCGTATTTACCTCTGGAATCTTTTAATTCTGTTTTAACAACAACTCTTTTACCGTTCTCTATTGAGTCTTTTAAGAAATCTTTAGCCAATAATCCTCTAGCTTTCTCATCAAGGTTACGAGTGCGTGACTCGGGAGTATCAATACCATATAAACGAATACTAGACTTAAAAGAAACATCGAACCCAAGACATAGAACCCCAACGAGACTATCCCCATCAATAATTCTGTCAATTTTACAAGAATACTCATACATCACAGATACCTAGTAGCTATTAGGGCAGTAATCAATACAGGATAAATACCCCATATAAGCGTTTCTAATCTTTTAAACTTAGTAGATCCCTCGTCTAACCTGTCTTCTATATACTGAAAGCGAATAGCGTTTTCACGTTGATGTGCTTCAAGGGTTGTTATTGTTTCAGCTTGGTTTTCCATCTGGCGGAATCATCTCCTGCAATTCTTTTTGTTTTAATCTAAAGTGATCTTGCTTCATGTTAAATTCTGCAACGTGCCTAGATAGTTCCTCTAACTGGCGTTGTAAAAACTGTAAGCTACTAGCAGTAGCATATTGTTCATCACTCATAGACTCAGTATTTATCTTTCTACCATCTGGCAGTTCTACTTCAAACGCTTGCCTTTGAATGGGGATTTCATTTTCTCCCATATCATCTTGAAGAACTTTTTGATCTTCTCCCAGATTGTCTTTAAGGTTTTCTTTATTTTCTTCATTGTTGTTTTCCACATTTGCACTCCTGGTTAATGGTTTAAGAAATCTTTTTAATTACTGTAGTTGGCGTAACCTTTTCTGCTATTTGTGCATCAAGATCTGCCTTAATATCTTTAACTTTATCTGCTGTTAATGCAGACTCTACCCACCCCTGAACATCGCTTGGTTTTAAATCAGACCAATTAGTAAATGATGATAAATCAGATGTATCTAATAGCTGCGTTCCAATAACCCTGGATCTTTGTGGATCTCCGTTATTATCATTATTACTATCATCGGTTGCCGTTAAACTCCAATGAACGGTATGAACCACGTTTGACTTACTGCTTTTTGTTGGATAAGTCTCGCAAGTGCCAACATCCCAGGTATAATTTATGGCCATTTTATCCTTCTAATGTTTTCACTCTAGCTTCTAATTCTTTTAATGCTTCAACCAATAAAGCAGACATATTTGCGTAATTAACAACCTTTGGCGCGTCATTACCTGAGTTATCTTTACCAAGTCCGCCATCACTTACTAATTCTGGAACTACTGTCTCAACCTCTTGGGCAACGAAACCAATATTAGTGTCAGTTCCCCTGGATGCGTCTTTCCATTTAAAAGTCCTGCCTTTTAGTTGAAGAACTTTGGCCAAACTGCCTGACAGATCTGCTATATTCTTTTTTAAACTAACGTCTGATACGTTCCATGCTCCACTAGAGCCAACATAGGCAACGTAAGATGATCCTATTTTGAAATAAATGTTATTTGCTGTTGATCCAAATACACCATAATCACCTCTGGTGTAACCTGGTAATAAATCTGACATAAAAGCACTATTATTATCACCCACACAAACAACATCACCACCATGAGATGTGATCCTTGCATCTGAATAAGCTGCGGAAGTAGCATCAAAATAGGCTTGTCCATATTGGTTAATAACAAACTTTGTAGTGCCACCTGCGCCATCATCTACTGTTATTGCATTACCAGTTCCATCATTTCTCACATATAGTGCGGCACCGCTATTACCTGCTCCATCGTTTATAACTTGTAAACAATTTTGCGCTCCTGATGTATTTTGATAAAAATATCCGCAAGGTTCATCTGTTGCTGTTTGAGTTACATGAAGTTTGGCGGAAGGACTAGTATTGTCTATACCTACATCTCCATTGGCATCAATGCGGACTCTTTCACTATTATTTGTATGAAAACTTATAGGTATATTGGCAACAGCTTTTACTTTTAGTTCTGTAGAAAGACTTTGAAGTTGACTATAAGTAGTTCCGCTATCATTGCTCTCAAATGTTAATTGGCCAATATTATCGGCACTTCTACCTCTGAGTTCTATACCATTGGCAGAACTGTCAGAAACTATGTCTAGGGCAGCATTAGGGCTCGCAGTTCCTACACCTACGGCTCCGCCACTTTTTATAGTAAGTCTTTCTGTAAATGCGCCACCTGTGGCTTCTGTCCAGAAAGATAAAGCTACTGCATCATCAGCACCATCTCTAGTAGCACGCATACCTGCATTTGCTGTAAATGCGCTGCCACCATCTAAATTACCAAATCTGACTTCACCAATTCTATTGCTGCTTGTTACATCTGGGCTGATTAACTCTAATACACCAAAATCATCTGCTGCTGCACCTTGTATTGATAATACTCTTGATCCTGCGCCAAATCCTGCTTCGTTGGGTGTGGTTGTTCCCAATCCTGCGTTCCCAGAAGATCTATAAACATTGCCGCTACCTTCTGTCCATGCTCCGCCTGCGGATGCCCAAGATAAAGTTCCAGAGCCATTGGTGGTAAGAACCTGACTGGCAGAACCATCTGCTGTTGGTAATACCCATATTTGATCGCCTGTTAGGGCAGGTGCTTCAAATCCAACGTAATTAGATCCTTCATAAAACCTTAATTCATTAGCAGATCCATCTAAAGAAACAGTGCCAGATACAGCCAATGTAGAGTTAAGATCCGTAGCACCAGAAGCAGCTAATGTCGTAAATGCTGCTGTTCCTGCTGAACTGGCACCTACGTTAGTTCCATCTATTGTGCCACCATTTATATCAACGGTATTACTAGCCGTTACAGATAAAGGCATAGTTATCCAGGCATTATTGGCCGCGTTTCTTAGTTTTAATAAACTATTTCCTGTGTCTACCCAAAACTCGTAAGCGTAAGTTGTAGAAGGTGCGGAAGATCCGCTATTGTTTGAAGATATGGCCAACGCCATACTGTTAATGTCTGCTCTGACTGTAGCGCCAGATGCGTTAGCTATTACATAATCATGTTGCGCCATCTAAAAACCACCTTTAGATATTATAAAATTTATATAAAAGACCGTAAGTTGCATATTCATATTGTCAATATCCCCTTGCTAAATAGTAAGCAGTCCTGGATATTCCAGTCCCACCAGAATTGTAAAACCTTAAAGTGAACCCTGTAGCAGACGAACTGGTAATAGCATAATAATCTCCTGTGGCCATGTCATTAGCAGTTATAGCTATCTGTGGTGTTGATAAAAAGGCAGATCCATAAGTAAAAGCAGTTCCCGCAGAATTTGTGGTTCCTGTTTCTGACTCGAAACGATAATAAACCTCTGCTTTAGCTGTTAGTGAAGAAATGTTTATCTGATGTGTTGCGTCTTCGGAAGTGCAATTAACCTTAAATTTAAAACCTCTCCCAACGTAGTTACCTATAGTGAACTCTTGATATGAAGACCAGGTTGCAGATCCACTAGCAGGATCATCATTGGTGCTAGATATAAACATAGTTGCATTAACATCATCAAATGTGTTTGCATCTACAGCTTCCCAATCATCTATATTCTGTAAAAAGTTATCCCAAATATCGGTGGTAGAAACAGTAGTAAAGATAATGCTGCTTGATAAAGTCGCATTTGCTACCGCTCCCAGATCTATTTTGTTAGTAAATTCATAATATCCTGATAGATCCGCACCACCTACTGAATCTATTAACCCCCAAGTATCAATATTCCCTGCAACACTATCCCACGGAGTATCGGCTTCAAACTTTAAACGTCCAGTATCGGAATCTATAACCATGTTTGATTTAGTTCCTGCAAATGTAGTATCTGTGACTGTTGCTGCTGTCCTCTTATCAAAAATAGAAGGGGAGACAGTATTAACAATAGATTTAGCGTTTGTTGACTTATTGTTTGTTGAATCAACGGCCTTTATTAAATATGTTCCTACTAATAAAGGCATGGAAGCTGAATTTGAAGATCCTGCTATATCTGAACCTACTTTTATAGAAGATCCCCATGTGGCCCCACTTGTTGCTACAGAATGTCTTATTTCAAATGTTCCACCTACCTTTACATCTATATCTGGTGATGGAGTCCAAGAAAGATTGGCTTGAGTGCTTTCTGCCCTTAAATAGAAATTTGCAACATCCGTAGGTGCTGCACTTAATCCTGTTATCTCTGCTGTGCTTTCTGCATAAATTGACTTTATGCCTGCATCATTTATTGCGCGAACTATAAATTCATAATTACCAGGAGTTATATCAAAGAACTCAAAGAAAGTGCCAGTTGATAATCCTGCTATCTGGTAAGGATTTGTTGTGCCTGCTAACTTAAAACCAACTTCATAATTTTCTATAGTTACTCCCAACGCTTCCCAATCTGAATTTGCTACTGCCACCCAGGACAATACCGCTTTTGCTTTAATGCCTGATCCTGCTGTAGATGATACAAGGGATTCAGTAATACCAGTAATTCCTGGTGGATTAACAGAAGGCAATATAGATTTTCCTTTTACTCTAATTTCTGTTGTTGCGTAGTCAGAAGAAAAGCCTGCTGAATTAACTGCCTTAACTGAAAAGTAATACACGCCAGGATCTAGGTTATCTATTGTGAATTGTTTACCTGTAACCGTCCCTGCTTGTATATAAGTTCCACCTGGCGTTCCAGACATATAAGCAATCTCATATTTTGTTACATAAGAAGATTTTGCCGATTCCCAGTCCAAACTAACTCTGTTTGTTACCCTTGGATCGTTGAACATTAATGATTCTGTTGCAGTTAAAGACGTAGGTGCATTAACTGAACCCATAGAAGGAAGATCTGTATTAGGAGATGTATCTATTGCACTTGCAGTTCCATGGTCATAAACACCTGAGTCATATTCTCTAGCAATTATTGATACTTCGTCTGTTGATTCTATTGTGACACTGATAACTCTAAATAATTTACCAGAACCACTATTAAGACTACTCCACCCTGGCGCATCTAGTTTTATATAAATAACATCTCCTACCTCTGCCAATAGGCCCTCTTGGAAGGTAGAAAATTCTATCAATATACCTTGCCTAGTTTGCTTCATTGTTTGCTCTGCAATATAAAAGGACATCAACCTGTCTGCTGTAAAAGGTAACTCAATTTTTGCTTCCATTAATAAGTTATTATCAGCAAGTTTGTAGGCAGAACTTTCAACGTATTCAAAATCAGATTGCCATTCTTTGGCAGGATTAAAATAGTTGGCACTTATCCTGTTGGTTAAAGTGTTTTTACCTGGCAATGTTATATCGTAATTAGTCATTATATTTGACTCATCAAAAGTCAAAGATGGCGTTTCCGCCTTATCTAATATCAACTTATATACACCGCCACTAAAAACTAGCATACCCCTACAACTTGTAAGCAATTTATTAAGAATATCTAAGCTAGATTCACCTATAGTTACTACACCATTCAAGGTGTATCTTTTTTGTGTTTCTTGGTGTCCTGTAGACAATGTATAGGTTATCTTTTCGTCACAATAATTTGCAGCAGCTTCAAAAGAACTATCACTAATCTGGCTTCCTGATATACCTCTGCCATAAGTTGAATTCATTAAATAATCCCTGATGCAAAGGGCAGGGTTGTTGGAAAACCTGTTTATAGAATAGGCTGTGCCTGCGTAAGTATTCCTGGTATCTTCTACCATCCTTCCTTTTACATCAGCATTAATGGTTGGCATCCCTGCACCCCACACTTCCTCGTCCGCTTCTAATCTTACATATAGATAAGCTATTCCCCTTAATCTGTGATCGTCACCCCACGCAAAGGTAGAGGAATCACTTTCTGCTACTGCTTTTAATTCTTGATCTACAGCCTGATTGCTTTCTCCTAGATGCACATTAACGAATACTTTATTCTGGAACCTTGGATCTAGTTGTGGCCAAATTTCAACATTATTGGCGTAAACCTTTTCTACTGCGCTTATTGGGCCTTCACATAAAGCGATAACCAAATTTAAGTATTCATTAGGAAATTCGTCCGTTACTTCTCCTTCTTGTGTATAGCCATCGGATGCACTCATAAAAACCATAACCCCACCCACACGCCTAACTCCATAGATAACAGGCAAAGGGGCGGTATTAGATCTGGAATTGCTTAAAACCGCGCCTGCCGTTTCTCCAAGACCTATCGTTGGGATTTGGCTTTTTATAAGGGAACCAATGGCATAAAAAGTTCCTGCGGTGGCCACATAAGATAAAGCTAATGCAGCCTTGAAACTAAACCCTAACCTTCCAAAAACACCAATAAAAAAGTTTACTACGGTTCCTATAAATTGGACTGTTGCAGGCATTAATCTATCCTCAAGGCCCAGTCATAAATTGAAAAATCAGAAATTTTGGCGGTTGCCGTTGAACCATCCTCTAATACTGAAAGACATTGGCTACCTAAACAAATATGGCCCATCTCATATACACCACTATGAACAATAAGGATGTCTCCTGTCCTGGCTAACTTAGGCGGTAATTTAACTGCGCCAAGTTCTTCAATTATGCCTTCTGAGAAAGTGTATTTTTGTTTTTTGTTAAATTTAACTGCTCCTATTTTTGTAGTGTATTTGCCATAGATCTTATTCAATACATCTTTGCCAAGAACCTCGTCAATATATTTAAGGACTAAGGTATTGCAATCATTTTTACCCCAAGCAAAGGGTGTATGTAATTCCTTTTCTGCAAAAGCTATACTTTCTAAATCCTTCATTGCGGTGTTGCCTTTTTAGGTCTTTTACTTGGTTCTGCTATCAAGACTTTAATATTGGTATTGATTTGGCCGCCCCTAGCTGCACTTGTGGCCTTGACTGGTAGGATAACGTAACTATATGCACCACCACCTACAGCAGTTGAAGTTGCGGTTGTGCTAACTACAACAGTAAAAGAATTGGCATCTGGAACACTAGCAACTGTGTGGGAAGTGTTAAGTTCTTCCGCAGGGATCCCACCAACACTACTGCATCCAATTATAGAAACAGCATCACCTACAGCCAGGCCATGCGCGGTATGATGGAACGTAACTGTGGTGCTACCTGATGTAGTAGCTACAAATGGAGTATTGGGTGAAGCACCGTCTATAGTAACTGAATTACCCCCACCGTAATTAACTGTGCTGCTAACCGTGTCTGTTACTGTTATGTTATAAGCATCATTATCTTTTATGGCCGCTATTGTTTTTGTGCCATTAATACTTGATGAGCCAACTCCACCTACAGAAGCGGATCCTGCTATAACCACGGTATCACCAACATCTCTATTGTGGTCAGCTTCATTAACTGTAAAAGTATTATTAACGGAAGTGATTGTTGATATAGGTGGAGCAGTTGTTTTTTCTGTTTCTACAACCTCAATTATTGCTTTTTTCGCACCTGCGCCACTACCTACCTCTTTTACTTCGTAGGCCCTATCAGTTAATTTTTCTTCTGTAATACCACCAACTGCGCCTGTGTTTTCTAATTGAATATAATCTCCCACTTCTATTTCGTCTGTGGGATCTATTACCTGAACATAATGTTGTTTGTTTGTGGTGGTTTGTGTCTCAATTCCTGCCGTGGGCGGAACTTCATCATAAATAGTAAAATCCTTACCGCCCAGATAGTCTTCATCTACAGTAATGTCTTCATCTACCGCTATTTTGTAGCTGTCTGCATCTATAACGGTTACAGAGTGTTCTCCGTTTATTGAAGAAGCAGGAACGTCAGTAGTGCCAGTTGCACCTTCTATATTTACAATATCCCCTGTTTGATAAGCGTGGCCTGCTTCGTGTATTACCACTCTGTTAGGAACGTCTATCGTTACACTCATTATGCCGCCAACCATTCTTATATTTACAGGAGACCAACTTCCCACATCTGCTGTATCAATATAGGAAGCACCAGTTATTGCACCTGTTAATCCACCAGAACCAGTAATTCTGTTTCCTGCTTCAAACTCTCTGCCCCAGGCAACGTCCTTTATTATTTCTGCTGTGTAATCTAACCCCTTGTCTCCTGGATAATATAATTCTTGATTTTGCTTATTTAAAAAACGGCCAGGAACCTTCTCAAAGTCTATAAATTGATTTGACACTATTATAGTTGCAGTTGCCATCCCTGATTCTGCGTCCTCATTAATCAATGCGTTATCTATACGCCCATCAAATATAGTGACTGGATTAGCAATAAGAGCATTGGAATCGTTTATAAATGCTTTTCTAATAATCACAGTTCTATCAACATAATCCTGAGAAAGAAGTTCGTTGGTATATTGTGAACCAATCCCAGACAATGTTAGGCCCAAAGTAGTGGCCCCTAATTCAGAAGATTCTTCAATAGCATCAAAACTCAAAAAATAACCCAATGCTGTATAAGTGTTGCCGTTATAAGTAATGTTTCTATAAAAGTCAGTTACATAATGAGTTTCATTAAAATGCACTTCTATTAGATGGCATGGATGAGATTGGTCTTTAACAATCTCAGTTCGGAAAGCGGTAGAACTTCCTCTATTTGACATTAAGGAACCTCTATAAGCGCTATATCGTAAGAGTAATACCCAGAAGCGTCTGTGTTGTATTCTCTTGTGTCATTTGCAAAAGCAACCTGGAAGGGGACGGAGTTAGTAGTTATTGTTTCGTTATTAGCTACAGCACTTTCTAAATTTGGACTAAAACTTAACGTAGCATCACCAGATCCGTCACTAGACATATCTGCTGTAACCATATAAACCTTACTGTGTCCTGAAAACTTAAAAAAATCACCAGATCGTAATATATTGGCTGTGCTTGCTGTCAGTCCATCAACACTTGCTTGTGCAACCCCTACAGCTAAAGCACCATCTACTACAGGTGATTCACTTGTAATACCCCTGGTTGTTCCAATCGTTGTAGGAACCCAATTAAAGGTTTCATATTGTCCTTTCTGTTTTACACTAAAGGCATAAATACTGGCCATGTCTGCCCTAGTTAATGGCGGAAAAGTTACAGTAAAGAGCCATCTCTGGCCGCCCCTAGATCTAACCTGCCTTCTTAGGCTAGTAGAAACACTAACAAGATTAGGCTCTACGCTTTCTACTTTTATGCTAGTTGGGGCAGGGGTGCTTGGGAAAGTTCCACTCATTATCCTAATGGCCCCCTCTTACCGCGTTTTCTAAATGATTGTTCTACAACACCAACAATGGTGGGTGCTTGTTCCGCTACAGCTTGAGCCGCATCTTTAGCATTAAAGGCTTTAATATTGTAGTTTATGCTGATGTTTGTTCCGCCACCTGCACCTGCTAGTGCATGATTAGGAACAATATTGCCGTTTCCTGATGGCGTAAATAACTCTGGGCCGCGTTCTCCTACTAGGTAAGTCTTACCACCAGTTACAGGGCCACCAGATGCTTTGCCTGGAACACCAAAGAAGCTACTAACAGCACCCACGGCTCTTTGTATAATAAATACTCTTATTAATTCAGCTACTATTTGTTTTAAGATGTTGTCCATTAAGTCTTTAAGGCCTTCAATGCCGTTGGATATATTCATAAAGGCATTAACCAATCCATCCTCTAAAGTTTTTGCTACTGTCTGTCCTAACTTCTCCATGTCCTCAAATTTATTTCTTCCATTGTTAAACACTAAATCAAATCCTGCTCCAAATCTGTTTAGGGATTCTGCTGCTGTGGACAGGTTTACTGACAGTTCTTCTAATTCATCATTCAGGCCGTCTGGGCCTTTTTGGGGGGGATCAGTAAATAAACTCCTTAAATTATCAGCTATTTTTTTATACCTTGCCTCAAAGTCTTCAATTTCTGCTATATCTTTTTTTACCTGTATATTTATTTTTTTTAAATCTCTCCAACCCCTTACAGGATTCCAGTCCCACAGGGCATCCCATCTGGCATTAGACGCTTGCATTTCTACTTGCATTTCTTTGAAGAACTGAACCACACTTCCAAGCGATTCTATAGCTAAAGCGGCTCCTTCTACAAAACTGCTTGCTATAACTGTGCCTATTGCTTCAAGACCGCCGTGTGTTTTGTTTACTTCAACTATCCAATCTCTAAACTTGGTAATCAAATTATCAAGCATAGGGGCCAAGGCACCAAAGGTCTGATTGACTAGACCGCTTGCTATAAATTTTAATTCTGCAAAACGATCATTAAAACTTTCAACGGCCTTTATGACTTTGCCACTTACAATAAAACCCATTTCCTCTGCTTTTTGGATCCAGGCATCAAAGGCTACTACTCCATCGCCAAAGACCTGATTCATTTTGATACCTGCTCTACCAAACATGGACTGTAGAATTGATGCTCTTTCTGATTCTCGGCTTAGCTTACCTATACCTTCTACTACTTCTCTTAGCAGTTCATCGTTAGTCTTTAAATGGCCATTATTATTTCTTAGTTGTATGCCCATTCTATCTAGGGCGTATGTGGCTTCACCTGTGCCTTTCACAACTACGTCACCAATATTTTTGGCAAACTTCTCTAAACCTTTATTAAGATCTTCAACTGACGCGCCGCTTTCTACTGCGGCTAATCGTAGTGCTTGTATCTGTTCGGCGGCAAAACCTGTTCGGTCTGCCGTCTTTCCTATATCGTCTAGGGCATCAAAGGCTTTCTTGCCCAGGGCAACAAAAGCTGCGGCTGCGGCTGTAACAGCCACCATCAGGCCAGTTACTACTTTGGCAGCAGCTTTAGCAGCACTACCTAGTTTCTTCACCATGCCAGTGGCGAGTTTAAATTTACTGCTAAACTGATCTTTAGCAGCAATTATCATCTTAAACTTATCCACTTTTCTTACTCTCTAATATTTTTATATAAGCTAACCATCCCATAAATTCGTCAACCGTTATCACGCTTAACTCATCAAGAGTCTTATGTAACCTATCTGCCAATGCGTATTGCGTGAATAAATCCGCATTAGCTCTTATTTTTTTTCTGCGGTCTCCAAGTCGTCAGTTCCCATTATCCAACTACCAATCTTTGTCAAAACACTTACATCAACGCTATTCATTAATTTGTGCTTGTCGTCCATCGTAAATAATTTATCGCCATTTTCATCTAATGCTTTGTGGATCAAGGCATAAGCTAATAAAGCCAAATCATCATTCTTAGATAAACGGTATAACTTTGAACTTTCCTGGAGAGTCAAAGGTTTAGCATAGATCTTGAAGGTGCCACTCTCGTCTGCCCATTCTTCAACTTCCATAGATCTAATGTCCATGGAGTTGAAGTGGGAGACCGCTCTGTCTATTGCGCTCATAGCCTTACACCGTTGCTGTTGTTACTGCGCCTGTATAAGTCGCACCAATACTTGCTTCAACCATGCCATCAAAAGATCCTGTTATAGATTTTGATGTAACTAAAGCCGTTCCTGTGTAATAAGTATCACCTGAAGCTGCTCCTTCTGGGTAAAGAATCAAAGTGACAGATGATCCTGGTGCTAATGCAACCTGACCATTTGTATCTGTTTCATCCCAGAATACATCAACTGATGCGTCAGCAGATGTTAGACCTGCAAGATAAGTTCTTGCTGAATCTCCCATAGCTGTATCTTCAATAGTATCTGCTGAAGTATTAAGAGTCCATGAACGAACTTCTGCAACTGTGTTAGAAGCTACTTTTACAAGTCCTTCTTTTCCTGCGTGTGTTGCCATTTCTATTCCTCGCTATTTTTGTTATTTTTACTTACAGACTTAGAGGAATTACCCTTCTCAGTCCAACCTTTACTTTTTAAATACTCCACCTGGTCAATATGTGCATCAATGCTATCTTTGCCATCTGGAGAAAATAAAATTGCCATTTTTAACTCCTTACACCGCCGTTTGTGGTGCATTTTCAATAGTCATGTATTGAACGATGTAAGTCATGGAAACGCTTGCAACAGGCTTGTCTCCTTCTCCATCAAATTCAATTTCTGTAGATTCCAAGTATGAGTTCTTAGCCAGGCCGTTAAGCGTGACATCATTACCCAGGGCCGTTTCAACTTCTGCCGCTACGGTATCAATCGTATCGTCATAGTTGCTTACAGCTTTTACATAGCCTTCTATAACTAAAGATAAATTTCTTAAAACAGTTCTCGTATCACCTATGGTCTGTGGTTCGCTATCTTCTGACTTCGTATAGATCAACAATCCTGGAAGATTTGCCGCTCCCATGGGATATACCCTGGATTGATAAACCTTAGATCCAGTAGTGGTTAAACCTGTAAGGGTTGTAGCCGCTCTTTCTCTTAATTGTTGCCTAGCGTGTGCCATTATTGTTGCTCTAACACTAAGGCTGTAACGCCTGTGCCATCTGGTTGCACGTTAACTATGTTATAAGTAATGCTGCTTATTTGAATCGTGTCGCCAATCTCAACATTGGTCATATCAGAACTTCTGCCTGTAGCCACAGGTTGAGTTCCTTCTACTTCCATGCCTAATCCTGGATCTATTGCAAAATATTCTTTATTAAGTATCACGTTAATAGAAGAACCAGATCCATTGATGGTAATTGTTGCAGAACTACCATGTGAATCAGTTTCAAAATATCCTGCTAAATCTGCTGACGATTCAAGAGTCATTACTTAGCCTTTTTTTTAGGTGCCTTTTTAACGGCCCTATCTTTTGTAGATTTAGGCTTATCGGAAACATCACTTGCAGTTCCATTACTAACGAACTGTCTAGCTTCGGCAGAAGAAACTTCTACTACCTCGTCTTTTTTTCGCATGATGCCGCCTATATAAGCGTTCATCTCCATTCTTATCTGTGCCATTTTTTACTCCTTGAAAGAGGGGAGCGAACTCCCCTCAAATCAAACTGATTAGACAGTTATATCCTTAATCGCGCAGAACGCATTAGGGATTCTTACTGCAACATCTACATCCTGGAAGAACGCTAAACGAGTCCCACCAGAAGTGCTTAATGTTGAACTATCAACAACTACGTCAACACCTGACCAGAAACCAAGCATAACTTGTGAGAAATCACCAAGTATTAAAGCATGGCAAGATCCAGAAGTTGATCCTTTGGTTAGGTTGCTAGGCACGTTAGTTGAAACATTGACGCTGTGTCCTAAGATAGAGTTGCTATCGTTTAGGATAAAGTTGCCTTCAACACCAGAACCCTGTCTAGGTATCTGTCTCATAGCACCCTGGACACCAGGCGTGGTTATGAAGTTGATACTGCTACCCATAGCATTATCGTTCTGAATAGCAGCTTCCATGTCTACAACTTTGGCGTAAGTTACTGCACCACCGTTTGTTCCAATAGCAACAACCTGAGTATCACCTTCTTGTAAGATACCAGAAGGCTCATTAGAACCACCACCATTGATAGCAACTTGGTCAATCTTAGAAGCCATAGTTTGCACTACGTCATTTCTTAGGATTGCTTCAACTGACGGATCAGATTGAAGTGCTAATTTTCTAGTGTAGTCAACATAAGTAGCTAGAGTCTTAGGTGCCATTGTGACTTGTGCAAATACGGCCGCACCCTCTGATGGTGCTGATCCTTCTGCTACAAATGCTGTGTTAGTTACAGATGCAGATAGCTTTGGAATCGCTATATCACCTTGTAAACCACTCATCACTCTGCCGCCTAATTGTGCAACTACTGATGTAGCGTAAACCTCACCAATGAACTCATTAGCTAGGTGGTCAGTTCCTTTTAAGAAACCACCTTGCGATCCAGTTCCAACAGTTTGGTCACGTTGGCCCCATCCAATATCCATAGGAAGATAGAAACCTCTGGCTGCTTTGCCAGATCTGTTTGCTATCTCATCAGATATTTCTCTTTCAAGACCTGCGTTAGACCAATCACCGCTTGATGCTGCTCTTACTGCGTTTAAGAAAGAGTATCTACCTCTTTCTTGCTCATTTAATCCAACTTCTGCTACTGGTGTTTCAAGTGGCTTATCATCGGATATATTATTAAGAAGGATCCCTCTAAATTGCTCAAGAGAATGTCCTTCCGCTATAGATACATCAGCTAAATCACGTTTTTGGTGTTTAGTAGCTAATGCAAGTATTTCCTTTGCTTCTTTAGCAACTTCAGATCTAACGCTTACTGCGGTTTCAGATCTAACAGCTTCTAAATCAACTTCAGGGGTTTTATTTTCTTCCATTGTTTTTTCCTTAATAGAATTGTTTATCTCAACAGGGGTTTCACGTTCTACCACCTCTGCGTTATCTTTTGATCTGGCTACACCAACCATTGGATTAGTGTCAGCAGGTAAACTGACCAAACTGGCTTCCATTGGAGTCCAGTTCGCTCTGTAAGTCGTATCGTCTAAAGACTCATCTCTTACCATAGAGTTGATTCTGTAGCCTACTGAAACAGATCTTTTAATTCCGTCTAATACGTCTTGCCAGGTTTCTTGTGCCAGTTCGCTTCTTCCAAAACGAACCGTTGCTAATGTCCTATTAGTAGCACCGTCTAAATTAAAATCCTGCACTATGCCTACTTGCCTTGTCGTATCATGGTCAAGTAAAACAGGCATATTGCCGCTTCTCGCCCAAGTCATATCAACTGACTCAGGGGCATGGTCTAAAACTTCCATGCCAAAACTACGCTCCACAGGCTCCTCTGAACTAAGCGCGATGCGGACAGTTCTCTTGTCCTCATCTATGAACTCGGCTCTTGAGAGATCTATAGAACGGTAGCTTGTTTCTTCGCTAAAATTGCGATTTTCGTCTTCTTCGGTTTCCACAACTTCTTCTTCAACAGATTCAGTTACTTCTTCCTCAGATTCGGAAATTTCTACTACTTCATCATCCATATTATTCTCCGTGGATTTTAGTTGTAAATTTGAGCCGTTAGGCTCCCTTTCTGATGGCGTTTTATCGCCTTCAAAACCTTTTTTAGTCATTTCTACCGCCTAGCAGAACAGCAAAATCCCTTAGACCTACGAAAAGAAGATGCCTGAGAGTGCGCCCAACATCTACATTTTGCTCGTCATTTGATAACAAATGATCCCACCTCAACTGCTTATTCATCTTCTGCACCCTGTATTTCTGGTTCAACTGCGCTAGTTTGCGCTCCAAATGGCTGAAATGCCGTAGATACGCCGTATTGTTCTGCTAATTTTGTCTCTCTGTCGTGCTGTTCAAACAATTCCTCTACATCGCGGCCGTAAGCGGCTTGAATATCGCTCATTGTTACCTGGCCAGACTTTAGGCCCAGGATGTTGGCCTGTATTTCCTTCTGCGGATCTACATAACTCCAAGATCTAGGAATAAACGTAGTTGATTCAGCAAACTTATCAAATCTAGTCATAGGAAGGGGTATTTGATTCGTAGTCATGGCCATTTCTAACCATTCTTTAAATACTGGCTCTATAAAGTGTGCAATTACAAATTCTTGTATAACTCCAAACTGTGCGCGGTCTTCTAGTGAGCCTGCGCGGATAGAACTGTAATTAACTGAACTTAAATCGTTAGCTAGTGAGTGATAACTGATATTTAAACCACTAGATATACCCCTAAGTATGGCTTTTTCAAAGGCATCAAAGGCAGATGTGGGGTGATTAGGCTCAAAACTCTTAAAATCCATGCCGCTTGGTAGCTGCTCAAAGGTGCCTGGTTCTGCTTCCATGATAGGTGAATAGGTATCTTCGTAGTCTTCACCTAAATAACCATCACCACCAGGCGAGGTATAGAACCCCATTTTGCAAGCTGCAAGCCTGGAAGCGGTTAATTCTGCCTGCCTATAACCATTTAAAGTGTGTATTTTGTCCATTGCTGTGGCTGTCCAAGGAACACCGCGAGTCATTTCTGGCCTTTCTTGCATATAGGCATGGATCATTTCATTGGCAGGGATCCTAATATATTTTTCAGATCTTAAAGTTGCATAAGTTGGATCATCGTAGGGGTGTTGTTTGAATAAGTGGTAAGCCAATGGTCTTCCAACGGCATTAGTTTCAACTCCCATTCTTATATTCGCATCACCTTCTGCTTTTTGACTTAATTCCTCATCTAAGTGGTCAGCTTCTACAAATTGAATGGAATAATTAAAAGGATTATCTTTTGTCTTAACGTGCTTAACTAAACACTCTCCATCTCTGGCTAATGTCTCAACAAATAGCTTTTGAGAGTCAATAAAACTTAATTTACCTGTTACGGTGCAATTTTCTTTCTTACACCACCTGGCAAACTCGCGCTCTATGATCTGATTGCCTACTAAATCTAGCTGACCGTTATCATCTCTGGCCTTGCATGAGAGTCTTATACCTTTTGTGCCTATAACATTAGCGGATAATAATGCTAAATAACGCTTAACATAGGAGTCATTTCTGGCTAATTCTCTGGATCTATCTCTTAATGTGCGTAGGGCAGGGGCCAGTTCTGCATCAGCAGACTTTGAATTGCTAAAAAAATCAGCAAATAAACGGCCTTTGTTTGCACCTGCGTAGCTTCGTAGGTTAAAAGGTCTTGTTTTTTTTCGTCCACCAAATAGTCTTTTATACCAGGGCATTTAAAATCTCGCTTTTATTAAGGATCCTGTGGCTTCGCCTTTACTAATCCTGTCTTTCTTCACTTCTAAGTTAACTTTGTATCTGTAAAACTCATACCAATCTCTAATTTCTTCTGGTGTCATACGGCTTAAAGATCTACCTGCAATACTCATACTGGATTGATCTATACTGGCCCTGGACTCCAACATTGCTTCTAGTGCATCAAACACTACTCTTGCGTGGGATCTAGGATCTGCCGTATCGGCATCTAAATTAGGTTTTACGGTTACGAACCCAGTATTAACTACAACCCTTTGTGAAGATCCATTTGTAATGTATTCCTGAAATGTATAATCGCCTTTCGTATAGCTTGCGGTAGTAGCACTAGGAACCTCTATAATGTAGGCCGTAGAACTTTCCGTAATAACTGAACTAGCAAGTGTTATTTCTGTTGCGGCTGAACTTAATAATCTAAAGCTATAAGTTAGTGTGTAACTAGTAGGGATATAATCTGTTGCTATATCTTCTCTTTTCCATGCCCAACGATCACCAACCGTAAGTGTATCTGGCACATTCCCAGGGTAGTTTGTGGAATCAAATAAATTAGCCAACCTTTGACCTCATACAGTTTTTTTAAAACCGTAAGTTGCATTTTTGGCTTGTCAACACTCTACCAATCTTTAACGAATGATTTTTTTCTTTTAGTAGCGCGTCTTTCTTTTATTAGATCTCTTTCCTTTGGTTCCTTAATTGGGATTTCTTCTTGTATTTGTTCTATTGGATCTGGCTTATTTGCTATTCTTTCAAGGTCAGGGTTTAGTATATGTAGGGCCACTAAGCTATAGTTGTAACAATCCAAGGCTTCGTTTCTATCCCTTTTTTGAACCCAGACTACAGATTTACGTCCTCTAACATATTTAATTGCTCTTTTCTCTGCCGTTAACTGTTTAAAGTATTCTTCATCCATTGTGGCTGCAAAGTGGATATAGCCTGGGCCTGGTTCGTCAACTTGCAACCAACTGAATAAAGTCTCTTTGCAGGTATCTACACCTGCGGCAAACAACTGAACTCTTTGCCTTCCAGATTGTGAACTCTTACCTGCTATTGGCTTGCCTGCCTGGCTCTGTCCTTTTATTGCAAAGATCCTTCTTCCTTGTCTTGGCTTTACAAAGTTATATACAGATTGTGTTTGATAACCTGAGTCAATAGACACGCAAGCTATGGACAAACTAGGTAATGTGTCTCTTTCATACCTTCGTTGTAGGTAATCATCCAATTCTTTCCATACCTGGTATTGTGTGGTTTCTCCCCAAAACACCAAATGCTCTATTACATAAGACTGTGAATCGAGGCCCCAACCAACAACGCTCATCTCTACCCTGTCTTCCTGGCAATCAACGCCTGCCGTTATAACTAACACTTCATCTGGAATACATGATTCATCCCAATTTTCACGCCTGGTCATTAGGCCTTCTGATTCTATTTCTTCGCCTTGATCTCGCCACACTTCGCCTAACGATGTATTGATCCATGTCTTTAACATTTCTGGGTGCTTCCTGGCCTGATTAAAACCAACAGCCATGGATTCCCAAGTTGACCAAGGAGAATACAATTCTGATATATGGAATCCTGCAATAGTGGTTGTTTCATTTTCTGCTCGCCATTCTCCGTTTCTTAACATCTGTATTTTGTGTTTTTCTTCCATAATGGATCCACATTCTTGGCATACATAATGTGCGGTTTCAGGCTCGTTTTCTTGCCAATGAATGTTGGCCCATTCCAACGTAATATGTTCATTACAATGCACACACGGCACCCAGAATCGGCGTTTATCGCTACTCTCAAATGCTGTTTGTATGCGAGATAATCCGTCTATTGTTGGGGTGGATGCCATGATGATTTTACGATTCCAGAAGGTGGTTGTTCTCTTTGTGGCCAACGCTATTGGATCTCCTTCTGTGCCTGCGCTTGGTGGGTATCTGTCGCACTCATCAACTAATAATATTCTTATAGGCCTACTTGCTAATCCGCTTGCGGAGTTGGCACCTGTTATGGTCATGTGGCCACCAGGAAACTTCTTGTGCAATACCGTATTCTCACTATCTCTGGATCTAGGTTCTTTTACTTTATCTTCCAGGGCAGGGGAAGCGGCAAGCATTGGGGCCAATCTATCTTTTGAAAAGGATCTTCCCATTTCTATAGTTGGTTGTAGGCACATAATAGGGCAGGGATCCTGGGATATATAATATCCTAAGACATTAAGTAGTAATTCAGTCGCGCCAACTTGTGCGCTTTTCATAAACACTACTGTCTCTATATTGCGATCCACAATACAGTCCATTATTTCTCGTTGATAGGCCGCGCGTGATGTTCTCCATTTGCCTGGCTCTGCGCTAGATTCAGAAGTTAGAAAGCGGTAGTTATCCGCCCACTCACTAACCAGTAGCTTCTTTGGCGGTTTGAACGCTTTTGCTGTCTCCATCCATACCCATTCCATCGGATTCTGTGTATTCTGACTTGGAGAGTTCGTTAAGTGTTTCATATATTTCATTAGTTAATAATTCTTCTGCTTCTGCATAGTGGTCTAGGCCTATAACTTGGTGCGCTAATTTAGAAGGTAGGTTTAATAGCTTGGCCCTTACGTTAGAAACAAATTCAGTCCAGGTAGATCTAACATCATCAGCCTTTATTAAGCTGCTACTCAATACCTGCACTTCCATTTCTGCTTTATCAGCTTGAGCAGACGTTAAGCGCGTCTTATGTTCAGTAATGGTTCCATCATCGGTGTTTGATGTCATTCTGGCCTTCTTTCTCAAGTAGTTAATATAAGCCACCCTTGCTCTGTCTAAGTCCATTGGCTTACCAGGCGCGGATGGCAATACATTTTGGGTTTTCAACCTTGAAACGTGTTCTGGGCGGCAGTCCAGGTGTTCTGCAATTTCTATGTTTGTAGCCATGTGATTGATGTGGTCAAAAAAGGGCAGTATCTACAAAAATAACGCAGCGCGGAAACCTGT
>Ga0209404_10000373_pt1 | contig 35215 bp, 20 predicted proteins | sample TroAtlMetagenome_2_FD_187447 | JGI IMG/M metagenome (GOLD analysis project Ga0209404, IMG submission 187447) | Marine eukaryotic phytoplankton communities from Atlantic Ocean - Tropical Atlantic ANT8 Metagenome (SPAdes) (version 2) | ecosystem: Environmental > Aquatic > Marine > Oceanic...
TACTCTTCCATCTTCCAGTAATAGTTTGAGAACCTGCTTTAATATGAGCAAATTCTATAATACCATCTTCAGTACCATTACTTGCGTCTGATATCTTACCTGTTATCTTTGCATAGTTTCTTTCTGTGCCAGTATCACTTTCTCCAGCAAACTTTATCTGCCCCAGATAATCTGCATCAGCAGGTGAGGCACTATTTCTAAAGAGTTTAAATTCTGGGCCAGCAGAACTATCAGTAGTAGTGTCTGTGAGTGTTACATCACCACTAAATGCTCCAGTTGTAGCAGTTACTGACCCTACTGTAATATTTGGTGTTCCTGTCAATCCAGCAGCATTACCAGTACAAGATCCAGATGAACCAGAGGCATTACCAGTAACATTACCAGTTAAAGCTCCAGTAAATGTGGTTGATGTAAGATTTCCATCTGATGGATTATATGTCAAACCAGTATCAGTTTCAGCACCTTGACCACCTGTAGCACCATCTACAAATACTGGATATACAGTTTCATCAGTAGAGTTATTTGCAGAAACCGTGATGTTAGTTGCAGTTGTTGCTGTAGTAGCAGTAGTAGCATTACCACTTGTATCTTGATCACCAGCAGTGTTAACACCAGGAAGATTGATAGCAGCAGTACCATCAAACGATACTCCACCAATATTTCTAGCAGTTTCTAATGCAGTGGCAGTAGCAGCATTACCTGTTGTATCTTGGTTTAATGTTCCTACAGTAAAATCTAACGTATTATCAGCATCTTGATATGCAACGGTAATACCAGATTCAGTATTACTACTGACCATACCACCAACAGTATCGGCAATAGTTTCAGCAAGAGATGTTCCCCCAACTGTAAAACTTGTTGCTGTAATAATACCAGCAGTAATATTACCATTAGCGAATATACTTGCAGCAGTTCCAACATAGAGACCACCAATAGATGTTGTGACTCCTGAAACACTCAATGTTGTTGAAGATACATGATCTGTGTTAGCAACACCAGTTAATCCTGATCCATCTCCAACAAAATTAGCAGCAGTTATTATACCTGAGAAAGTAGCATTACCGTTAGATGCTATGGTAGCAGCAGAACCAACTCTAAGACCGTCAGTAAGTGTAGATATACCAGATGCTACATTTAAACCAAGAGTTGTAACTTGTATTCCCTTAGTTGCAGTAACAATACCAGTAGAATAGATATCAGTTACAACATCATAATTAAGTTGAGCAGCAGTTACTATACCACTGAAGTATCCATTAGTTGCAGTAACTACTCCAACACTAATTCCAATTCCAGATACATTACCATTACCTAATGCATCATGTAGAGTTATTGTTGGTGATAATGCAGTGCTTGCAATACCAACCCATCCATCACCATTGTAAATAAGTAACTTATTTGTTCCTGTTGATTCTGTAAAACTAACATCAGCAAGATCTTTTATAAACCCTGCACCACCGCCACCAATAGTAGCAATCTGCTGTTGGGTTCTACTTATGAATAACCTATAATGATCTGCTAATGATTTAAGATTGGGGAATTGTTTATCTAATGGAGTTAAAGGATCATTAGTGCCATCAACAGATTGTGATTCATCATTTGGTTCATTTAATAAACCTTCCTGTAGATCCTTTACTTCATTAAATTCTTTTTTAAATGCTTTTTGCTTCTCTTTTAATTCTTCAACTATAAGATAAAGAGATTTTAGATTTTTAACATCACCACTCAATCTTTCTATATCTTCATCATAATATTTTACTGTAGGGAGATTTGCTATCTCCTGAGTAAGGCCTTCAAAATAACCACCATATAGATCTTTGGTGGCCTCATTCTTTCTATTAAATTCTTTTACTTCTTCTTCAACCCTTTGCTTTAAAACATTATACTTACTAAGTATCTGTTTTTTCAATAATCTATCATCATTCTTAAAAGAATGTTTAGTTTCATGGATCTTAAGAGCAGCTTCTCTTAATTCTTTGTATATATTTGCCTTAGTTTCTTTTAAATTTTTAGTTACTTTTTCAAATTCAACCTTATTCTCAAAATCTTTAAGATCAAAATTTTCTGAAATCTCCTGTATCTCTTGATCTATTCTACCTCTAATAGAATCAAGACCATCATTTACTTTTACAAAGTCAGAATCAATAACACCAAAAGTTTTTCCTATCCATGAAAAATCAGGAACCTCATTAACTTCATTAACCCATTTTGGAAATGCAGGTACTGATTCTTTTACTGCAAGAATGTCTTCTTTAAGAGATTTTAAATCTGCCTCATAATACTTTGGTTCAGGAAGATTTACAATATCTTCCTTAATGACCTTAATCTTTTCCTCAAGGCCATTTACCTGTTCATCATAATATTTAATTTCTGGAATATCAGCAGCATTACGATCAATCTCTTCTCTTAAGGAAGCAATCTCTTCATCATAATATTTTATCTCAGGTATTTCAGGAATACTATCCCTAACCAATTCTACCTGTTCAGATAGTTTTTCTAATTCTTCATCATAATATTTTATCTCTGGTATATCTGGAATATCTTTTCTTACGTCATTTATCAGACGTACTATCTCCGTTAAATCTTGTGCCTCTTCTTCTACAGAGCACGGTGTAGTATCCTCTATTTCTTCTTCCTTTTTCTCAACGAACTCGTCAACCGAAGGTAATTCCTTTTCTTCTTTTATGATCTCATCAATTGATGGTAACTCCTCGTAGAAGTCATCAATTGACGGCAACTTGTCCGACATGGTATTAGTAAATTAGATACTTTGGGATTCTTCTCCCTGATTTATTTAGAGTCTTTAGGTAGTTGAGATTTAAGCATCTTTTGAAGTTCTGCAGTAGAACCAACAAACAATGCGTTATTAACAGTAGACGGGCCTTTTTGCTGAGTCTCTTCTTCTACATCTTTAAGTTTTTTCTGAAGATCCATTAACTTATCAGTCGCATCAGAAACACTCTTAATTAACTGACCAGCAACTTCATATGCTCTAGGCATCTCACTGTCTTGTGCAAGTTCAAGAATACCATTAATTGCTTCTTGACCCTTCTCTATAATACTGTAGAGATTGCCACGAGTATATTCATAGTCTTTAGTTATATCATCCTTAGTTAATCTATCTGGTTTAGTTAGACCAGTATTTGTAACATTAGTAAGTTGATCCTTTCTTGTAGCACAACCACCTTCAGGAGTTTCGGAAACTTCTACATTAAATGCATCATCTAAATTGGTTTTCTTCATGAGTATGAACCATCAAATCCAAAGTCATCACCTAGTTCTATTAATGCAGTATCTACACCAACACCCTCGGCATTATCACTATAATCAATACCCTTAATATCAGTTCCTCTTACATGACCAACTGCAACGGTCTTATCTTGACCCCTCTTAACAGTAAGTTTATTACCAGTAATCTTAGAAACATACAATTCTTCACCCTCAAGTTCAATATACTTCTTGACAGTAATTGCAGTTCCATCATTGACATTAATTTCAGTCGCAATTGCATCAATATCTTCAGCAAGATTTGTAACAACATCTCCTGTGTAATCCTTGATTGCTCTAGGTTTAACAGCATAAGTAACATCTCTTTGTGTGCTCTGAGAACCACCAGCAAGATAACGAACAGAAACAGACTTGACGATATCTTTGGATGCAGAAGAAACAGGGCCAAATAAGTATGTCTTAGCAGTAAATCTTAAAGTATATGTAAGAACTCTTCTGGAAGTATAATCACCTTCATAATCATCTTGCATTGTAATATTTTCTAAAATAACAGGCACATCCTTTTTCTCATTTATATCAGAAAGAAGATTGATTGTTAAATTATATTGTGGTTGGAAATATGGTAAAATCTGTTCTACAATTTGCAATGCATCATCATTTAACTTACACATAATAGCAAGTTCAAATTGCATATTATAAGGAACTGGAACATATGTTTTCTTAATATCTGTGCCATCATCTGGATTTTTAACAGTAATCTGCTGAGTTGTTGTTACCTTTCTAGTTGGATCATATGTCAAACCAGTAAACTCAAAAGACATTCTTGGTAATGACATTTGAGTTGCTTGACTCAACTCAGGTGCTTGTTCTAATCTTGCTAAAAACTTCTGTATAGGCCCATATGCCAAAGGAACTTTCGTAGTTGAATCTTCCTGTTTAATAGTTATGCCATTAAACAGTGTTCCAAAACCAATAATCGTTTTTCGTAGGATTTCGTTATAAAAATATTCAAACATAGTTATAGACCTATTGTATTATATTTAGGGTGTACCGAATGGATTACCTTCAGAGAAGTCTAAAATAGCATCTGCTTGAATTTCAAACTCATCATTTTCACCAAAACCATCATCAAAATTAGTTAGGTCAATTAACCTAATCAAATGAGATGCTCCAGAAGATGATCCAGTAAGTGTCTCACTTGTTTTAAATGCACCACTGATATTATATATTTCTATTTCACTAGTTGTAGAATCCCAAGTTCTTACTCTTGCTGTAGCTCCACTTACACTACCAGTAACTGTCTCATTAAATGAGTAGTTTCCAGTTCCACTACTTCCAGGTGAAGCAATAGTAATTGTTGGTGCAACTGTATATCCAGCACCAGCATTGGTTAGATGAATAGCAGTTATTGCTCCTGCACTACTTATAATTGCTGTTCCTGCAGCACCTGTTGTAGAAATTCCATTCTGTGCTGTAAATGTTATAGTTGGTGAAGTAGTATATCCAGAACCACCAGAACTAATAGTTACAATACCAACAGTTCCATTTTCCATTTTAGAAGTTGCTGCAACTCCTGTTCCATCACCAAATACTTCTATTTGAGGATTACTTGTATATCCATAACCTGGATTTATAAGATTAATACTTTGAACTACTTTCTTAGCAGTGTCATCAATTGCACCTGAACATACAGTGATTCCACCAAGTAAATTTGCAGTTGCTATACCACTTAATCCACCACCTGGAGAAGAAGATATTGCAACTCTAGGAGCATAGGTATAACTATTACCCCTATCAGATAGACTTATATATTGAATACCACCATTCACAATACCTGTAATAGCAGTTGCTTGAACAGCAGTTCCAACTAAAGTCAACTTCTGTGTTCCACTAGCACCAATGAGAACTTCTTCACCATCAGCACCTTCAATTGCCTCTAAAGTATCATCAATTTCATCAACACCAGTATCAATAACTTCATCTTCGTAACGGAAGAGCTCACAACGCAATTCATAAACATATGTATTCTTAAGTTGATAGAATGGTTTCTCATGCTCTACATACTTAATTTCAAATAGACGATCTCCTAATGGGAAGTAAATTAAATCCCCCTCTTTTGGTCTAGTTGATAATTTTATATTAGACTCATTTTTCATTAAAGGAGAAATATAAGTCTCAAATCTTTCCTTAGAAATAATTAGAGTTACTTCATTGGTTGCCTGAATACCAAACTTAGACAACATTGTTGGATTATCTCCATAACCATCAAAATTATCAATATATGCTTCTATAGGATATGCATCATCAAACTTTGATGCAGTTACTTCTTTTAATATACTTTTCTCTTCAACATACTTTCTAGGCATATAGTGTACATCTACACCATACATTCTCAATTGCTCATTAATAAGCGATTGAACTAAACTTTGTTCTCCAGATGAACCCTGTTGAAAAAATGGGTTAAGTGCCATAATCTTAACCTATCATATCTAATGGTGGAAGTTCGTAAGAGTTAGACATCATTTCACGGATCCTTTCGAGTTCTTTTTCTGCATCATCATACATTTGTCTTCCATTTAATTCGACCCCACCAGGAAGTTTAACTCCTGTGAATTTCATTAAGTTTTGACCCCACTGCCTCTTAACCAGAGCAGTTAGATACATTTTCAAGAATGAATCATTCCAAACTCTTGAATAATCATTTGGGTTTAAAACCCTATAACAATCCATAACAATATACTCACCTTCAGTAACATTAGCCCAATCAATATCCATATACAATCTATCTTGTCTCTGATTAAATCTTATCTGTTTCTGTGTTGTTAATAGGAAATTAATATCTTCAAGATATGTTTTAGTCATTGCATATGACAACATCTCCATTGCACCCCAATAATATACATCATTTAGGAACATTTGATATTTAATACTGAACATACCACTTGACATGGAATTTGTTCCATCAAAATGAAATATTTTTGTTACTCCAATAACTTCTGGAGGAACTTGTAGATAATTACTAGTCTCTGTCCAACTAAATTCAGTAGTACCACCATCAATAGTTGCACTAGCAGTAGTTGTTACAATACCTACATTATCAGTCTCCTCTCCTCTAGACCTTCCCCTCTTAATATCATTTTCAGTTAACTTATACTTTAAAAAAGTTGGATATACGCCATCAAAATGTCTCTCTTGAAAAAACTGAATTGCATCATCAAGAATATCTTCTATTTGTTCATCAGCAACATTAATCTCCAATACAGGAGCACCTAACTGCCTTTTACAGTAGGTAATAAGTTCTGAACGTGATGCTGGTTGGGACATTTATACAATACCTCTATCAATATTTATAGTGCTGCCGAAATGGCTGGTTGAACTAGAATTGTTCCATCAACAATCTTATACACAGTCGCTCCAGAACTAACAAGAACATCATAGACATATCTACCTTCACTTAAAGTTCTTGTAGCAGTTGATCCAAGGGAAATTGTAAACTTTCCTGCAGTAGAACTAGTAGTATCGATACCAACAGAAAAGGTTGCTACAGGATAACCAGTAGACCCGATAGAAACACTCTTTGTCATCTGAGAGGAACCTGTCCATCCAGTGGTTGTAGCAATACCAACCGAATTAGTTGTAGAAAAATTCCATCCAGTATTAGAAGTATCTACTACTTCAAATGTTCCTGTAAAATTAGCACCGCCATTAATAACGAAATTAGCAGCAGCTGCTACACCAGATTCTGGATCAAATGTAATCTTTTTATTTGCCATTGACTAATTCCTTTAATAGAGATTTGATTTCACCCATCTCAGCTTTTAAACGATCAAGATCTTGTTCAACAGAAAGATTTTTTTGTTTTGCTTTCTTTCTTGCACTACGACGAGCCATATACTGATCATATTCAGCATGGTCGGTATTGATAATTTGATCAGTTCTTGGATCTCTTACAAGGTTGGAGTGATCTTTTACTTTAATGTATTCATTCATTATGCTAGAGTAATAACCCTCAAATCAGATACTCTGGGAACAAATGTTTGGTCTGTTCCACTAAGAACAAATTTAACTCTGTAGTATTTGAATGTTGGTAGATCTTCAGTGCTAAATGTAAATTCCATGAAATTAACATTTGAATCATCAACTCCACCTATATCAGAGTCAGGAACATACTTATCAGGTCTTCCATCACTTTCAGATAATTCAATAATTTGACCTCTATTATTGAAGTTTTTATATCCAGGGAATGGAATAAAGACTGGTTCAAATCCTGGAGTATCACTAATAGCATAGAAACATCTAATATCAGAGTATCTGTTAATATGAGCATTAAGTATAATCTTAATAGAAGTTGCAGGGCTTTCTAGTGCATTTTCTCTAGAAACATACTGACATGCAGATGGATCCTCTTTAAGAGTATTAACTCTAGGATCTGTCTTATAATTTGAAATTGGGGCATCAATTCTATTAGAAATAAAGATCGCACTACACCTATGCAAATCAAGCATAGGAGTTACCATTGTATTTGATGTTGCCATATTGACAGTTATACCAAATGATCTATTTCCTGGGAAATTACCAAGCACAGCATTATTATTTTCATTAACTCTAGATGCAATACATCTTGCAGAACTAAGATAATTTGTTTTGTTTATTGTAATTGATTCATATCCCTTATCTACAAATGGTAGATCAGTTCCTTGACCAGTTCCATCAGCAAGGTTAGAACCAGATACAGTTCTCATTGTTGCAGTAACATTTGTTCCAGGAACAGTTACATTATGAATCATTGGAGCAACAATTTGATATGGTATATTTTGTGTCGCATGAATTCCATATCCACCTGTTGATTTAGTATCATTTGCGTATACGATAGGGAAACTTGCTCCTGTAGTTGCTCTATTAGCAGCACCTTTATTTCCAGAGGCAGAAATTGCACCTTGATCTATCTTCAAGGTATAATTGTCAAATGATATAGGTCTTGGATCAATATCAGTAACATCACTCATTACATGAACTTTATTGATCCTATTCAAGGATACTCCACCCATTTCATACTTATAAACTGGAGTTCCTTTTAGATAATTCTTCTTAGCATTACCTCTGGTTATACCAGTTATAGATCCACCAGAAGCTCCAGTATATTTGACGATTTCTTCACCAATTTGAAGATATCCTGGATTAGTAGCACCAACAGAAACATTTTCAAATGTTCCTAAATTATCAGTGCTTTCAACAGCAATAGATCCTGAAGCACTTGAATTATATGGTAATGTCAATTTAGTTGGAGGAACATCAGATGCTGCATCTGTAATTTCTACTCTATTAGTATCATGATGCATACCATGATTTAAATGATCCACAGTAAAGTGTAATCCATCATTAACCACAGTAATTTTTTCAACTGTGCAACTAGAAATACCACCATATGTGTTAGCATTCACAGCAGTTGTCAAACCACTTATTCCACTAGTATATGTTAATCTTCCATTAAGAGCAAAATCACCCTGAACATTATCAAGAATTAATTCAGATGTTTGACCTATAGAAACAATAGACAATCTTGCATTTCTACCAACATTATTATTTCCAATAGTTGCAATACCCAGAACATCACCTTTAGTATATCCACTACCAGAAGATGTAACGGTGCAAGCACCAACAGTTCCATCAACAATATGAACATTAGCAGTAACAAAATCACCTGTTCCAGTAACGTTAGTCATACCAACACCAGTAAATCCATAAGAACCACTAGTAGGTGTATAACCTAAACCAGCATTAATAATTGACATATTGCCAGTAGCAATACCAGCATTTCCAACATAATTACCAGTTGCGTTTGATGGTGATGTGTGAGCAGTTGCCCCATCATTATGTGCTGCTTGAGCAATTGTATTACCAAACTGAAGAACAGTATCTGTAAGAGTTCTTCCTATACCAAGTCTAACCCTTCTAGAATTAATATTAATAGAGTTAGGCATTAGTTTTGCAATTTGTGCATTACCTTCAGAAAGAACTGGATTATATAATTCCATAGTTCCTTCACTTTGGAATTCTGCTCTACGGAAATGGAATTTTAAATCTTCCCACTGAGATGGATCCCAAGTAGAAGCGTTCTGTGATTTAAATAGTGATCCTAGATATGGTTGTTGAGATATAAATTCATCAGTCAATATATCAGATTCTCCAATCCTTGAAATAAAGACTTTATACTTAGTTGACCATGATGCTAAACATATAGCATATTCTTGGTTACCACCTTCTAGATAAACTGGTGCATCAAAAGTGAATCTTGTTGGAAGAGTTCCATTTTGAGAAACAGTAATATCATCAGGTGATTTAATAATTTCTGAGAATGGCAGTATCTTTTGTGTTGGGAAACCACCTTTCATAGTACGGATTTGGAATGTCATGGGTATATCCATGTCATCCTTAGTCTGGAAGTAACAATCACAACTTGTAATAAAGACTCCATCTTTCTCAGTTACCTGGAATGATTGTGCTAGTGGGTCATACCACTCTTCTCTACTATTAGTGGATGTTGAAGAAGAAATGGCATTTGATTGAATAACACCAGAACCCGTAAGTTGTCTAGCAGGTTTTGATTCTGAATGATGTTTTGTCTCAACTTTAGCATTTCTAACAGAAACAATAGTTTCTTGAACTGTTTCTAATGTTCCAGAAGCAGTGTAAATATCCTCACCATAAGTATCGCAATTATCCTTATCATTAGAAGTGCTGTCAATTATTCTCAATGTTTTCTTACCAGTCTCAAATCTTGGATGATTACCACTATTTGGATTTGGTATATAGAAACTTCCAAGTAAATTAGCACCAAGATCAGAAATTAATCTTAGATTAGTAATATCTGCTTGAGCACCACTTGTTTCTCCTCTCAAAGTCATTCCAGACCAAGCAAATCCAAAGTAATCACCTTGTGGTTGATCACTTAATGATTTTGTATCAACATTCAATATAGTAGATGTTGCTGAGTATGTTGTTGGCATCTCAGTAGATTGTTGATTTGAAGAAGCAACCTGAACAGTTCCTGGAGTTCCTAAGAAAGTTTCAAGTGCTGTTGCACCAACTTGAGAAATATATGGATTTCTCTTAAATGTTTCTGTTGGAGCATTATATGGGCCAGATCTATGGTCTGCTTGTGCTACCCTAAATTTAATAAATGGAGCATCAGTTCCTTCTGGTTGTATACCAACTGAAGGTAAAGTTCCAACAACTGTTTCTCCGACTTGGAATGTTCCAGAATTCATGGAAATTTCCATCAATTTTGGAGTGCATAGTTTGGTAACATCTACTCCATCAAAGAAAGCATACATTTGAGTTAATGGTTTGCACTTAGAAACTATAAATTCAATGTTCCTAGAACGCATTACCTGAATAACATCTCTACTTACAACTCTGTCACCAAATGATTCATTATCCCATTGTTCTGTAACGATCTTTCTAATACCATTTCTAGTAGATGTTCCTGTCTGCCAAGTCTCTTGGTGAGTATCTTGAACTGTTGTAGTAGTTGTAGTAGTATCAAATCTAGAAAGGTTTCTACCACTACCACCATTAATCCATCCTCTCTTAAGAATAACTTCGTTAGTTGTTGAAGGGCCTTGTTCTTGTCTTGTTGTAGTCCAAGTATTGGTTTCTGTTCCAGTCCATGTAGTTTCCCAAGCATTCCAATGAATTGGGCTCATTCCAGTTTGTGGATCTACACCCCATTCTTTTTGATTATCTGCCATTGTTTGGGCAAAGTTACCCTCTGTTTTAACAATTTTTGCTTCAATTCTTGCAGTATCAGTCCAAGTATCAGAATTTGGAGAGATTTTTAAGGTTGCTTGCCAGAAACTAACCAAGAATGGTGTAACACTCTCTGTTCTAGTAGCAAATTGCTGACTTAACCAATCAACTTCAGTATAACCAAGAGTTACAACACCATCTGCTTGTCTTTTTACGTTAGTTCCTTCAGGAGCTAAATAAGCACGATCAACACTAGCATCAACATCTTCAACAGGGCCTGCTTGAAGATCAACAGAAGTTGTATAATGTTGAGGTCTTAATTCCTTATGAACAGGATCTAAACTATTTTTTATCTTAATGCCTTTTGTTTCTTGAGTCTTAAGACTAGTAAAATTATCAACAAAGAAACCTGACTTAAATTTATTCATTCCATCTGCATCAGGAACGAATAAGTTAGAAGTTTCAGTTTCAAGCATAGACAATGAAGTATAATATTCTAAATTTTTAATCCTATCTTCAAGTCGTTTAATATCTTGCATTCTATATCTCTTATGCTTCATAAAGTTAAGAGATGCTCTATTTGTTTGGAAAAGATATGGTGGAAGTTCAACCATAGCAATTTCTATAGCATCTTCAATAGGAACAGGAGTTTCCATTTTCTCAGATGGATCACCATACTGAACTTGGAATTTGCCAGTTTTATCTAAGAAAATTCTATCTTTTCTACCAACATAGAAATCAAAATTAGTAACAATTGATTCATCAGATGCTAAAATATTCTTAGCAGAACCACCAGCTGCTGTAAATGATCTTCCATAAAATTCTAATGGAGATCTACTATCAGCAACTACAGTATAATTAGAAACTTTAGGTCTTATATCAATAGTATCTGTAACTAATTCACCATTAATATATGGGATATCTTTACTATAATCCCAACTATCATATGAATTTTTTACTGTAATGTCACCTTCATCAGTTGATTCATAGAATCCATTAGTATAATAGACCTTTAAACCTTTTTTGGGTGATTTAGCATTTATTTTTCTAGTAACATATCCATAATCATAAAAAGTATTCTTTTGACCAGTAGTAAATGTATAATTTGCAGAAATATTTCTACTTGGATTATCTAAAACTGAGATAACACCTTGAACCTTAGATTCTGAGAATGTGACTACTTCACCTTCTTCAAATGCAGTTTGATTCTGTATAATATATGTTATTTGACTATCTGTTATTTTCTCAGCATACATTGCGATAGCACCACTATCAGCTCCAGTAAGTCTTTCCCCTTCAATAAGATCTGTGGTTTTACCAGTAGCACCATTTAATGAAACTAAAGTCATCTTCGGTGCAGATGCTGTAGAGGTATCATTGGATTCATATATGCCAAGAATCCTAACAACATCTCCTTGATTTAAAGAAATTCTCTCATCTTGAACTCTAGTTCCATATGGGAAATTACCATAAACCAAACCATCATTTAAAGTAGTTGCTCCTATACCAGATCCAGTAAGTTTAGAACTATTAACTACAGTAGCATTTACTCTATTTTGCCTCTTAATTTTTGCAGATGGTTTTGATTTTGATAATGTTGCAATTAATGTGCATCCAGTTGTAGCAGAACCTAAACCTTCAATTTGCAATACTGTATTTCCAGTAGTAAACTGGAACATATCATCAGTAAGTGCTATAACATCCCCATTTGGTCTTACAAAAATATACCTTTCTTCATCAAAGGGTAAGAAAGATTCATTTGTATCTGCAGTTATTGCAGAAGTCATTCGACCTAATCCTGTATTTGGATTAAGAGCAACATCAACTGAATAAGATTTTCTAATAGTTAATGTAGCATCAGTAAGATCAACATCCGAAACAAAAGGTTTCGGCATTAATGTATATAAACTATTCTCAAGTGCAGTTTCTAATGGAGTTTGAACAAGTCTTAAATTTGGAGTAACCAAATCTGATGCTGGAATTTGACCCTGTACAACACCTGTTACTGTTGATACACCAGTAACCTTAACACTAGTTGTTCCAACTTCTGTTATTCTTGCAAATGATGCCTCATTATTACCTAAACCACCAAATGCTAAGATATTATTTACCTTTAAAATTCCAGGAAATAACTCATTCTCACTAGTAACTGTGCATATACCTGTTGCATCATCTATTTCAGTAATCTTTGCTTCACCATATACAAAATGAGTCTTCTGTATAATATCACCAGTAAAACTTTTTGCTGCACCAACACTACCCAATTCTGGGCCACCATAAATTTGCTTAACATCTGACATTCCATAAGATGTTACAGCAACAGCAACTCTATTATTAGATGTCCCATTAAAGTCAAATGGTTCATTCTTTAAGAAATCACCTTGCTTTTCATAGATTTCTAAAGAAGTACTATTACTAACAGCATTTTTTAAGAATCCAGTAGCACCACTATATCTTCCTTTAACATAAGTAGGAACAGATAACGATATATCATCATTTAATGTTATGCGAGTTGTTAACTGAACATCATATAAAGATATATCCCACTCATTAGTATCAGAATTAGATGTAGAATAAGAACCTGATTCTAATGCATGATCATAAACCCTAGCAACACCAATCTCAGATCCTGCAATCTTAAAGGAATTATCACCACTTCTCTGATCTCTTAAACTAACAATATAAGTATTTCCAATACCTATAGTTGGTGCTCCATAAACTCTATTAAGACGAAGGGTATTTCCTGTATTATAACTTACTCCTTGACTTTCTAATTTTTTACTTGTTCTTGGTTTTGGAGCATCAAGATATGTAGAACTAATAGTTTCTATCTCATATCCTTTAACAAATGCTTTTCCAGGCCCTATTTGATATACTCCAAGATCATCTGATGCTAATGTTCCACCTTGAGTAAATTCGCCTTGTTTATATACACCATTATTACCAAGACCATCATTTAAAGAATTTTTTACTATAACATCAAATGGTGTGATAGTATAATCTCCAGACTCTTCATAAGTTCTACGAGCCATTTCATCGGCTATAAAACTATACTTGGTATTCTTTGTTTGTGATCTTAAAATTCCATCATCAACAACTGCTAATTCTATAAAATTAGAATCATTGAAATCATCTAATGGTTTAGCATACAATGAGGCTGTTATTTTAAGACGATCAGCACCTGGTGCAGCATAGTTATTAAAACCTTTTGAGTTATCTGCTAATGTTTCATCCTCATCAGAATTTATAATATCCTCATTAACTCTTAAACCTATTCTAGCACTAGGAAAATTCTCATATTGACTTAAAATAATAGTCTCATCTTCAATATTAACAAAATTACCTCTTATAAAATAAACACCATTTGATATTGAGAAAGATGCAGCAGTAGCTGTTGCATTATTTGCTATACATGATGCAAAAGATTCTCCAGATGGTATAAATGCATTATTTTCAGGCCCAGAAATAATATCACTATCAGCAGTTAATAATTCCCCATCAGCAAATGCTTTGATATTACTATCTTCAACACCAGATGACATATAAGAAATATAAAGAGTTAAATTTCCTCTTTCAGATTCTTCTGGTTTTAAAACTTGTTTAATTATCGCAGTTACACCAGTTGTCAAACCAATTATTTTTCTACCAACTAATTGTTCAATATAATAATCAACAGGAACACCTAAATGAGTATTATTCAGTTCTACAGCATAATAATTTGGTGAATACGCAGTATTACCAGGAATTACTTTAGCACCTTCTTTAAAGAAGTGTTGACCAAACTTCTCTATTTGATTTTGAAGAATCGATTGAAGACCAGTTAATTCTCTAGCCTGAACAGGATATCCAGGTTTAAAAAGAACCTTATGATAACCATCATTCGGATCGAAATCGTCAAAATATGGTGAAACGTTTAGATTGGTTTGCTGAGCCATAGTATTTTAGAACTGTAATATGATTTTAATGTCTTCTTTTTGATTTGAAGATCGTGTAATGGCTGGTCTGTGGTCAACATAAATCATATTTCCAGAGTATTTTTTAACTTCTGGGTTTGACATTCCTTTAGTGAATGACTGACCAAGATAATATGTTCTATTATTTATTGAGGTAGATAGACCACTAAATGTAGTGCTAATGGATAGATTAGAACTACCACCAACAATAATTCTATTACCACCTGCAGTTGGATCTGAGGTAAATCTAGTTGTATCGTATCCGTAGATAGCAGCAGTAGCACTTTGTGCTATACCAACTGTAGTAAAACCAGCAATGGTTCTATCTTGCCAATACTTTAAAACTCCAGTAGTTGCATCATAAGCAAGAACCTTACCGTAAGCAGTAACACCTGTTCCAGTTGTTTGAGATATCAAACTATCAGGAGTGAATGTTACGGAACTATAACCCGTTCCAGATAATCTCATAGCATATGCAGCACTTGCTTTGTCTAAAGTAAGTAACTGAGTAGAACCAAATACTTGAGGATTTTCAATAATTCCAATCCGAGCAATTTGGTTACCTGTTATAAAGTCTGGGTTCTCAGCATCATTTTCAATTCTTGCATAGAGTAAAGCACTAGTTGCACCCAATTCACGGTATATATCTTTACCATGACCACCTGGAGGTGGAATGATAACATCAAGAGTTGGTGGAGAAGTAGGAGTTGGAACAGATCCAGCAGATAAATCAACGTTACCGTAAGTATAACCATACCCTTCGTTAGATATAGTAACACTTTCTATTTGCTGGTCATTATTCACAACAACGGTGCATTCTGCATCAAATCCATCACCCTTAATTGGAACTCTAGTATAAGTCTGGTTAGCAGTTCCTATACCAGTTCCTCTATTCTTAATAACAACAATTTTAATACCACCATCAACAGCATTATTCCTAATAGCACTATCTGCAGTGTTTGTGCTCCATTCAGCAGGAACAGGCATGAAGTCTGTAGAATCAAACTTGATTAGATCTGCAGGTTTAATGGTATAAAGATACTTCCATATATAACCGTCACCAGAAGTACCAGCAATTCTTGGTTCTAAGTCTGTAAACGTTGGTTCGTCAAGAGATGGTTTACCATCAGGAGTTTCAGGTGTTGTTCCGTTCTGTAAACAAATGTAAACTTTGTAATCACTATTTACAATGAAATAGTTTCCAGTGTATAAGGTTGTTCCACCTGAATTAGAAGGTGCATTAGTTATACTATAATCTTGTCTATAATAATCGTATGTAGTACCTGAACTCCACTGGTTCTTTTGAACGATTTGCTTACAATCAGCAGGAGTTATTTTCTTAACCGCAATCATACTATCCCAATAATCATTAAGATCATTGAAACTATCGACTGGTGAAGGGGGAGAAGTATCCCAATCAGTTCTAATTCCTGTTGGATTAGGTAAACCTACGAATGCATAATAAGAATTGGTGTTTGTAGAAACACCTGCAACGAAATTCTTCGCATTCAATATTCGTATTTGATCAGTTATAATGGCGGACATTGAACCTAATGTAACACTTTTTTTACTATTTAGACGACATAATTTACAAACTTCAATGAAGCTCTTCTCTTAATCTGAGGGCCAGTCTTAATACCAGTAACACCGTCATTTGTATTGACGTAATATGACGTTGATATCATCCTACCTTCGGATTGAAGTCTACCCCAACTATAATCACCTATGAACGCAGTACTAATACCTTGATTTAATGTTGAGTATCCTACAGTATTCTGTAAACCGTTCCAACTTAACACTCTACTAAAGACTCTTAGTGAACTGTTAGTCTTATCCGATCCATATCCAACTGTTGTTATTCCAACATAATGTGAAACCTCGTAGATATTATCTAGAGCAGTAGTTCCAACACCAACATAAGTACCTGCCATATTTAGAGAAGTAACACCACTACCGAGATTAGAGCCACTAACCATGAAGTAATATCCAGTTTGAACACCACTTACGGTAATAGGATCAGGGCTTGTAATCCTACTATCTCTTAGAGCAGAGTCATCAGGAATCCAAAGATCAAATACTACAGCAGTTCCCACTCCAATCGCTGCTCCATTTGCGTCAGATATGTTCGAACATATACCAACACCAGTAACAATTCCAAAATCTCCTGTGTATGAGTCAACTCTATTTTCTTCTCTAACATATGTTGGTGGAGAAATTAGAACTTGTGGTGGTTTACCTGCAGTATATGCAATACCAGCAGTAGTAACAGTAATTGATGTAACAACACCAGAAGTAACTGATGCAGTTGCGTATGCCCTAGCAGTAGTTCCTACACCAGCGAGAGGAGTTCCACCTACACCAGTAGGAGTTTGAATACTAACAATAGGAGCAGTTATATACCCCCTACCACCCGTTGAAATAGCAACAGATGAGATTGTATTGCCAACAGAAACTATTGCTGTTCCAGCAGCACCTGCAAGGTATTCATAAGAACTACTTGCATCTACTATCTGGATATCCTTCTGGAAATTTCTATCAACTGGGTTTTCATTTTCTTGATCAAAGAATGGTTTGCAATTATCTACCCATATTGTAGTAGATCCTACACCAACTGATTGAATTAGATATGCAGTTGGATGAATACCAGGTTCATATAGAGGTCTATCCTTACGAATAACTCTACCATCAATAATCTTATCTTCTGTCTGTTTAATCCATGTAACAGGTCTTACTTCTGTATCATCATCACCCAAACCAAGACCATAGTATGGGTTAGTATCTACAGCATCAGAAGATTTAACTTCAACAACTGTTCTTTCATTTTCTACAAATGTTCTTGAATTATATGCGGAATCATATTTAAGAACTAAATCATCACCACGTTTAACTGTTTCTACAATATCTCTATCTTTTACGTCTTCACCACCAGTTCCTCTATAGAAGAAGAATCTCATCTTATCACCTGCTGCAGGTGCTTCACTGAAGGTTATTGTTCCACCACCACTAAAGGTAAATCCTTCACCAGGAACCTGTAAAACATCATTAATTGTAAGAATTAGAGTATCCTGAATAACAATAGGTGATCCAGATTTCGCCTGAATAGCATAACCATCACCACCAACAGTAATTGGGAATGCCTTTCTAGCACCATCAAATAGACTTGAGAAATCATCAAGAACATCAAGTTCTCCAAGAGTCCACATATTGAACTCATCATCCTTAACTCTTTCAATAGTTAACTGGAATTCTCTATATGTTCCACCTTGAACTGTAGGAATACCTACAATTGTTGGTTCGCTAGTTGTAAGAGAAGTAGGAATTGTTAATACTTGAGAAGCACCATAAGAGTAACCAACATTAGTAATCTCAAAGTCAATTACACTTGATCCAGCACTAACAGTAATATTAGCTCTTGCTTGAGTTCCACCAACACCTGGTGAGGAAGAACTATACCAAAGTGGAATATCTTGATAAGGAGTTGGAGGATCAATGATTGCTTCGAATGTAGAAGAACCTGTGCCAGGGAATCCAGGAATTGGATCAGTGTTTGTAACAGCAATACTTACGATACCACCATTAATAACAGAAGCAGTTCCAATATATTGAATTGATGGAGATCCAGTAGATGATAATGCAACACCAACCTTAACTTCAGTAGCAATACCGACACCACTTATTGATGAATTGGATGCAATACCAGCACGGCCAGGAATTACCCTATAACCAGAACCACTATTACCAATACTTACAGCAGTAACGATACCAGAAGAAGCAAAGCGAATAGTTGCACCAGCAGCGACTAATGGTTGTAATCCAAATCCTTCAGTAGATCCTACTGAAATGATTCTACCACTTACAGGAACAGATGCAGTTTCTGGGTCATATGCGACAGAAGCAGCAGAACCTGTGAATGCTAAGGTAGTAATACCAGAAACTTGAGTTAATTGATAATCATTAAAGTTTCCAGCACCTTGCATAATGCCGTTAATTAATAATATACCATTCTGAGTTGAAATACCAGTTACATTTCCTCCATCAACTTTAAGGTCAAATTGTGTCGCTTGACCATCAAATTGGGGTGAAAGATTGTCAATTAAGTAATTCTTAGTATATGCGTCATAATCAGATCCCTTAACACCAGAACGAGTAAAGACTCTTCCACTGAAACTTGAGTATGTTGTAATACCAACCCAATCCCTTTCACCTGGAGCAGCAGTTGAGTATCCTACAGGAGGTTCTCCACCAAATGGAGCATCAGAGAATGATAAGGTGTTATTAATAATATTAAAGTCACCATTAAGTTTGTTGACTGGTGCATGTGATGCATGACCAACCAGAGTAGTTCCCATCCAATGACGATGAACCTTAACAGCATTTGTGGCACCAAGACTAGGGCCAACTGCAACAACCTTCATTATCTCATCACCAATTCTTATATCATCTCCACTATAGAACGACGTTATTCCCGTAAAGTAAGCTATATCTTCTGTTCTATCAAAACGTTGTGATAATGATGCTGCTATACCACTATTGACAATTGGAGATTGAATCATATTGTCAATTGAAATCAATGATCTAACATTCTCAGTTCCATACTTAGCAGTTATACTATGAGAAGTTCCAATACCAACTGATGTCAAATCTATTGGTTTAACTGGAGTCACTAATGCATCTTGTGCAGATCTACAAAGTTGAATTTGACTATCACTCTTCTTATAAACAAATACACTTTCAGGCATGTATGTGATAGTTGCACCAATACCTGCAAAGTAAGTTGCAGCAATTCCTATTGCATCTCCCGTAGATCCTATACCTGTTGTAGAGCATCCACTAATTGGTGCTTTAACAGAATAAACTACTTCTTCACCACTTACAAAGTAATGGTTTGGAAGATCTATAGTATCATTTGTAAGATTTAGAACAGTAGCACTAGATCCATCAAAATTCTTTCTGAATATCTCATTTCCATTATGTAAGCAATCAAATTCTGTTCTTGCACCGTAGAATGTTCCTTCATATACATCAAAACTACTTCTAATAGAACCACTATTCAATTCAATTAATTCTGGTTTAGCAGAGTTCTCTTCAACTCTAAGTGCATTAATAAATGTCTTAACTTTAACTCCTACATTTGATTTTGGAGTAAATGTCAATTCTGAACGACATCCATCAGTATCTCTAGAACCACCTATTGTTCCTAATGAATCAGTTGCACCAAGACCAGTTCTTAAATTACCATATTCGGTGATGAATACTCTATTATCATCATCAACCATCATTACTTCAGCAAATTCATATATGTCATTCGTTTCATCTACAATCTGAACTAGACAGTATGCCCCATCATAATCGTTAACATAGCTAGCAATTCCTACAGTAGCAGGGGAACTAGCAGCTGCAATTGTAGTTGACTTAGCAACCATTGATGCATTTCTTAGATCATATGTTCCAATTCCAGTAAATGTTTCTGATGAAATACCAATAGTAACTGAATTAATCCATGCAGTCTGAATACCAGCATTAGGGGTATAACCAACTTCTACAGCAGCAGTAGTTCCTACTCCAACGATATATGGTCTAAATGTTCCTAATGGTTGTGCAGAAAGATTATCTCTTCTATTGTGTATTGCTAATTGACCATACTCATGCCACTCTAATGAGGTCATTCCAGTACCAACAATTAGACTCAATTCATCATATTCAACAGAACCTTCACTTGTTGCAATAGAAACAATAATCTTAGCAGATCTAGGATTGTATAGATCATACTTCTCTGTTCCAACACCTGCTACACCAGGAATACTTGTCAATGCAGTTCCTGTAGTAGATGCTGTTCCAACTGTGCATATCTTAACTTCTTGACCACCAGTTCCAATAACATTGGAAACACCAATAGCAACTAGTGGGCTTGGAGGGGAAGTTGATTCACCAATTGTTGTTTTACCAATAGCAGTCAATGAAGTGGTTACACCCAATTCATCAAGGTTATATGACATAGTAATAACATTATAATTATTCTTTTCTGCCTTAACTGGGTGGAATTGGAGAACAGCATCTGTTCCATCAACAACACTATCCATCTGACCCAATTGAATCTGAGTATCAACAGATCCATACTGGTTAATCATTGATTGACCACTAACTGGGTCAAACAAAGAGTTGACCATCATTATCTGTCTCTCATCAGTAAATAATCTATCTCTTACATATACGATAAATCTATTTTCCTTGTTATTTGTAATATCATAACGAGCAACTTCAGACCAAGGTGTAGGTCTTGGATTACTGTTAAATTTATCACTAATATCATCAATTTTTAGAACTCTGTTACCAACAGATTCTGCATAATCAATTAGAATCCTATTTTGGAAAGTAACCTCATCGGAGAAGTTACCTTCTGCAGGAGTAGCAGAAAGAATATTCTCTGTAACTAAGTCAAAATTATTATACTCATGAAGACTCTCATAATTTTGAATATTGATAATACCAGTAACGGTTCCTGCTAAACCAACAACCATTGAACTCTCTTGACCCGCAGGAAGATTAGATTCAACTTGAAGTTGACTAAATTTCTTAAATCCAGCAGTATGAGTTAATGAATTGACTATATCCTTCCATTTATCAAAGAATACCTTAGATTTAATAGCATAGGAGAAACTCTGATAATAATCATTGTCATGAACTTTCTGTAAACTATCATTTAAGAATCCTGTTTGATATTCCCATCCATTATCAACAATAGAATAGTAATCAAGACCAAAATTGGTATCAAATGTAAGAACTATTTCAGAAACAGTTCCTTTAGCACCAGTTTCTAGAGATTCGATTAATTTTCCAACTTCAAAATCACTTGCTGCTTCTACAGTCAACCACTTACTTTCAGGATCGTATTCAAATGCAACACCCTGAACTGGGCCAACACTAGTTTCTGATCTAAGAGTTTCATTAGCGTTGAATACGTTTGGTCTTAAAACAGGAGCAAATTGTGGGAAATTTCTAGATTGAACTAATACACCAGAAGATAAAGCATCAAAATAATTTCCAGGAATTTCTCCAGATGGCAATAAACCACCTAAACTATAAGTTACAACACCAACGTTACCTAAGTTCTGATGAACTTGTGTTACTTCAAATGACTGATAATCATAATACTGAGAATCATAACCTTTACCAGTAGAACCAACACCTACACTAACATTTTCAATAAAGAGTTTATCACCAATTTCAATTGGGAATTCTTCTTGAAGACTATATGCAGTCTTCATTACACAAGAAACAGTATCAGTCGCTACATCATATTCAAAATCTTTTGCTCTAATTCCGTTTGGATTGGCAACAGGAATAATAAATGGTGTTACGTTAGATAATCCATAAGTGTTCTGAACAATATCAACATATCCTGGTGCATCAGGAGTGGTTAAATTATATCTTAAGTCAACGTCATCAATCTTTCTTCTATCAACACCGTCAAGAACAACAAGTGCAGGTGGTGTATTATAACCTTTACCATAAGAAGTAATACCAATAGACTCAAAACCAGATAGTGCTGAGATCTTAATGGTTTGTGGTAATTTAGATTGAGGTCTTAAAGTAAAATCGCAAGGATAATCAAATCCAATATTATTAATCTTAGTGGTCTTAGGAACACCAATTGATGTGCTAGATGCCTCTAGAATAGCACCTGTTCCCGCATCAGAGGTAACTGTACTAATACCAGGTAATCTAGTATATCCTTTTCCTTTATCTGCAAGAGCAACAAATGCAATAGGCCCATAAGCAGTCTTGGAGGTTGTTTCATAATTTAGTTTTGTTGTTGCAGAAGCAGTATATGAAGGAACTTCTGGATATCTATCTAAATCATAAGTAAATGTGCTATTAGAATTTGCAATAACCTTATAAGTTCCAGCATAACGACTTTCTCTTGTTGAAATTGTATTATTTCCCTCAATTCCCTTATCTAATACTAATTCCTTATTAATATCTGGGTTATCTTCTTGTGTAGTTGGAACTAAGTTATAATAAAGTATTTTTGGTGTATATTGGTTAACTTTAAGAACAACTTTACCATCAATACCAACAGTTCCACTTCTAGTAACCTCAAATGTTTCTTCTAAATCATTAGAATCATATTCATGGATGAAATTATAATCACTATAAAGTTTAAACTCAAAAGCAGGTAAAGTATCAGTGATCTTTGTATATGATAAAGAAGAATCTGATAGATCGAATGTTACAGTTCCATTCTTATAGAACTCTAAAGGTGGATTAACCAAATTAAGAGTTCCACCAGCACTAGCAGTCAATATACCAACAAATGATGGTCTAGGTTGTCTTAATTGGAATCTACTACCACATAACTTAATTTTATCTTTATTAACAACATAAACAAAATATTCTTCATTATCTTGCAAACCACCAGCAGGAGAAGATGCTGTATGAACAACTCTCTGACCAGTCTTCATTTCATGGTCTAAAATCTCGATGCAATTTGGTATACCTGATTCTGCAGTAGCAGTTGTAATACCAGTTGCTTCAAATGTTAATGTTCTAGCAATAACTTTTCTATTTGCAGTATTATACTTAATTGGAACGGTAGTTGTAATACCAGCATCAACTGTAAGATAAACTCTATCATTATGCTTTAATCCATGAGTATTTGCAGTAGAAACTGTTATCTTGTTCTTTTCTGCAGCACCTTTTACAGTTTCAGGATATGTTGCTTTTAAACTATGATATACACCAGTTCCAATACCTGTGAAATATAATAATCCTTGATTTTTAGTTGTTTCAGCAATTCCAACATAAATGTCTTCTGGATCTGCTCCAATTGTTGCAAGACCAACCATAACAGTTGATAAACCAATCATATCTTGGTTAAGTCTTGCTACAAATAACGGTATTCCTTCAGGAAGATTCATTGATGGTGATGTAAACGAAGCATTTGCACGATTCGTCGCTACACCTATAGAATCACCAGTATTTCTATTATAAGTTACAGTATCACCTGTATTCAACTTATGAAGTGGAAGATAGATTGATCTTGAAGGAATAAACTTAGTTCTAAGACCAGATCCTGGATTTTGGAAAGTAACTGTAGTTCCAATACCTGGCCCAGCAGTAGTTCCCATTCCAACCGCCTCTACTGGGTTGAAATAATACTCATGATCAACTGAACCTTCAAATGAGGTTGTAAATCCAGCATCAATAGTAAATACTCTAGGTCTTTCTTCAACAACAGTTCTAATAGTATGTGCTACACCTACAGTGCTGTTTTGTTGTCTTAAAACTCTTAATCTTCTAGAACCAGATTCTACATTTAATATTTTAACCTCTTCTTGCATGGTACCAACACCAACTTTCACTATATCATTCTCTCTTAAAGCAATTTGATTAAGACTATCATTTGGATTGGGTAAATTACCTAAAACATTAAAGAATGTAACTAAACCAGTTGCACCAATAGTTCCAATACCTTGAGATATAATAAGTTGTGCTGAACTTATACCAATATTATATGTTCTATTACCAAGACCAGATGCAGTAGTTGACATTCCAGAAACATAAACTTTATCACCATTTTGCAAATCAATTGGTGTAGTATGAACTCCAATAAACTCTCTATTTGCTGTACTTGGATAAAACTCAATATTAAACAACTTAGTATTTGTTACGGCAATAGTTCCAATTCCAGGCCCAACAACTTTAGATACTTTTGCAACACATTGGAAGTTATCAGCTACCTTTTCTTCAAAAACAATCTTATCTTCATTCCTATAATTAGATCCACCAGTAACAATTCCAACTTTTTCTACCGCACCCTCTGAGGCATATACAATTTCACCTTCTTGGGTTATAAACTTATGGGATTGTTTCAAGTAATCATAAGAACTATCATCTTGTAATAATTCATATGGTTCAGTGTTTCTAACCCATTTAGTATCATTTAAATCAATTGTATCTTGATTATTTTTTGATAAAGTATTAAATGTATTTGGTTGAGCCCAATACTTATCACCAATCAAATAGGGGAAAGCAGGTTTCTTATATCCATTAAATGGATCACTAGAATCAGATATTAGTGTAGTATCAAAGGTAGAGAAATAAGCATAAGTTCCCTTTGGAAACTCTGGTGTTATACCAAATCTACCATTATTAGCATCAAGATACTTCTCATCAGTATTTGTATCCCATGTAAAGTCTTCTACAAAGAATTCTTGAGGGAATACTGATGTAGGAGGTCTATTTGTCTTTAAATCAATAGAATATCCAGATCTTATTTGAGTTATATTACCACCAGTACTCTTTTCATAAGCATAAGGGCCATAAATTGGGAAACCATCATATGACCATCCAATAATGGGTGAATGTCTTGTTTTGTTTTCTTCAGTCTGGCCATTTAATAAAGTTAAGTCTCTATCACCATATAATGCATTACCTTCTGCATCATTCTGATAAACCAGTTTTCTCAAAGTTCTTGGTGCATATGCATGAGAACATTGTAATCCACGACTTAACTGAGTTGGTTTAGCAATGAATACATCTGAACCGTCAATATTATTATAATTCTTCTGAACCTCATTAACTTGCCATGTTTGTAGATTTGATTGGAAAATAGCAAACTCACCAGCTGCTTCTACTGTTAATGCAGTAGTAGATTGACCATATCCAATACCTTTTTGAATAATCTTAACTGATCTAACTTGACCACCAACAATCTCAGGAACCAATTTAGCACCAGTTCCAACACCAGCAACAGATATTGCAGGAGGAGTATTATATGAATCACCTCTATTGTTAATAGCAACGTCAATAATCTCACCATTAGCAACAATTGGAAGTAATTCGCAATTTCTTCCAGTATACATATCAATTCTTGGTTGCCTATTGAAATTCATTATCTCAGAGGCACCATATCCAACACCAGTCTGGGTTAAATGAATCGAAGTGACTTCTCCTCTACAAAGTGGTTGAGGTATGCACTGGAATTCATTACCTTCAATAGAACTTATACCAACAATTCCTTCTACCTTTATCTGAATAGGTGGATAGTTGAAACTGTGAGTTCCTACACCAACACCTCTAAAGTTCTCATACTGCTTAGTTTTGAAATAGAAGTCTTTTGCAGTTGTTCCAACTCCAACAGTAGATAATTTAAATGTATTCTCATCTACAACAAAAACATAATATTCTTTATCAGTAGAAAGGCCTTGAATCGCTGTTCCTTCAGGATCCGTGCTATATTTGATTATTTCACCTGTCTTATAATCATGATTATGAATAGTAATTCTATCAAGTGCAGTATTAATACCAGTTGGTTCGCAAGTTTTTAATTTATTCTCATATCCATCACCTGAATCTAATACATTAATACTACCTACCTGTGCTTTACCATTTAAAGATCTAAACACATGGTTGCCTTCACCAAAAGAAGTGAATGGTATAGTATTAACACCAATAACTGCATCATTTAGATTTCTATGCAATCTAATGGTCTTATTAATATACCAACTTGTTCCAGCATATCCTGTCCAACTGGTTATTGTAGTTAAACCAGTCTGGCCATATCTTTGGTCAGTATTGACATAATAGGTTGCACCAGTATCTAAACCAGCTAATGATTTTTCACCAAAAGTATCATAAACTATTCTTTCATGGTTTCTAAATTTGTGATATGTTAAAAATCCTACATTATAGTCATCATTACTAGTTACTGCGATAGTTTGAGACCCAGAACCAGCATTAAATACAACTTCATGAGGAACTGTAACTAATTTACACTCTGCTTTTGCTCCAGTTCCATTTCCACCACTAATTGATATAGTTGGAGCTTCAACATAATCAAAACCTGGATCTAGAATACGTATTTCTTGGAAATTACCTTTTGTAGAAACATATCCAGTTGCACCAACACCTACACCATCATTAACTGCCAAAACAGGTGGATTAATGACATCATAGTATCTTCCACCACCAGTAACATCTATAGATTTGATATTTCCATAATATACAAGATTTTTTGACTTATAACTTAAAACTTCAACACCGTTTATCAATAATCCATTATATCCAATATTTGTAGAGTATTCTTTACCATCATAAACAGGCATATCAAACTCTCTAAAGAGTTTTTGTGGTTGAATTATCTTATTATGGAAATCATACTTTTCAAACGTATTATTTGTAATTGTAGTCTGAACAGTACTTTCTGAAATCTTCTGATAATTGCCATCATATAGGTTAGATAAAGATTTTGCTAATTTTATGTCATGTTGATTAATTCTTTCAACGAAATATAAACCCTCACCAAAGAGGAAACTCATTACTGTTCCATTTGCCGCTTTCTGTGGTGTATAGTAGATTGAATCACCAGTAAAGAAATTATGGTCATTAGTTCCAGTTGCAATTCCAATAATAGTGTCACCACCATTATAAGTTCCTGAAAGATTAACTTTTTGAGTGCTTGGATTTAATTTAGTGTCTGCGAAGGTTGGAATTGAGTTAGATGCTACTAAATTCTTGAGTTTTGATAATGTATGAGCATAACCAACCTCTTGCATATAAACATTCTGAACATTAGCATCAAAAATGTTTAAATGTTGATGATTTGTGGCAACATCAGTTCCATCACAATTTGGTTTACTGAGTGTTTTGGTTATAGCAATAACTGCTGAAAGACTACTTATTGCAGCACCTCTAACACGCACCACAGTGCTGCTAATAACGTCTGTAACGCTGTATCCACCGTCTAAGGTGGCATTGTTCGTTTGGATCGTTGTAACGTCTCCTAGACGCATTCTATGGAAGTCTTTAGTGGTTACTTCATAGGTATTGTTACTTGCATCCTGAACCGTAATTGTCTTAATATCATATTTTGGTTGAATATTAAAAATCCAATTCTTAGACTTGAAATCATCAACGTGTGAGACCTTTCCTAATGACTTTAATTTAATCTTAGAACCTTTTTTCTGATAGAAGGTATCTGGAAGTTCAACATCATTCAGAACACTAGTGATTCTAACCTTAAGGCCATCAGTTGATACACCAGCAGTAGCGTCTGCCTTACCCATTGCATACGCATATGTGTTCTGCTTAATTAATTCAGTATCCTTAATTGTTGTAGTAATTCCTGTAACACCCAAGAACTGAGTATTATTAGTTCCTGAATATGATGCTATTCCAGTTGTTCCATTCTTATATTTGAAGGTTAATGCTCCAAAATTAGGGAATCCAATAGTAGAATCAACATCAATATAAGTTTGTGCAGCACCAACAATACCTACTGCTTTAGTATTAGCATGAACCTTGAAGTCACCATATAATAACTGGTTACTACCACCTGTTCCGAATGAATCATCTAGACTAAGTTTATAGTAAGTATCGGTTAAAAGACCAACTCTGATCCTTTCAACCATTGATATTGGAGCATATGCTTTCCCAATATTCTCAAATGCGTCTTGGAATAACGTTTTATTCTCTAGATCATCAGGATCTCCCTGAATTGGTTCTATTATAATATCACGAGTTTTCTTATAATTTGCATCTGATGGTGCAATTACATAATCTGCAGGTCTAATAACATCAACATTTTCATTGTAAAGAGATTTAAAGAGGATTTTGAAGGATTCATCTGTTCCTCTTGAGTTATAAAAGTCTTTAGAATGACGAATAAATTGAGGTTGATTTAAAGAAGTGTTTAAATCTTTCTGAAATCCTGGTAAAAATTGCTTTTTAGACTTCTTTAAAAACTCACGTAAGAATAAAATACTTAAGTTTTCTACAATTCCACCAGAAGTTCCTACTCCAACAGGGTGTGCAGCTGCATTAGAGTTGTTAAATAAGAATTCTTCAGGTTCATCTGGGTTAGTAAATGATGTAATTCCACTAAATCCACGAACACAACCTTTAAATGCAGTAGTTCCAATACCAGTATATGTTATTATCTCATCATTGATTTTTAGTAAACCATAGTTGTCAGGGAACCCTTGTGTACTCTTAACACTAATCTCCGTGTCAAACTCCCCTACGGCATTCATAAGGGTCGTGAACCCTACCAAATTACCTGACTTGTTTAATTGTATATAAGAGTCTAAATTGCTAATCAGGTCGATTGGGCCACCCTGATATTCCTGCCCTTGATAATAAGCACTTAAAAATTCACCAACTAAAGGCGAATCATCCTTGACATAGCCAGGGAGTTGGTCTTTTACGACCTTATTAATTTGAACTCTTTTATCTGTCATGTGGTTATCTTACGATCTTCCGTGTCTTATAACTTGTGGTAACAGTGTATGTAGAACCAGATGGATCAGCTCCAGAGGCAATTTCGTCAACAACCATCTCTACGTTACTAGTATCTAGTTGTAAATAAAGATCCTGTAATCCAATTACGTCATTTGATTCAGGAACGACAGAGATTTCCATAATTTGTTGTTTATCCTTTTCCTTCCCTGACGTAATATTTATCGGGTTTAAAGTAATCCTTCCTTTTTCATAGTTCACAAGACCTACATTTTGCCTTTCGATGATAGGAGTAGTAGATCCAGGTGAGTCTAATGAGAATAAACCCAATCTTCCAGTCTTTTTATCAGTGTTAGGTATGTCAAAAAGGTAAACTTCGTTGACAATATCCAATACTCTGAATGCAGTAGACCTTAAATTATACCCTTCCATGTCAGTAATATGGAATTGATTACCAAAATCAATGGCATATTCAGCAAATTGGTCAGTTGCAAGTCTCAAATCTCGTCTCATTTCAACAGTTGTAATGTTAGAAGTGATAGATTCGTGACTTTGATCAAGAACTTTCAAGAATTTACTGTATTTAAACCTTGCACCATACTTATTTAGCTCTGCAGAATCTGCTAATTTGTTAATATTATTCATAACAGTCGAAGAAACCATTATAGCATTTGGAGCCAAACTAGTATTGTAGTAAATTTTGCTGTCTGTTTCCAAAAATAGGTATTTGAGGTCTAAAATTTCAGGAACAATACCTGCTACAGAGTATTTTCGAAGGTCTCTTTTGATATTTTCCTTAATTGCATTCGGAACAAAGTCACCAGTTCGTGGTTTTATACTAATAAACACCTTTCCATACTGTGGGGGAACTAATTCTTCACCTCCATAGACAGAAATTGACTCAGTTTCGGGATAAATCTTGTTTGGAATTAAAATTTCATAGTCATTTGCAGTTAAAGCACGGTTTTGAGTGCCATAAATCTGTGGAGCATACTTTTTAACGCTATCTACACTCTCAATTGCCTCTCCACCACTTGATGGAATGTCAGCCGTAACTAACGAAATACCACTTGTAACAGTGTTTTCGACTGCATTTCGGTTATATGTGCATTTTCCAGAAAAAGACATGTTACTGACACCATTTGCATCAGGCCCACTACTGATCATATAGGAAACTTCAACAATATTTCCGTTTTCGAGTGCTTTTCCGAAGATTCCATCACCAAAAATGATCTCATATTGCTCATCTTCTATCTCTTGAAGGTAATAAATCAGAGATTTTCCTGTAATACTAGTTCCACTAGTCGCATCAAAGAGACTATCTTGCCTAGTATAACTTGAAAGTAGTGAAGAAGTCGCAGTTGGTCGTATATACACCTCTAAAGTGCTTAAATCTATGCCAGGATTGGATAAAATGAACCTTTGATTGATATTATCACTAGAATATGGGAAAGATTGGTCAATTACAGTGCCTTCAAACACATCTACATCATAAAAATAGGCAACTCCGTCAATTACAGGTTTTGTAACGTCTTTTGTGATACCAAAAGTGTAAGATTGACCGCCAAATTGGTTTGTAGAGACAACTGGTCCCTTTTTTAACGTAATTGTAGTAGGTGGAGGGGTAATTCCTGCTTCTACAGAGAAATTTATCGATGCTCTTGATGCTTTTCTTGATCTTGGGATATATCCGATGTTTCTTGCGAGTGCAACTACGTTTTCTCTAAGGGTTGCACTGTCAATAAAGACCTCATTAGAGATCATATTGGCATTATAAGAAGTTATGTAAGTATTATACGCTAAAACGTCTAAAATTGTTGACAGGTTTGATCCCTCGAAGTCATAATCCGTAAAATTCGAGTTGGATTGCAAATATTGTTTAAGTGTGTCTTTAATCTGGTCAAAATCCAGACTAGTAAAGTTTAATAGTGCCATTTATCGTGATGGAAGCAAAGCAAATTCTAATTGTGTGGGTGGAACGTCTACCCCTACAATTCTATAACTGATAATAACGTCAAATTGATTCATATCATAGTTTGGCCTCACATCTACATCAATAATTTCAACTCTTGGTTCATAATTCTCCAAGGAGTTTTGAATTTCTTCTCTTATTGATATAGCAGTAATCTCATCAATGTTCTCAAATAGTATTTCACCTATATTGGAACCAAATTCGGGATCAAAAATCTTTTCGCCAGGAGTTGTCAACACAATATTACGTACAGAACGTGCTATTGCATTTTCGTTACTTAAGGTAATCAAATCGCCACTTAAGGGGTTAAACTTAAATGACATACTTACATCTTTAAAACCTTTGCTGACTCTCTGTGCTGGCATTAAGCAATTATACAGACAATATAAGTTATTTATTAAGGTTTATTTACTTATATTCAGTAAAGACCTCATATGCCTCTATTTCAGTGGGTAAGAACTCTTCTTGATCGGCTAAACGTTCGTAAAAGTCTTGGGCACTCTCCATCTTATCGCTTTTCTTTGGTGTTATCTTGTCGTAGGCAATTTCCCTTAACATTTGATTTTCCATTTTGACCTCCGTTATGCGATGGTAATAAAAAAGGTGTCTAAAGGCACATTTGCACTTATTTAGACACCATATATGTTAATTTAAATTATCTGCCCTGACCTCTGTATCGTTTAGGTGCTTTATTACGAGAAGACGCTGCGTATTTAGTATGCTTGCCCCTTCCTTGACGAGTTTTTTTCGGGGTTGCTTCTATGAAGTCTCCACCACTCAAACCACCTGCTGCTTTTGCCATTAATGCCTCCTAATTTGGATTATAAAGATTTAATATGTAAACTGCTAGAATGATGCCTAATACGACACCTAATCCAACCACTGCTACAAGATTCATCATTGTAAAGAATTCAATTTGTTTTCAACGGATTCGGATGTTGCTTTTATCCGATAAGAAACCTGATCCCTACGAGAGAGTTCGGTGAGGATCTCAGAAGCGAGATCCCATAACTCTTCGGTCTTGAGTTGTTTGTTAATCTTAAATAACACGAGTTTTTTCGTGGCCTACACGAATTCGAGGGTCCGCCCAGATTTCGTAACCACTATCTTGTGCATCTAAACAGAACGATACGTCTTCTCCACACATATCTTGAACCTCACCCGATTCAAAGACTTGCATCTTAGGAGCAAACCAAGGATACTCAAGTTTCTCAAATACGCCATTCTTAATTAATACCCAACCGAAACCAGTGTAGTCGCAAGTAAAAGGTTTCTTACGCTTACCCATTGTCTCAACGGTTTCGTGATTCATAACACCACCGTTCTTGCGGAAGTCGTCTTCTTCCAACCAGTGAGCAATAGAAGTGGTAGACCCATCCTCTGTAGCATACCATCCAGCAGCAATCTCTTTTTCATTACCGTCTTTATCAATTGCTAGATCGCATAACTGCCAGAACTTGTTAGTATCGAACACTATGTCTGAGTCAATCCACAACTGATAGTCATATGTAAGTTTCCCATCCCAAGGAACTTGCTTTGGGCCACGTAATACATTTGCACCGAGAACCTTACAACGTGCAAAGTTTACCATAGAAGAGTAATCTTGACTGATCTGAATACTCATTCCATTCTGAACCATGTCAAAACATAATTGAACAAAGTTCTTTAGAAAGATATAAGAGCATCCTCTACCTGGAAGACAGAAGACAATTGCCTTACCTTTCATTCTCTCTTTAATTGCATCAATATCCCATGTTGGTTCTTGAGACTTTGGTGCAACTGTTTTTACTTTAAATCCTTTAGCCATACTGTGTAGCTCGCTTCATTTATTATAATTCAATTATATGTATATGTCAAGATATCTAATATTACCAACTAATGCACATCTACAATCTACATCACACGGAGGAACACTATGATATGCTGAACCAAGAAAGAATATTACTTCACCTGCTTTTGGATATATTACCTCATCTTCTAATATTAAAGGAGAAGAACCATCAGGCATATTTACATAATAACAAAATGATAGTGCATAAGGAAAATGATTATGCTTCTCTACACCATCACCTTTATTATACAATACACTCCAACACTGAGATAGATTAAATGCATCTATATTAAAATTATACTTACCTCCCCCATGATCAGAAGGTGGTAGATAATCTCTATAATCAAACTCAATGTTACTTGGATTTGAATACTTATGTGATACTAATGGAACTAAACTCCCAATCCATTTGAGTATCGTATCAACTTCTTCAATTCCCTTCTTATGAATATCAAGGTTACTCTTACGACCTCCCCCTACTACAGGTTTACTTTCCCATATAGGTAGTGCTTTATATAACTTCGGATTTAACGTCTCTGCATCTGGGTAGTTATATCTCTGATACATCAATAACTATGTTCCTCTATAACCTTCCCTGGCCCTCCAACGCCTATCTTAGGGGCGAGTTTAATATATGATAAATCGTCTACTGAATACTCGCCACCAAGAAGGTCAATCATTACCTTAAGTAGTTGCCACTTCTCCTCAAAGTCTTCCTCTGATAGATTACAATATATACATCTCTCCTTTGCGTAGATATGATATGTTGTGTCGTCTACATCCTGCATTGGCCCTCTGGGATTTTTTTATATATGAAAGAAGTAATAGGGCGGTTTTAGGCCACCAAAAATTTTTTTATATTGATATCTCTCTCTCGATTTGTCACCTCTGTAGGTTAGGGTTCTTTGCTTTTTTAGGACACGCCCGCCACGCCCGATATAACATAAGGGGCATAATACCTGCCGAAACGCATAAGCTTATGACTGGCATATTAGCCATGCGTGAGTGTTACAAACTGTTCCTTTGCTATTTGTTATATTAATAGGCTAACATACCTCACAGTTAATGTCAACAACTGTGTGTGCCTTAAGTGTTACAAATAGTCTGCCAATTTACCTCTCCTCGATGATACTTTCGACCTGCTCATAATCATTTAATTGTAATAACTTAGACCAGCTAATATTCTCTGGAATAAAGTCATCATCAACTGACAGATTGAGTGTGATTGTATAAGCTTTCTGTGTGTCTGCTAATTGATATTCTAGCATGGCAGATTAGAGAGAATTTGTGTATATAATCTATTATAAATCATCTGTGGAAAACTGTCAACAATTGGTGTGTAATTATCAGGGGTTTGTAACAAAAACTGTGTGGGTTACAAAGTAATAACGAGGGTCTTGTAATTTACAGGCGTTCGTGTTATAATATGCTCGCTAAGATCACAAGGAATAATGACATTTAAGAACATAATATCTCTACTATTTAACACATACTCCACAGATTACACCCCCTTTATTAACACCCTTGTGGAAAAGATATAGAAAGCAAACTATTATTTATTATACTATTTAAACCCCCATTTATAATACTTTTCCACAGATTAGACCTACTATCTGTGGAAAACTGTGTGTTTCTTAGTTATTACATAGTGAACATATTACACCTTTTTAACTATTACTCATCATCATAATCTATCGGGAATTCATCTAACTTTGCCTCTGCTAATCCGTAGACCATTGTCCACACTTTCTCACCTGAAATTAACTCTGTATCGCATATACTTTCCACTGCATCTTCGATTACTTCTAATACATTTAGTGCTTGTAATCTGAGGGTTTCGTTGTTAGTTTCCATGATGTAATTTAGAGAGGGTTGTAGTAATTATCATCCTGTAAATAACGGATGATTTCTTTATATAATTGTGGGTCATATTCGATCATCTTCTTTAATACTTTATCTCTACGATTCAGCTGGTTTGTTGTTACTTTAGTGTTCATAATTTAACCTCCATTTGTATAAGAACCAAGCACACATTCTCCATATCTTACTTCGGCATAACCGTAATCTTCCGATAATTGTAAACATAAATCCCAACAATCTTCAAGGTTAATATATGAACTATTCTCATAAGGTGCGGATGGGCAATGAACAGAATAACGCATAATTACACCTCCTTTGTTATAAACTGTGCTGGCATATATTCAGATGTTACTTTATACTTAAGATCCTTAATATACTCTCTTACTT
>Ga0209404_10000374_pt1 | contig 35142 bp, 18 predicted proteins | sample TroAtlMetagenome_2_FD_187447 | JGI IMG/M metagenome (GOLD analysis project Ga0209404, IMG submission 187447) | Marine eukaryotic phytoplankton communities from Atlantic Ocean - Tropical Atlantic ANT8 Metagenome (SPAdes) (version 2) | ecosystem: Environmental > Aquatic > Marine > Oceanic...
ATCATCATCTTTAAATTCATTATGATGAGACCAAATTTTTTCAGAAGTTTCTTTTAACTCTTCGGATATTTTACTCTTAGTTTCTTCTATATTTAAGTTTAAATTTTTAATATCAATTTTTGTTTCAAAATCACTTACATTAAGTTTTTCTGAAAATTGATCAATATTTGAATCAAAATTTAGCTTAATGTTGTTTAATCTATCATCTATCTTTATTAAATTATTTTCAATATTTGTTGAAATATCCTCTTTAACAATATTGATATTAGAAACTACTTCATTTCTAACAACTTCAATATTATCATTTAAAGATTCAATATCCTCATCATAATATTTTACTTCAGGAAGATCCTTTACTTCTTCTCTTACCTGATCAATTTGTTCACATATTGATTCTACTTCATTATCATAATACCTTACTTCAGGTATTCCTTCCTTAACCTGTTCAATATATGCAGAAATTTTTTCCAGTTCATCATCATAATATTTGATCTCAGGAATTTCTGGAATATCCTTTCTTACTTCTTCAATTAAATGTAATATCTCTGTAAGATCATCTGTAGTTTCTTCTAGTACTACAGGTTCTTCTGTTACCTCTTCTACCTTCTCAATAAAATCTTCAACGGAAGGTAAATCTTCTTCATCAATACTTGTTTCTAAAATATATTCATTTACTGAAGGAAGTTCTCCTTTCTTCTCTATAAAATCTTTATACGATGGTAAATCACTCTCTTCCAGATGATCATTACATGAGGGTAGATCACTCTCTTCCAGATAGTCATTATATGATGGTAGATCATCCTTTTCTAGATAATCATTTAACGATGGTAATTCGTCTTTAGACATTTTATTAGTAAATATACTTTGGGATTTCTCTCCCTTTTCACTATTTATTGTCCAAAAATTCTTCCATATATCAAGTAGAAATTCCTGCGCTTACCATTGCAGAACCTTCAACCATTCTTGAAATTGTTCCGTCACTTGCAGTTAATCTCACATCATATCGATGTCTTCCTGATTCTAATGCAAGTGTTTGTACATCAGTTAAAGATATGGTGACCTGACCAGTCAAAGAAGTAATCCCTACACTAAAAGAAGTGGATGATGTAGAACTTGGATGTTTCTTGAGAACTGCTTCTCCACTATATCCAGTTAAATTAAATGCAGAACCATCACTATTCTTCTTAGTCAATATCTGACTAAAATCAGCCGCCTGTGGTATTACAATATTTACTACGGGAGTTGCTGTCATGATTTTTTTAACTATTTATCTTGTGTATTCTGTTTCAACAATTTTTGTAATTCAGCAGTTGAACCAACAAACAATGCATTATTGACTGTAGTTGGTCCTTTAACTTCTCTATCTTCACTCACATCTTTCAATTTTTGTTGAAGTGTAAGTAGTTTATCTGTCGCATCAGCAACATTCTTAATTAACTGACCCGCAACTTCATATGCTCTTGGCATCTCACTTTCTTGTGCAAGTTCAAGAATACCATCAATTGCTTCTTGTCCTTTTTCAATGATAGAGTACAAGTTACCTCTAGTATACTCATAATCTTTTTTAATGTGATCTACTTGAGAAGATGTCTTTTCAATTTTTTCTTCTTTAATAGTCTCTATGGGAGTATTTTCTATTTCTGTAGAAGATACATCAAAAACCTGGTCCAATTCATCATAATTTTTAGACATAAATCAATCCTTAGAAAACACCACCATCAAAACCAAAGTTATCTCCAATATCAATCAGAGCACTATCTTCTATAGTAATCAAACCAACTGGATCACCTAATAGATGAGTTTCAAGAGGTGTATTATCCTTCGCCCTATCAACAATCAGTTTATTACCACTCTTAGACTTGACATACATCGATTCCTTACCAATAGCAATGTAAGACTTGGCTGGGATACCTGAAGCATCATCAACCTCAATAACACTTTCCTCAAGGTCAACATTTTCTTTCAACAGAGTTGCAACGTCCCCATCATAATTCTTGGTTGCTCTTGGAGTGACCTGATAAGTAAGATCTCTTTCTGCACTTCTATATCCTTTAGAACCAGCAATATAACCAACAGAAACCTTATCAATGATGTTACTGGTAACGTCACTAACAGGACCATAAACGTATGTTTTTGCCGTAAAGGTCAATGTATATACAAGTGCTCTTCTAGTATCAAAATTCCCCTCATAATCATCTTCCATCGAAATGTTGTCAAGATTGATAGGTACATATTTAACCTCATTCAAATTACCTAAAAATTTAATAGGAAGTGAATATGCAGGTTGAAAATATGGTAAAATTTGTTCCACAATCTGTAACATATCATCATTCAACTTTGTCATAATCGAAAGTTGAATCGTCATATTATATGGAACTGGAACATATACATTCTTTACAGTTCCATCAGGTGTTTCAGTTACAATTGTCTGTGTTTGAGTTACTTTTCTACTTGGATCATACTGAAGATCAGTAAATTCAAAAGATATTCTTGGAAGAGTAATTTGAACAGGGCGATTCAGATCAGACTCTTGCTCCATTCTAGCAAGAAACTTTTGATTAGGTCCATATGCAAGAGGAACTTGAATGACACTGAACGTATCATCATTACCATCTTTATGATGAACTTCTATTCCATTGAAAAGAGTACCAAATCCAATAATGACGGATCTAAATACCTCATTGTAGAAATAATCAAACATTATCTTACTCTGTATTACTAACTATTTAGATCAAGGCATCCCAAAGGGATTTGTTTCACTGAAATCAATAATTTTATCACCTTCTATTTCGATATTATCATTATCTGCAAATGGTGTGACAAGATCATCAATATTCTGTGACTTCATCGAATATATTGCTCCAGATTCCGTTCCGTAGATACTTTCACCTGGTACAAATGTTCCATCAACAATGGAAACTTCAAGTTGAGCAGTAGATTTCGTATATTCTTTAACCCTTGCAGTTGTTCCAGAAGTAGCACCAATTACAACCTCATTAAAGATAAATGTTCCAACACCAACAGTTCCAGCAGCTCCAACTGGGCTTCCAATTGTAATCTCTGGTACAATAATATATCCAACTCCAGAGTTAGAAATACCAATTCCTGTAACTGTTCCTGCAGAATTCATATAAGCAACTCCAGTTGCAGTTGTAATTCCAGCAATCAATTCAACATAGTTTTTAATCTCTGGGTCATTTTGAATAGTGACTGTCGGAGCAGTAAGATATCCACCTCCACCATAGGTAATACCAATACCTGTAACAATACCACACTTATCAATACCAAATTCAAATGCTGATGTTGCAATCCCAACATTAAATGATGTCGAAGACATATAAATGGTGTTTATACCAATTTGAGATACATAACTATCGGTTGTAATAAAGTTAACAAGAGGATTATCATACCCACTAGCCAATCTAACCCTATCACCAACAATAATATTGGTAGTAGTAATTCCTGTAATGATGGTAGACCCAATACCCAATGTTCCTGATGTCTCAATAGAATCATATCTCATTGTGGCAACACCAAGTGCCCTAAATTCTTCAGGAACACCAGCTGGTGCAGCTATTGTAACAGTTGGAGCAGCATCATATCCATAACCACTAGTTGCTATAGAAACAGCATCAACTTGACCATCTGCATCAATTGTAGCAGTTCCTGTTGCTCTATATTGAGCAGTAGAACCAGAGAATATAACAGATGGTGCAACAGTATATCCAATACCTATAGTAGCACCAGTTCCAACACACCAAGGATCTGTTGTTGAGTTAAATCCAACCGCAGTAACAATACCAGTTATAGGATGAATAGTAGCAATACCAACAGAAACTACTAATGGAGCAATTTGTGTACCATAAGTAGATATTGCAACTGTTGGTGCTGTAGTATAAGCCCTACCAGTAGTTGTAAATGCTACAGAACCAGGATCTATAGAAGAACCTGCTAAACCAACTGTTGCAATAGCACCAAATGATCCAGTAGGAGCAGAGAAAGTGACTATAGGAGCACTTGTATAGAATCTTCCACCAGTATTAATAGCAACACTTATTACAGTTCCACCTGTTACATTATAATCATCTAGAGTAGCAGTTGCTGTAGCAATATTCCCACCACCTGTTGGAAGACTAAATGTTACCGTAGGTGCCGTTTTATAGAATACACCACCTGTTGTTCCACCTGGGAATAGATAAGAAGAAGATCCAATACTAATCGGTGCAGAAGTAATACTTACTCCACCACCAACCATAGGAGTATCTAAAACAGCAGTAGCAGCAGCACCAACATGTTTTGGAGTAGAGAATGTAACTGTTGGTGGGGTAATGTAACCAGAACCGGCACCAGTTATCGTAGTAGTATTAACTGCCCTATCGACAAGAGACACAGTAGCTGCAGCTCCGGCCCCACTAGTATCCGTAGGAACAAATTTAACCTCTGGTGTAACTGTATAACCACATCCTGGATTTGTAAGTCTAACAGCAAGAACTTTTCCACCATTTACACCACTACAGTTGACATAATCACTGGTGATTGTGGAAATACCCGTTGCAGTAATGCCTCCTGCAGGTGCAGAAGAAAATCCTACGGTAGGAATATTGGTATATCCATTACCCATATTGGTTATGAATACTTGCCCTACAGACCCAGCACTACAAATTCCTGCACTTGCAGTCGCAGTTGTAGCCATCCCAATAAGTTGAAGTGTCTGAATATAACCAATCTGTGCGATTTCATCGTCAATAGTATCAACACCTGTATCAATAACCTCGTCTTCATAACGGAAGAGACTACAAGTCAGTGTATAAACGTAGTTTTTTTGTAATTGATAAAAAGGTTGTTCATGTTCTACATATTTAATCTCAAATAACCTATCACCAAGAGGAAAATATATCAAATCACCTTCTTTGGGTCTCGATGTCAATTCATTATATGGAACATCTTCACTTAACGGTGAAATATATTCTTCATATCTCTCTTTTGAGATAATAATTTTTAAATCATCATAATTTTGAATACCAAACTTACTCAAAAGTGTTCCTTGACCACCATATCCCTCATAACTATCAACATATGCCTCAATTGGATAAGAATTTTTGAATTCTGATTGAATAACCTCTTTGATGACACTATTTTTAGTCACATATTGTCTAGGCATATAATATACCTCAACACCATACATCCTCAACTGTTCATTGATAAGATCTTGAACTAAATTTTGTTCGGATTGTGAACCCTGTTGAAAAAATGGATTTAACATATCAACCAATCATGTCCATCGGAGGAACTTCATAAGTACTGGACATTTTTTCTTTAATTACTTCCAATTCTCTCTCCGCATCCTCATACATTTGTCTACCATTCAATTCAATTCCACCAGGTAACTTAACACCTTGAAATTTCATCATATTTTGACCCCATTGTCTCTTAATTAAGGTTGTAAGGTAAGGTTTAATGAATGAATCATTCCAAACTCTGGTATAATCTGTCCCATTCATGGCTCTATAACACTCAATAATCAGGAATTCATCTTTACTGACTGTAGAATAGTCAATATCAAGGTATAATCTGTCCTGTCTTTGGTTAAATCTGATGTGTTTATGAGTATTTAAGAGGAAATTCATCGTCTCCAGGTAACTCATGGTCATTGAATACGACAACATGTCATATCCAGAGGCTGCTGTAATTCCACCCCAAAGACCAAATACATCATTTAAGAAAAACTGGTATTTTACATTAAACATACCAGACCCAACAGTATTATTGTATTGAAAAATCTTCTCAATACCAATAACATCTGGTGGAACCTGTAAATAATTACTATTTTCGTAATATGTAAATGTTGTCGTATTCCCTACAATACTTGTAGTTGCACTTGTAGAGGCAATTCCGACCTGATTACTACCTGAAGCTCCAGGTGGTCTTGCCTGTCCTCTATCAATATCATCTTGAGTTATTTGATACTTGAGAAATACCTTTTCAACACCGTCAAAATGTCTTTCATTAAACAACTGAATCGTATCATCCACTAAGTCTTCAATTTGTTCATCGGCAACATTAATCTCCAAGACAGGATAACCCAACTGCCTCTTACAGTAATCTATTAGTTGTTGTCTAGAAGCGGGTTTGGCCATTTATAGAACACTTTTTCTCTATTTATGTTTATCCATAAAATGTTGAAACATCATTTTAATATCACCCAGATCACCTTTGATTCCATTAAGTTCCAACTCAATAGAATTAATTCTTTCTTTATCTGAATTGAGTTTTTTATGATTCAACATATAATTGTTGAAATCATTCCCATTCTTGTTAATTATAGCATTAGAATGGGTATCTCTGAAGTACCCATCCTTACCTTCAATTGGTAACATTGTCATATTAAGCTAAAGCTATTACACGTAGGTTTCTAATTTGTGGAACAACTGACTGGTTAGTCGATGTTCCAATAATCTTGATCCTAAATGATGCAAATGCAGGGAGATCATTATTAGTAAATGTGTACTCTCTGAATTGGTCAATTGTTGGAACAGTTATTAGTGAATCATATTTAGGAATGTTGATGTCAGACGAACCATCATTGTCAGATTGACTAATCATATTTCCATCGGCATCAAAGTTTCCATAACCTGGGAATGGAACAAAAACAGTTTCTTCTGCCAATGAATTTTCCTGATCTAATGCATAGAATACTCTAACATCATTATACTTAGAGATGTATGCATCTAAATAAACTTTCAAACCACTTGCTGGGTTCTCAAGAAGAACATTCTTACTTACATAAACGAAATTATTTGGATCATCAACAGAAGTATTAACTCTAGGATCAGTTGCGTAATTTGTAATTGGATTGTTAATTCTGTTAGTTACAAGTACGATAGAAGAGTTATCAAGATCAATTGCTGGTGTTAATCTATCATCAGAAGAAAATAAATTAATACCTGCAGTGAATGACTTATTACCAGGTTGAGTGGTAAGATATGTATTCTCATTAATTTGAGAAGCAATCATTCTAGGATCTTGAAAGTAGTTCTTCTGATAGTTTGTAACTTCAGTGTAACCCTTATCGACGAAAGAAGCTTCTGTACCAGAAATACTGGTTTCAGAAATTGTTCTTGCTTGGATTACAACGTCAGTTCCTCTTGGTTGGATAGTATTGATCTTGGGGATCATCAGGTTGAAAGGTAAATTATAAGTACCTTTTGCGTTGTTTCCACCAGCCTTAGTATTTGTATTGAAGTATTTTGCCCCAAGAGTTGAACCAGATCCCCTATCAGTACCAAAATCAGTATCATCCATATCAATCTTAACGTTATAATAATCAAGTCCAATAGGATTTGTTACAGTTACGTCCCCAAGACTATGTGTTTTGTTGATTCTTCTCAAGGAAATTCCATCAAGTTCATACTTATAAACAAGATCTGATGAATAGTGTGTTGTAGCCTGAGTATTATCAATACCTCTTGTGATACCAATCAGAGTGTTACTTGCAACTCCTGTGTAAGAAACGACTTCTTTACCAATCTTGGCATATCCAGGATTAGTAGTTCCAATACCAACACCTTCAAACTGGTTAAATTCTGTAGAATTTCCAATATTGATGTCACCAGTACTAGTTCCTTGATATTCAACACTTAGAGTAGTTGGAGGAACGTCGGATGAGATGTTAGACAGTGTAACCTGGTTGATTCTTGTATGCATTCCATGATTTCTCTGGAATACTTCCATATGAGATCCATCACTATTAACTCTGATCGGTGAAACTGGAATTGCATTTCCACCAACACCGAAATTAAGAGCAGTAGTAACACCTGCTTTGTTGATATAAGAGAGTTGAGTAGAAGTATCAAACTCACCTTGAACATTATCAACAATCAGTTCGTTATTACCAGAAATCTCACCAACGGAGAGTTTCATGTTTCTTCCGAGTTGTGTATTACCAACTGTCAATGGTCTGAGAACATCACCGACTTTGTAACCTTTACCACCTTGATTGATAGTAGCACCAACTGCAACACCGCTCTCAATATAAATATCCGCAGTTGCATCTAAACCACTACCAGTTATTGAAGTAAGAGCAACACCAGCGAAAGTATATCCACCAGCAGATGGAGTATAACCAATTCCTGTATTTGTAATTGTAAGTGTTGAAGTCGCAGATCCTGCATAACCAACTAATGTACCGGTACCAGTTTTACCCACCTGTAAAATAGTATTACCAAACTCAAGGTCTGTATCTTGAATTGTGGTTCCAATACCAACACTGATGTTTCTTGATTTGATGGTAATAGCATCTTTAGAAATACGTGAAAGATTAGTTGGAAGTTCTGGATTGTAGAAACCAACAAAACCTTGTCCTGTAAAGTTTGCCCTATACAGAATAAACTTCAAATCTTCATATTGACTTGGTGTCCAAACACTTGCATTTTGTGACTTGAAGAGTGAACCAAGAATTGGTTGTTTTGAAACAAGATTCTGTCCTGCTTCTGGGCCCAGAGTTGTAACGTCAACTTCACCCAATCTGGAAATCCATACTCTATATTCTGTAGAGTCGGAAAGTAGAACAATAGCATATTCAGTTCGACCTGCAACATATACCGGTGATTCAAAAGTAATCGTTGTTGGAACAGTTCCATCTGTAGAAGTAATAATATTCTTTGATTCAATTTCAACTTCAGAATATGGAAGAATCTTCAGATTTGGAGTACCAATTGTAGTTTCTCTAATTTGTGCAATAACAGGAAGAACATCATCCTTAGCCTGGAAGAAAACATCTACTTTAGTAAGGAATACACCAGTTTCGTCATCAACAAAGAATGTTTGTGCGAGAGGGTCCCTTGGTGGTGGAGCTGGTGGATCTGGTGGTGGTGGGGGAAGATTAATCGTAACATCAGACAATATGGTCGCTCGATCACTATCTGAGAGGTTTCTACTCTCATTAAAGTCACTATTAACTTCAACTCTTGCATTTCTAAGGGAAAGTGTTACTTCCTGTGTATTATCAATACTACCTTCAGAGTAGAAGATCTCTTCACCACCAGTTGTTGCAATACCTTCTACAGGACTATTGTTTGGATCATTTGTGAGTTTGAAAGTAGATCTACCAGTTTCAAATACAGGATTCTTGAGGTCGGAAACATCAGGAACTCTGAATGAACCAATCAATGTACCTACTCTATCAGTAATTAATCTAACATTACTAACTCTAGCAGTTGCTCCACTGGATGTACCAGTAAGAATCATACCAGGTCTAATTCTACCCTCAAATGCTGGTTGATTTTCATTCTGAAGACTGAAAGTATCGATATTCAGAACCGAAGAAGTTTCCGAATACGATGAAGGAATCAGATTTTCCCTATCATATGGGTTACTATCAAAAAGATCAGTTGGATCATTGTAAGGACCATACTTATGATTGGAGTTGGCAACTCTGAATGAAATTTGAGGTAGTGTTACCTGTTCAATATTTTCAGTGTTATTAGCTGCGTTCATCTCACCATCAACAGTTTCACCAACAGTGAATGTTCCACTAATCATTTCAATTTCAACCAACTTATTGAAAGAGAAATCATTAACATCTACACCATCAAAGAAAGAATAAACTTGAGTGAATGGCTTCAGATGTTTTCCAGTAAATTCAATATTACGAGATCTGATGAAGTGGACCAATTCTCTACTTACAACCCTATCACCAAGAGTTTCGTTATTGATAACCTCTGTAACCGTAGACTGAGAACCAGTTCTTTGTTGATCCAAAGAAGTGGTGTTTCTGATTGTTGTTGCTTCACCACTTGCTCCCCATGGTGCATTAAGACCCGCATCAGCGATTTGCTCACGGGTTAAAGCTCCTCTTCTTCCACCAGTACCGGTAGTAGTCATATCAACATTAACACCTACAGTTTCCCAGGAATCCCACTGAACAGGGGTAACACCAAGTCTACTTCCATCTTCTGCAGTAGTTACTTCAGCCTGAAGTGCGGAAGCTATTGCCTCAAATGCTCCTTCATTCTCTACAGTTCTGGTTTCAAGTCTATTAACATCGATCCAGACATCAACATCTGGTTCAAGAATGATAGATCCATTCCAGAATTGAACAAGATAAGGAGTTACACTCTCAGATCTGGTAGCAAATGGTTGAGTTAACCACGAACTTTCAGAATAATCAAGAGTTACAGTCTGATTTGTTCTCTTAACACCGTCTCCAACAATTTCTGCAAATCTAGAATCTTGATTTGCATTCGTTGTTGATCCAATACCAGTGATGGCATTTGAACCAATCTCCAGGTTAATTGCAGTTGTATAGTGAGAAGGTCTTAGAACTCTATTCTTGAGGTCAACACTATTTCTAACACCAATAGTAGTATCCTGAGGTGTAAGAGTGGAGAAGTTATCAATGAAGATACCACTCTTGAATCTGTTCAGACCATTTGAGTCAGGAACAAAAAGGTTCAGAGTATTGGTTTCAATCAAACTCAATGAACTATAATACTCAAGGTTCTTAATTCTCTGTTCCAACTTGGAGATATCTCTCATCTGATATCTCTTATGTTGCACAACAGATACTTGAGCAGTTTCTGTTGTGTAAAGATATGGTGGAAGTAATATGTTTGAAATATTCAAACAACCATTAACTTCATCAGGAAGTTTTGGATCATCTGATGGAACACCATATTTAACACTTAATCCACCAGCTGGAGAAATATAAATTCTATCCGCTCTTCCAAGATAATAATTATAATCAACAGTCATCGACTCGTCAGATGCAATAACATCTTTTGAGCTGTGTTGACCAGTTACTCCACCATCAAAATCTCTTCCATAGAATTCAAGAGGAGATCTAGAGTTTGTAGTGACAGAGTAATCTATAACTCTTGGTCTTGCATCAACCATATCGGTGTTTCTAACACCATCGATTGCATTAATCTCACCATTGTATTCAAACGAATTGTATGAATTAGCAACAGTAATGTCACCAGTATCAGAAGAATCATAGAATGCCTTAGAATAATAAACTCTTATCTGTCTTGAAGGCGCATCAAAACCAGGTTTTCTTATAAGTCTAGAATAATCATATATGGTTTCTCTTTGACCATTATCAAATGTGTATTGATCTGTAATTTTTCTGGATCCAGCGTTAATAACACTTACAACTGCACTCACACCAGACTGACTAAACTGAACAACTTCATTTTTCTCAAAGGAAGTATCATTTAAATGGATGAATCCAGTGTCTGTATCATTCTTTCTAATCAGATAGATTGCTTTTGCTCCACTGATTGTACCGGTAATAGTTTCTCCAACAATAAGATCGTTTGTTGTTGCTGTAGGTCCATCAAGGGATGCAAGAGTCATACTTGGAGACTCTGCAGGACTAGTATTGGTAGATTCAAAAATACCATGAATCTTAACAACATCAGGAACGTTCAGTGAAATAACATTATCTTGAACTCTTGTACCAAATGGATAGTTACCATAAGTAAGACCATCATTCAGAGTTGTTCCTGCAAATCCTGTGTTCGTACCAGAAGCAGAAAGTTTTGACTTATCAACAATAAGATTATTTGAAATTGACTTACTTTTAATCTTTGTAGTGACAGCACTCTTTCTAAGAGTCGCAATCAGGATTGTTCCTGATGGATCAGAACCAGACAATCCAATAATTTGAATGGTACCAGATCCATTACTCAGAATAACTCTGTCACTAGTCAGAATTTCGGTAGTTCCGTCAGAACGGATAAGAATATATCTCTCCTCATCAAATGGGAGGAAGGTTTCATTAGTTCCTGCATCAATTGCAGGTGTTTCTCCATCAGAACTAATGGTAGTTTGAAACTGTCTTCTAATAATAAGATTGGAAGAAGAAAGATCTACCGAAGAAACATTTTTCTTAGGAAATGTACTGTAGAGTGATTGGTTTGTGGACTCATTTCCACTACCAAAATTCCTTTGTATTTTTGTACCTACAATTGCAAAGTCATTTACACTTGTCAGTGTGGTTGGAAGAGTTCCATCAACAACACCAGTTACAGTTGCAACACCAATGATCTTGAGAGCCGAACCAGTGTTCTCAGTGATTTTACCAAAAGAAGGAACTGTACTAGAAGTGGTGGTGTATTGAACCAGATTACCAACAGTCGCAATACCGGCGAATGATGTTAAAGGATTGGTAACTGTAGAAACACCAGTTACTGTATCACCAGCAGTCAGTGTTGCATTACCGATAATAAAATTTGTTTTTGGTCTTAAGTTAGCTGTAAAAGTATTTGCTGAACCAACGATACCGTATACTGATTGAATATCAGAGTTACCATAATCTCTAGTATGTGTAATATACCTATCGTTATCTTTAACACCATTAAATACAAGATTTTCACCTATAAAGAAGTTACCCTTGACATTGTATGCAGTAACTGCAGTTCCAGCACTTACTGGACTTCTAAGATATGCAGATGCTCCACTAAATTCTCCTTGAATGAAGGTTGGAAGTGAAAGAGTAACATTTTCATTGACTGTAAGATCTGTATTTGTCTGTACATCAAACAGTGAAAGATCCCATTTGTTCAAATTTGAGTTTGTAGTGTCATAAGAACCTGATTCTAAAGCAAAATCATAGATTCTAGCAACACCAATCTCTTTACCTGCAGCAGTTCCATCAACTGAAACTCTATCATCTCTAAGACTCAGAGTATTTGATGTATTAAACCCAATTGTGGCAGAACCAAATACAGTATCAACTTCAAAAGTGGGTCCAAATCCGAAGTTAATGGCCTGGTTTTCAAGAAGACGTGTGGTTCTTGGTTTTGGACAATCGAGAAGAGTTGTTGATCTAGTTTCAACATCAAAACCTTTTACATATGCCTTACCAGGAGAGACTCTATAGATGGCAAGATCGTCTGATGGAGTGGATCCTTGAGCTGTAGTCTGACCCTCTTCGTAAACACCTCTATTTCCTTCATTATTATTCAGACTATTTCTAATAGAAGTGGTGAATTCTTTGATATAATAATTACCAGATTCATCATAAGTTCTTTTAGCAAGTTCTTCTGCCAAAAGATTATATTCGGTCTTATTAATATCAGATCTCAGTACACCATCAATGACTTCAGATAACTGAACAAAACTATTATCATCAAAATCATCTAATGGTCTCTTTGCCAGAACTGCACTAATTTTAAAACGGTCTGCACCAGGTGCACTAAAATTATTAAAACCCTGAGCATTATCTGTCAGAGTTGGATCTACATCTGAGGAAACAATACTTTCTGTTACCCGTAAACCAATTCTATAGTTGGGTTTGTTTGAATATTGATCAAGAATCAGAATCTGATCCGCAACATCAACAAAAGTTCCTCTCAGGAAATATACACCACTATTCAGAGTAAATGCAGAACCTTTAGCAGATGCGTTAGTTGAAATTGTATTTGCAAAACCTTCACCTGCAGAGATGAAAGTAGTTGCATAATTAATATTTACTTCTGTTACGAGAACTTCATTATCAAAAAATGTCTCAGTTGCGGCATCAGTTGAAGAAGAGTTAAAATACGTTACATATAATGTATAATTGCCCCTATCAGATTCTTTATTTGTAATATATGTAATAACCTTGGCAGTTACACCAGAATCTCTACCAGTAATCTTTTGTCCTACTAACTGATCAAGATACAAAGAAACAGGAATTCCAAGATATTCTTCTTGAATCTGAATAGCATAAAATGTTGAATTATAAGTAACATTACCAGGAATTACCTGAGCACCTTCTTTGAATAGATGGTTACCTACATCCTCTACCTGATTCTGAAGAATTGATTGTATATTATTAAGTTCTCTTGCCTGAATAGGATATCCAGGTTTGAACAGTACTTTATAATAGTTACTCTGAGAATCAAAGTCGTCAAAATATGGAGCAACGTTGAGATTAGTTTCCTGTGGCATAATTCTTTAGAACTGCAAGATAATCTTTACATCTTCTTTCTGTGAGGAAGACCTTGTTACCGAAGGTCTATTATCAAGGAAAATAATGTTTCCAGAGTATTTTTGAGACTCTGGTAATGAAACACCATTAGTGAAAGATTGGCCGAGATAATATGTCCTATTATTTAGAACAGTAGAGACACCCGTAAAACTAGTATCAATACCTAAATTAGTACTTCCTCCAACAATAGTGACACTACCACCAGTAGCAGGACTAGAAGTAAATCTATTCATATTAAATCCATATATTGGGTCAGAATTCAATGAACCGTTGGTATTAAAACCAGCAGTTGACTTATCTTGCCAATACTTCAGAACACCAGTTATTGAATCATAAGAAACTATTCTACCAACTGCAGTTGACCCAACACCAACAGTTTGTGTAATAAATTCATCTTGAGTGAATGATACAGAACTATAACCAGCACCAGCCAATCTAAGAGCATAAACTGCACTAGATTTATCAAGGGTCAAATTAGAGGTAGAACCTTGAGCATGTGGATTCTCTACAAGACCAACAGATGCAAACTGGTTACCAGTAATAAAGTCTGGGTTTTCTGTGTCATTTTCAAATCTAGAATATGTTAGAACATTATATGCCCCCAGTTCCTGGTAAATATCTGCACCATGACCACCTTGTGGTGGAATAATTGTATTGAATATTGGTAAAGTTGTGCCAGTCGGAACACCGCCACCTTCCCAATCAACAGAACCAAAGGTATATCCAGAACCTCCCTTAGAAATATTAATACTTTCTACTTTGGAATCATTATTAATGACAATGGTCGCCTCTGCTCCATTACCATCACCCTTAATAGGAACTCTGGTATATGTTTTGTTGGCGGCACCAATACCAATACCACGATTTTTGATCGTGATAACTTTTAACTGACCACTTAATGATGCATTATCTCTAACTGGAGCATCCTTAGTACTTGTATACCAATCACTAGGGACAGGCATATAATTAGTTGAGTCAAACTTGATTGCTTGACTTGGACTAATAGTATAGAGATACTTCCAGATGTAACCATCACCACTAGAACCTGCCTCTCTTGGTTCTAGATCAGTGAAAGTTGGTTCGTCCAAAGAAGGTGCACCAACATAATTATTTTCAGGGTCTGCACCGTTATAGAGACAAATATAGACTCTATAATCACTATTCATTACATAGTAATTAGCAGAATATAAGTCAAACGCACCAGAAGGCTGTGAAGGATTATTCCTACTAATGTCATGTCTATACATGTCGTAGGTAATACCAGAAGTCCAAACTTCTTTCCTAACAACCTGTGTCACATCACTTGCATTGATTTTCTTCATTGCAATCATGGAATCCCATGTATCATCATAAGTCTCAAAACTATCAATAGGAGTGGGAGGATTAGAATCCCAATTCGATTGATAATCTGTAGCATTAGGAATGCCAATGAACGTATAATAAGAATTTGAACTGGAAGAAACTTCACCAACAAAGTTCTTAGCATTCAATATTCTAAGTTGATCAGTAATTATCGCTGCCATTTTTAGAGGACTTTTTTCTTATTTATGAACTAAATGAAATTGTTTTATCTAACCTACTTGTTGTACACACCTCTTGGGAACAACTGACCCTGTGATGGTCTTCTACCCGTTAACCATCCAGGTCTTGTTTCTGTAATAGATATGTTTTTATTAGAATTAAGTGGTATATAATGGTTTACAGTATACGTAACCTGTGTTGCATCTGGGTTGAGTGGATCAAATCCAGTAACTGCTGTTCCTAGATTTGGTACATTAAAATTTGCCATCAGGTAGTCCTCGCACAGAATAGCATACCAGCAGTTTCACCATACTTATTATAAGAACCGGTAATAACAGTATAAATTTCGCTACCACTAATAGTAACCGTATCACCTTGTTTAATATCTTGTTCTGATGCGGTTAATTTAAAATCAATCAGAACGAAATCATCTGGCATATAGTAAGGACAAGGAATAAGATTTCCGTTAATAGGAATACCCTTGATTACCGAAGCATATGTTGAGATTGGATCTCTATTTCCATAAGCGTCACTACCAGTACTTTCCATTTTCCCTTCGTTTTTCATTGTACTATTTCTTGAGAAAATAGTAGCTTCCTGATTACCAGGTTGGGATCCACTCCCAGTATCTCCACTAGTATAATTTGTTTGAGATGATTGTATTGAAAAGTTTTGTGCTACCATACCTTCATGTTGATGTTGAGTATGAATTTTAGACCATCCTGCTTCTGCTGCTCTTACTCCGATGTTATGGTCAGTTGGAGTATAATGGTTTCCGGTTAAATATGTTCTAAATCCAACAATACCACTATCACCCTCATTGGCATTAATTGAGTCCTTAGGCATAATTAATGTCAAACCAGCAGAATATACTTGATCATAATCCCAAAGACTTGAATCAAAATTATGGACAATAAATGTTAAGAATGTTTCATCATTTATTGTACCACTAATTGATGGTTGAGAGAAAGAAAGAACGGCAAAATCAGTGTCAATACCAGAACGATAAATGTTTAATTTTAAACCATGAGTTGTAGGTGAAGTTGCAGCTGCATATGTAGCACAACTACCACCGTATACGGCACCAACTTGTGAATACCAATCAATATCACCATCTAACGACTGAGAAGATATGCCTTCGCCAAGGTCTAATAAAACAGTTCCTCTAAAACTATCTCTATTTTGTCCACCTAGATCGCTATTCCCGTTATGATCAAAAGGATAAAATTCATTACCTGCATAGAGTGACATTTTATAGTCATCATATATTTTAAATCCTCTATAAGTTACACCATATTTTTTAGTAGTATCAAAATCTTGTTTTAATACTCCCCAAGGACGACCAGTATCAGTCGGTGTAAGATTCTTATCAAAGAATTGACCAGCTCCTCCATATGATACAGGAGATCCCTGCCCATCAACTGATACTGTAACACCAATTGCAACAGCACCACCAGCAGATTTACCAATATCCTCTGCAGATATGGTTAAAAATTCACTCTCTACGTAATCCTTTCCCGGCCGATTAACCTTTATGTAATTTACATTCCCACTACTTCTACTTATATCAAAAGTAGCACCTGTCCCACTACCACTTGAAGTTGATGGAACATCATAATAAACGGTACCAGAAGAACCAACAGTTCCGCCACCATGACGTGCAGTCATACATGTAACCATTCCTGATATAGCTGTACCGTGCAAAGTTAACCAAGTAAATGCATCTTCTAACTGATCTAAAACATCAGTTCTTGACCATCCTGATGCCTTGTAAATAGTTGTTGTAGTAATTGCCATGATTTCTTTATGTTTCTAATTGAAGAATGGTTAAATATGCTGTAATTGCTTGAGTAGTACCAGAAAGATTTGTAATTGAAGCATAAATTGTAGTATCAACAGGATCATTCATATTACCACCCATAACAAAAGGAGAAATAATTTTAGTTGTAGAAATACCTGTTGTAACAACTTCAGCAATTACCCCACTTCCTGGTGTTGGATCAATACCAACACTTCTACCCACATCATTAGATCTAGATACACTATCAGTATATAGTCGTATCCATCCTGCAGTGGTTATTCCAACTTTCATCAGAGAATATGACTTAAATCCAGTAATATCAATATTACCAATTTGATTATTTGTAATAGATGATGTGGATCCAGTAATTAGAGTTCTACTTTGTAGAGTACCATCACCACTGAACGATGTTGCAGTTACAATTCCACTTACATATAGACCTGCAAAGGTAGCATCTCCATTTGCTCTTATTGTTCCACCGACACCAGCAGCACCAAATTCAATCCCACCTACTGCAGTAGTAACACCAGTAACTTCTAAATCATTTTGAATCTTTACTTTCTTTGTAGTTGTAATACCAGTATTACTATCGTAGTTTGTCCATGTACCACCAGAACCAACACTACCACCTCCACCAGATGCAGTAACAGTTACAATACCAGAATGAATTGCAGTTACATCTAAGTTTGTTGAGAAGTTAATTGTTCCTGCAGTTCCAACTGTTGAATCATCATGTTTGACAACAATACCAGATCCAGATCCAATAACACCAGTTAATGCAGATCCATCTAATGCAGGTAATGCACCACTTAAACTTGAAGATGGAACTGTTCCACTAAAACTAGTAGCTGTTAAGACACCAGATACAGTAACAGTATCCGCTTTAATATTTGCAGTCCCGGCAGCACCAGTATTGGTGACCGTTACATTACCCGATGCACTACTAACATCAATACCTGATCCAGCAGTGATTGCAGTAACAACACCAACTGATAATGTATTACCATCACCAAGAAGTGTGTAAAGTTCGCCAAAGTTACTGTTAACTTTTACTGCACCATCTAACAAAGAATCACCAGTATCATCATTAGGAACTGTACCAGTATTAATTCCAAGTTTTGACATTACTTCTAAATATCCTTATAGGTTTATTTATGATATTAAACGTAATTATCATATTTTAAAGGAGATCGTCTAACAACCAAAGATGAAGTTGAAATACCTGAGTAACCATCATTTCCGTAGAAATTAAAAGTACTTATTCCAACTCTATTATCAAAATTAATTCTACCCCAGCTATAATTACCAATATAGTTAGATGTACTGATACCACCAGTGAAAATCTGGAAGTTCCTAGAATCAAATGTAACTATAGTGGAGTCAAACGTAATGAAAGTACTGTCAAAAGAAGTTCCACTACTAATACCAGTGAGATTTGATGTTATTCTTCTCACATAAGTTACACCCACACCGACTACATCCGATACAACTGTGGCTGCATTTCTAACTTGATAAACTGAATCCGCAAATGATGTAGTAATTGCAATTTGTGATCCGTCAATTCTCTCACTAATCAAAGTTCCAGCAGTAGAAATCGATACATTTGTGTTGAACATAGTGAAATAATCACCAACATCAAGTGTACTAACAGTAACTGCTGTTCCAACGACACTAGTATTTCTCATAAACGAATTTTCAGGAATGTAGAAATCAACTAACATTTCATCTTGTCCAGAAACTGTTGATCTTCCCATTGCAACAACTATACCATAATCTCCAACATAGGAATCTACAAGAATACCTTCTCTTACTATATTTGGTGTTTCAATGAGAACGGTTGGTGGATTAGATGAGGTATATCCAGTTCCAGGATTAATAACTGTAGCACTATTCACACCATAATTAATAATATTTGCCGTTGCAGATGCTCTTTGTGTTGTTCCAACTCCAACAGGTGTGGAAATAGTAACCTGTGGAGGAAGTGTATAACCCACACCAGGGTTGGTAATATTGATAGATGTGATTGTTCCAGCAGTAGAAACTACTGCAGAAGCAGATGATGAAACCAGTGAATCTTGAGATGTAATAATGATACTATTTTGGAAATTTCTCTGGTAGGATTCATTTTCTGCATCATAAAGAGGTTCTACCGTATCGACGTATGCAAAAGTAGCGGCGGCGGATACTGACTGAATTACATATGATGAAGGATAGATCAAAGGTTCATAATGAGTTCTATCTTTACCAACAACTACATTATCAATAACCTTATCAACAAGTTGCTTACACCAAGTAACAGGTCTCAGGAAATTTGGATCAGTAGTGACACCAGGTCCACTGTAAGGATTGGTGAACAGTGAGTCAGCGGTGTTAATACCAGTAACAACTCTTAGATCTTCATCAAATGAAGTATCCTGACCAAGTTCTGGGTTGTTATCAATGTTAAGAGTATCACCAGGTTTGACAGTCTCCAAAATATCAACAAATTTAACGTCAACATTACCAGTTCCTTTATAGAACAAAATCTTGGAGGTATCACCTACCTTAGGTGCTTCAGTGAATTCAATAATAGATCCACCATTGAACTTATATCCAATTCCAGGAACCTGTAATATATCATTAATAAATACGACCAATGTTTGTTCAACGTCAACTAAAGAACCACTTCTGGTTGCAATTGCATATGTAGATTCATTTAATGTGATTTGGAAGTTAGTCTTAAATCCGTCAAATTCATTGTCAAGGGTATCGAGGACTTCTATATTACCGACAGACCAAGAATTGAATTTGTCATAGTAAACTTCATCAATCAGAAGTTGGAAATTTTCAAATGTCAAACTTGTATTGGTAGGAATACCAGTGGTTCCACCAGCTTCAAATACAAGTCTTTCACCATTACCATATCCGAAACCAGAGTTTCTAAGAATGAAGTTAATAACACTTGATCCCTGTCCAACTACAATATCAACAGTTGCACTTTGACCAGAACCAACGTAACCAGGTGCATAACTCAAAGGAATGTTTTCATAACTCAGAGGATCATCAAATAGTAGATCTGGAAGATTAGTTCCTGTATATCCAGTACCAGGGTTTGTAATGGCTACACTTACAATATGACCACCACTGATAGCAGCAGTTCCAATGAATTCAATATTTGGAATTCCACTACTATAAGTCTGAACACCCACATTAACAACAGTTTGAATACCAGATCTGTAACCAGAACCAGAATTGGCAATACTAACGGCACTGATTGTTCCTGTAGAAGAAACAGTAACAGTACCACCAGCAGAAACCAAAGGTTGATAACCAAATCCATTAGAAGAACCAACAGAAACCATCAAACCACCAATTGGATATTCACCATTGTTTGGATCATATCCTGTTGGTGATCCACCATTACCAATGAATGTGATACTAGTAACACCAGTATTCTCAGTCATTCTATAATCACCAACCTGAAGTGAAGACGGTTGTAGACCCGTTGGCTGTTGAACTATACCATTAAGAACAATGAATGGATTATGTGTTGCAACACCAGTGACATCAACACCATCTACCTTCATAGAAAATTCACTTCTAATACCAGTAAACTGATAGGAGCTATTATCAAATATGTAGTTTTGAGTATATGTTTCATCAGTTGTACCAACAATACCGGATCTCATAAAAGATCTTCCTTGGAAAGATGATGTACTAGTAATACCAGTCCAATCAGTACCGTCAGGATCAACAGATGCACCAACTGCAATTGGTTCTGGACCCTTAGGTGCAGATGCAAAATTCACAGTATTGTTAACGATATTATACTCACCACTCAACTTCTCAACTAGATCACCAGTAGAGTGTGAATGTCTAGTTGTTCCCATTCTTGCTCTAAGAACATTAACTGATGTTGTATTACCGACTCCAACAGAGGCAACAGTAACAATCTCATTACCAATACGAAGATTATCACCAGTGAAGATTGAAGTGATACCAGACAAAAGAATATCCTGTTCAAACACAACATCTTGTGCAAGAGTGGTTGTAATACCAAAAGAAACAATTGGTGATTGAACAATATTATCAATCGCAAGAAGAACCTTTTGTGCCTGTTTTGTGGAAGTAATACTATGTCCAACACCACTACCTATAGATTCAATGTCAAGAACGATGGGGTCATATTTTAGAGAATTTTCCGCACTACTACTAAATTTAAGTTCCTTATTGTTTGGAGCAACAACATAAAGAGATGTTGGTAACTTATCAGTAACACCAATACCAGGAATTGCTGTTGTACCAATACCAATCGATGCAGTACTTCCAATACCAGGAGAAGTGTAAGTGACTTCTTCACCAGTTACAAAGAAGTGATTTGGAATGGTTACACTATTTTTTGTTATATCAACAATTGTTGGATCACTACCATCAAATGCTCTCAAGAAAATTTGATCACCATTATGTGTTAGACCAAATGCCGTTTTCAGATCAACCTTTGTTCCACTATAGGTACCCTCATCAGTATGAATATGTGAGTTATTCAAATCTATATCTGTTGGTCTAGTATTGTCAGTAGGAGGTTCCATACCAACAGAGAATACTCTTACCTCAACATCAATACCCGAATTAGGAGTATATGTAAGATTCAATATGTCTGGCCAAGAACTGGTCGTTTCAATACCAACTTGTCCCAAAGAACCACTACTCTGGACATTTGCATATTCAACAAACTCAGCTGGTGTAGTTGGAGACGAAAGTGAAATAACTTCAAATGACTCATATTCGGAGTTTGTTGTATCATTAACAGTAACAATATAATAAGAAGATTCTATATTCCCTGAATATGATGCAATCGTGGTTACACCTGGTGAACCAGATGCTGAAATCGAAGTAAGTTTAGACTCTAATTTTGAATTATCTAGATAAATCGTTCCTGGACCAGTCCCAGTATCAGAAGTAGCAATGATCGATGTGTTGACAGTAAGAGCAACACCTACATTTGGAATGAAATCAACATTAATATCACCACTTCCACCACTAGTGGTAGCGTAAACAATATCTCCACTTGCAATAGGTACATTTCTACTGTCTTGAGTTTGACTAGTGGCAATTACATCATCAGTAAATACAGATCCAATTGCTTGATTATCTGATATATTGCCCTCAGTGAAGTCAATACTAAATGTAAAAACAGTAACCCACTTACTGTCTGATGTGCTGTAGATTAAAGCCCTATTGTCATTAGCTGGTCCAGTTGATGCCACATAGTAGTAATAGTTACTATCAGCATGGAGTAAAGCATTTCCAGAGGAAACAGTATCAGTATCAAGAACAAATCCTGTAGATTGTCTAACATAAGTCTGATTAAAGGAGGATGGTGATAAACTAGATAATGTTACTTCTGAGTAATCTGTTGAACTACCAGAATCAATATAAGCATTGAAAGTACCAAATCCAACTGCATTTGTTGCAAGATCACCATATTCTAAAAGATAAACATCAGTTCCATCATGAACTAAATTCAGTTCATCAACAGAATAATTATTTGTAGTATCTTCAATCTGTACAAGTAACTTGGCAGATCTATACGCAGTTGAAATACCAGCAACGGTTGTGGTTGTACTAATTGGAACATCAACTCTTGAACTATCAGCCTGAACAATATCACCGAATGTAGTTGTTCCTACACCACTAATGTTATCAAGAAGACTAAATGAAATCGAGCTAAGATCATAAGAATGATATGCAAAGTTAATTGGATAGAATCTTATAAACCACTCTGTTCCATCTGATGCAGGAACGAAGTCATAAGAACCTAAGTACTTAGTATCAAGAGTTCCATATTGAGAAATAATGGCATCAGTTTTATTGTGTAGAACTGATAAGAAATCAACCTGTCTATTATTAGTAAGAACCTGGTTTCTATTATAAACAAGGATCTTATTGTAGGTGTAATTTGAAGGAAACTGACCAACATTTGCAAACTTATCTGGTCTTTCAACACTATTAAAAGTACTACTAAAGTCATCGATACTCAGAACCCTGTTACCAAAGGATTCATTGAAATCAGTTAGAATCTTATTTTCAAATATGATTTCATCGGATATAAGAAGTCCATTAATATAAAACGAATTCTCAGAAACATTATCAAAGTCTTGCCAACAGTGAATACTTGATTCACTAATAACATCAATAACAACTTCAACATCAGACTCTGGTGTAGATACAATAATACCACCTGGAGTTTGTTCTGTTGACTCTACAATTAAGTCTGCAAACTTAGCAAGACCTGCAACGTGACCAAGACTGGAAACTGCATCATCCCATTTTTCTAGAGGAACAGTTGACTTGAGTGAATAAGAAAGATTCTGATAATACTCATTGTTTGGAGTTTTCTGAAGACTATCATTCAAGAAACCAATATTTGTTTTCCATCCATCAATGATCGTAGTACCTGCTCCAGTTGCAACCTTTGAATTAAAGTCAAATTTCTTCTGAATAATGACTTCAGTTCCAGAAGCTTCTCCTATAATTTTTGAATTAACTTCAAACTCATCAGAAGTAGAAACTACCAATGTTCTGTTAGTAGGGTTCCATCTCTCAACAATACCACTATTAGTACCAGAAGTTACAATCTCATCAGTAAAGAAGTTATTTGGTTTCAAGTTAATATCAAAAACTGGAAAATCACTTTCAGGAATTGCTCTACCTGCAGATCTTACTTCATCCACAATACCTGGACTCTCACCAGGATTCAGATAACCATCAAGACTATATTCAAAGTATGCACCAGAACCACCAAGTTGCATATCAAATCCAGTTACATCAAACAGAGCATAATTATAGTTTTCAGAGTTATATCCAATATCTGTAGAACCAATAGCAACAGAGATTCCTTCAATCAGAACTTTTGCACCAGTCTTATATCTAAAGTCTACCGAATCACTGAACTGAGAACCCAAATATACTCTGACATTTTTGGTTGACTCTGTATAATCAATCGAAGAAATACCAACACCATTGGAGTTCCTGATTGGAATAATTGTTGGTGTTGTACTATAAAGACCGTTTGTATTCTTAAGGATTTCAACCTCAGTGTCACCGAGATTATATCTAAGGTCTACATCTGAGAAAATCTTATTGGTGAAACCATCGAGAATGACTAGTTCTGGATTTACCAAATAATTCTTACCAGAAGAAGTAACAATAATATTTTTAATTGATTGTAGTGCCTCTACTTCCAAAACTTCTGGAATATTTGTAACAACCTTAAGTGTCTGATCAGAAGGATAATCAAAACCAATCTCTTCAAACTTAGTAGATAGAATTTCACCAATACTATTACTAGAAAGTGTAACTATTGCATTACTACCAATACCACTTCTTATTGAAGTTATACCAGGAAGTTCTTTGTATCCTGATCCACCATCATCGACATTGATGTTTGAAATTGCACCAAACGCACTCTTAGAAGTTGTGGTATACTTCAGAGTTGAATTAGAAGAATTATATAAGGAAACATCGGGAATATCCTTAATGGTATAATCAAACGATGTCGATCCTACACCTACTATGTTATAACTACCATTATAAAGAGATTTAACAACTTCAACAGAATTGTGTACATTAACATCATTATCAATGATAATATCAGATTTAATTGATGGTATAATATCCAGATGATCTGGTTCAAATCTGTAGTAGAGTTGTGTTGGAACAGTATCACGAACAGATAATTTAAGACTTGCATCTGAATCAACACCAGGTCTTCCAGTTTTAACAACTTCAAACTGATTTGTTTCACCTGTATTAAAGAAGATATTAGAATACTCTCTATCTGAATAAAGATTCATACTAAACGCGGGGTATTCAGTTCCACCACTGATAAATGACAATGAAGAATCAGAAAGATCAAATGTAAGTGTATTGTTCTTCTTAGTTTGAACCCGTGGATTAATTTTGGAAAGTGTACCACCAGATGCACTAGTAATATCAATAAAGTTTGGACTAACTAAATTAACCTCATACTTTTCTCTTACTAGTCTTACTTTAGTTCTATTGAAAGGAACTATGTAGTAGATCGCATTATCCTCAAGACCACTAGAAGGTGAAGAGGAGGTATGAATAACCTTATCCCCAAGTTTGAAAAACTCTCCAGAGAAGTTAATAGAGTTACGTACAATATCAACATCACCTGAGGTAAATGTCTTAGGATCAAATACAATTCTTCTATTAAAATCATTATATTTGACTATTACAGTATCTTCAACATTTGGTTTAATGTCAATACTAACAAGATCCCCTTCTGTCAAACCATGAGTAGAAGAGGTAGATACAGTTACAACATTTTTAAAAGCTTCAGCAGTAATTACATTATTAAGATTGGTAGTAAATTTGTGAGTATTACCTGCACCAACATTAGTGATATAAAGAAGAGCGGTAGAAGTATTAACACCAATATAACTTCCAGTAGAATCAAGTCCTACCTTGTTAGAACTAATACCGAGAGTGTTATCGGACAGTGGAACGGCATAAAGGTTCTGATATGATGAGAGGTTCACATATCCAGTAGAAGATCCATTCCAAACCTCAATACTTGTACCACCATTTGGTGTGTAGATTAGTGAGTCATTAAGTTTTAGGTTATGATGTGGATAGTAAATTGATTGTGGTTCAATGAATACTTGAGTTTGACCAACACCAGGATTTGAGAATGTGATAGTATTACCAATACCTGTTCCCAACACAGTCCCAAGACCAACAGATTCTGCAGGATCGAAATAAAGGATTTCATTTACATTAAATATTCTGGTAGTCTTGAGAGAACCTACATTAATACGGAACTTCTTAGGATTCTCATAAAGAATAGAACTATTTTGATGTGGAACAGGACTGGTTCCTTCTACTGCTCTTTGGACTCTAATCCTTCCTGTTCTCTGGTCAAGATTTAGAACTCTTACTTTCTCCTCATCAATTGTAAAGATATCATCAGGCCTGATAAACGGATACTCAAGAATACCATTTACATATAAGTAATCAACGTCATTAGTACTTGCAGTAGAAATACCGAGAGTTAATACAAAGTTGTCTGTTCTTACACCGACATTGTATGCTCTATCAAATCCACTAAAGTAAGATGACAATCCACTTACATTTATAATGTCATCATTGTTAAATGAATGAATTTGAGTTGAAAATCCAATAAATGATCTATTAGAGAATGGAGTAAATTCTACATCGTAAAGTGATGTTGTGGCAACACTAACAGTGTTGATAATATTACCTTCAATTGATGTGACTCTTGAACGTGCACCATTTCCACCACTATTTGAATCATCAAATATAATCTCATCATTGACCTTATAGTTAGAACCACCTGCTAAAATATCAACTTCTTCAACCACACCCAGAGATGCTGAAGTAACCTCTATCTTCTGTTTGTTTACAAGATTAGAATTGAAGATATACTTATAACCATTATCATTGAGATTATAGTTGTAAGTATTTCTCAACCAACCATTACTTTGAATATCATAATCATTCTGATTGGATATTGTTTTAAAATTAGTGATGTTTGGTAATGAGCTATAAGAATCACCAATCAGATATGGGAACTGTGGTCTCCTGAAATTTTTGAAGGGTCCAACAGAGTCATTGATTGTATTAATTGTTGCAAAGTATGCATAAGTTCCATTTGGATAATCTGGTGTAACACAGAATCTACCGTTGTGCTCATCAAGATCACCAGCACCAGTGTATATGTAATCTTCTATGAAGAAACCTAAGGGATATAAAGAAATAGGTGGTCTGTTTAAGAAAGAAGTCTTTAACTCATATCCAGACTTCATTACATTTACAAAAGAAGAACCATCAGCCTGATTAAAACCATATGGACCATAGATGGGATTACCATCGTATGCCCAACCAATGATTGGTGAATGAAATGTATTTGAGACTTCAATACCATTTACAGTTTTAAGGTCTGGAACTCCATAACGGGTATTATTATCTGAGGTTCCAGAAATAACAAAGGTATTTTCTCTTAATGGACGAGGAGCATAAAGATATGAATATTGCAACTCATCATTATTAATATTAATATCAAGAAAACCATCGTCATCATCAATATTATTAAAGTTCCTTTCAAACAAGTTGATATTCCATTGATCGATCATTGGATCAATCACAACCTCATTACCAGATGCAGTTACTTTAATAGTCGTTTTGTTTGGAACATATCCTGCACCACCCTTAATGATATTAACAGATTCAATTTTTCCATCATTAAGGATTGGTGTTAGTACCGCATTCTTACCAGTTGTAGTTTGAATTTCTAAATCAGGAGGAGAGTTGTATCCTGTACCAGGATTATTGATCAAAACATCTACGACCTGGCCATTATTGATGACAGGTATGAGAATCGCAGCAGAACCACTGAAGACAGTTGTAACTGGTTTTCTATCAAAGTTAATAACCTCTGATGAACCGTATCCAATACCATTACCAGTTACATCAATAGATTCAATTTCTCCTCTGAATATTGGTTGAACCTGACAAGAGAAGTCTTGACCAGCTCTAGTAGATACACCAGTAATACCATCAACACTAACAACAATTGGTTTGTAGTTGAAAGAACCAGAACCTGTTGATCTCAGATCAACTGAAACATTTCTATTATAATAATAGTCAGTAGAGGTGTTTCCAGTTCCGACTTCCGAAAGTGAGAACTTATTATCATCAATCTTTACAACATAATAATCTTTGGACTGAGTCAAACCATCGATGGTCGAACCTGTATAATTTACAATCTCTTTCTCAGAGTAACCATGGTCATTAATGGTAAACTCATTCGATGCAGTATTAACACCAACAATTCCCCTCTCTTTGTTCTCATATCCTGTACCAGGATTTGTAACAACAATAGAAGTAACAATATCTTTCAGTGTAGAAGATCTAAACTTCTGAACCCCATTACCAAAGAAACTAAGTCTGATGGTATTGATACCAATAATAGAGTCGTCAAAGTTTTCATAGAGTTTTATAGTCTTACTATCTACAACTCCAACATAGTATGAGGCGGCAGTAGAAAGACCTCCAACGGCCTGCTGGTTGTCTGTGAGGTATATTACCTCCTCACTGTCTCTAAATTTGTGAAAGGTAGAAAATCCAATGGTACTAGAACCAAGACTAACCTGTGCAGAGTTCTGTTCGGCATTAAAGGTGACATCATGTGTTACTGAAGATAGTCTTACTTCAGCAGATGCATTGTTACCATTACCACCAGATATAGTGATAATAGGTCTTTGTTGGTAATCAAAACCACTATCAATAATATCAATTCTTTCTAACTGACCTTTAACATTAACGACACCGGTTGCACCAGTTCCTACAATGTCATCAACTCTTAGAATGGGTGGATTGATGACATCATATCCTTTACCACCATTTACAACTTTAAAGTCTGTTATACCACCATAGTTTAATTTATTAGGAGACTTGTAATTTAAAATCTCCACACCATTGTTCAGAATACCAGTGTATCCTGTAACAGTCTTATATTCACCACTCTTATTTACAGGTGAAGAAATTTCTCTGTAAATAGATTGAGGTTCAAATATTTTATTATGAAAATTAAAATAATCAAAGGTAACATCAACAACAGAACCGTTTAATGTAACAAAAATATCATTGAAAAGATTTGAACTACTCTTTGCTAACTTTATGTTTAAGTTGTCAACTCTCTTAATGTAGAAAACACCCTCTTCAACACCTTCAAATGTTGATGGAGATGTTATAGAAATTGTATTTCCATCAGTATCTGTTGTGGTAGTGGTTATTGTTCCCGGTGTATAGTAAATTGTATCACCAGTATAGTAACCATGATCACCAGTATTAAGTAATTTAATGGCATTATTGGTCGTCACACCACTAAACTTCAGTGATCTATTATATGGATTAATTAAAATATTATTAAATGATGGTATTGAGTTGGATGAAACAAGAAGATCATTATTATTTTTGGAGTAAATATTTTGAACATTTACAAAATACTTATTAAGATATGAATACTTTGTTGAGTTTACAGATAGTGTTTGATTCTCTACAGAATAATCTTCTGTAAGATCAAGTAAATTTTGTGTAGTTACAGTAAATGTGTCACTAGAAGTAATAGAAACAACAATTGCCTCAGTGACATTATTTTTATTGTCAGTAAAGGTAACTTTGTTGTTGGAGTTTAAAATATTATGGTCTTGGTTTAATTTAACACTATATCTCTTTTGAGAAGTATCAGTAAGAGTAAGTGTTTTTACTTTCCAATTAGCCTTAATATTTAAATTCCAGTTTCTTGTCTTTTCTGTATTTTTACCAATACCAATAGATTTTAAATTAATTGTATCACCCCTTTTTAGAGAGTGGTTCTTATCTTCAAATACAATATCTTTAAGTGCTGTAGATATTTTTACTTCAATCTTCTCTTGGGAAATATTTTCACTTACATATGCATATGCAAGATCATATAAAGTGATATCAGTTCCTTCTTCAATCTTATTGGTTACTGGAGGGACATTGAAGAATTGATTGTCATTTTTAGAAGTGAATGATGTAGCATACTCAATACCATCAATATCAGTAGTGTCAATTATACCAGTCTGTGGAAAACCAATAGTAGATTCTACATCAATATATGTTGAACCGATAGAAACATCATTTAAAATCTTTGTCTTCTTATTTGGTACGAAAGATGAATATACAGTTCCGTCTACATTAATATCCCTATCGTAACCAAGATCAAGACTGACCTGATAATAAACCTTTCCATTATATACAACAGGTCTAACATTACTAACAGAACCACGGGACCCTGTACTATCTTGGAAAAGAGTTTTATTCTTGAGATCCATAGGATCACCAAGATACTTTTCAACAATAATGTCGGTGGTTACTTTGAAGTTTGCATTAGAAGGTCTTAACAGAAACTCACTAGGTCTAATGACTTCTACATCTTGACCATAAAGAGCTCTGAAAAGAATTTCAAAAGACCGATCTGTACCTTTAGACTTATAAAAACTATCAGCATGATGGATAAAATTTTCTTGATTCAATCCACTATATAAAGTTCTATCTTCAAAACCAGGAAGAACCTGAGTCTTCAACTTAGTTAAGAATTTTTGTAAGAATATAATATTTAAATTCTTAATCTCTACTTCTGCAGTATGAGTATCAGCCTCTGATGATTTAAATAATAATTCATCAGGTGTATTGGATCCTTCGTAGGAAGTTACCGCACTAAAACCCCTTGTACAATTCTCAAAGGCGGTGTCTGTCTTATACTCATAGTAAATAATCTCATCATCAATCTGAATCAGGCCGTCTCTAGTTGGAAACCCTTCAGTGAAGTTACCACTACTGTTGGTTGTAATTGTTGTGTCAGTGTATGATAAATTCGCACCAAGAATAGTAGAGGTTGTGAGATGTGTTAATTCCTCAACCTTTACATATTGATCAATATTTTGAACAAGATCATATGTTCCACTTTCATATTCTTGTGACACATAATATTGTTTTAAAAAATCAACAAGAAGTGGAAAATCGTCTCTAACATAGTCGGGAACTTGACTCTCGACAATATTCTGGAACTTAATTCTATCTACTGACATTCTTTAACTTCTGATTAGTGTTCCGTTTGTATAACTAGATGATACATTATAATTTGTTCCAGAAACATCATTACCAGATGATATATTGTCGGCAAGAGTACTTACAATACTAGAAGATGGATCTAATTGCAAATAAAGATCTTGATAACCAATTACATCATTTGAATATGGTGAGACAGAAATCTCAATCAAAGGAATTGATTTAACTATAGATGTTGATATAATATTAATTGGATTTAATACAATCTCACCTTTAACATAATCAATTGTCCCAATAGACTGTTTTAGAATAACCGGTTCAGTTGGTGAATTTAATGTAAACAAGAATATCGTTCCGGTTTTTAAATCACTATTTGGAATATCACCAAAATAAACAGTATCACTGATACCACTAACTTTAAATCCCGAAGATTTGATGTTGTAACCTAATTCACTCCTAACATGAAACCGATTTCCGTAACAAATTTCGTATTCGGTAAAACTATTTAACACAGGTTCCAAATCTCTTCTCATGGTCACTGTGGTGATATTTGAAGTGATGGAAGTATGACTATCATCAACAATCTTTTGAAACTTACTGTATTTAAATCTTGCACCAAAACTATTCAAACTTTTGGAATTTGAATAGTTTTGAATATTCTCTATAATTAGTGACCTAATATAGGAAGAAGAAGGTGCAATGTCTGTATTATAATAAGCATTGACATCTGTTTCAACATACAAATATTTGAGATCAACAATCTCTGGTACAATACCAACAACAGAGTGTTTCTTTAAATTATTTACAAGGTTTTCCTTAAGATCTCCAGAAAGATACACACCATTGTTTGGTTTAACACTGATAAAGACCTTTCCATATGCTGGAGGTGTCAATACTTCTCCACCAAATGCGGATACAGATTCGGTTTCTGGATATAATGTAGGAACAATGGCTTCATAATCTGCTGCAGTAACTGCTCTATTCTGTGATGAGTAGATTTGAGTTGCATATTTCTTAATAGATTCCGTTGGCTCAATATCTTTTCCACCATAAGATGCGGTATTTGTAGTAATAAGTGAAATACCGTTATTAATAACAATACCATTATTATCTACTAGACTACCACTAAATCTAAATTTATCAATATTATCTGCTTCTGGTCCAGCACAAACTGGATAACTAATAGTGATGTAGTTTGGTTCCTCTAACTTCTTACCAAAAACACCATCACCAAACAAGATTTCATATCTCTCATCATCTATTTCCTTAATATAATATATTGTTGACTTACTTGTAACTTCAAATAAACTATCAGATAATGTATATTTTTGTTGAACTGTTGATGTCTCTGATTCTCTTACATTAACATTAAGTAGATCAGTATCGATACCAGGATTAGAAAGAATAAACTTTTGATTAGGAAGTCTAGAACTTACAGAAAATGCTTGTGTGATCCATGTTCCCTGATAAACATCAATATTACTAAACTTTGCAAACCCATCAGAACCTACTGGTACTGTAATGTCCGATGGAACAATAAATGTAAAATTAGTACTTGCGAATCTTGAACTAGTGGTAACACAAATTCCAGCCTTCAATGTAATTGATGCTGCCTGAGTGTTATTAACATCAATGTTAAAACTAATATTTGCTTTCGATGCTTTCCTAGATCTTGGAAGGTAACCAACATTTCTTGCCAAGGAGACGACGTTCTGTCTCAACGTGGCACTATCAATGAATACTTCATTTGTCACCATGTTGGTGTTATATGAAGTAATGTATGTGTTATAAGCTAACACATCGATAATGGTTGAAAGGTTGGACCCTTCAAAATCGTAATCAGTAAAGTTTGAATTCGCCTTAAGGTAATCCTTAAGTGAAGTCTTTATCTGATCAAAATCTAAGTTACTAAAATTTACTAAAGGCATTTACCTAGTGGGTTCTAATGCTAACGTTAATTCCTGTGCTGGTACATTAATACCAACAATTTCATACTGAAGAGTCACATCCATTGCAGAAGCTTCGTAGTTTGGTTTAACCAAGACTTCAATAATATCTATTCTTGGTTCGTAATTTTCAAGTACTTCAATAATTTCATCACGAATAACAGAAGCAGATTGTTTATCAACATTCTCAAAAAGAATACCATAAACACCTGAACCTAAATTTGGTTCAAATGGTCTTTCTCCTTTTTGTGTAAAAATTAAATTACGAATAGATCTTGCAATAGCATTAGTATTTTTAATTACAATTAAATCATTAGTCAGAGGGTTAATCTGAAATGAAGCACTAATGTCTTTAAATTCTTTACTAACCCTTTGGACTGGCACAATAATACAGGAATACTGTCTTTATTTAGACAGTATCTTTAGAATTCGTTTAGGGTTACTTGTTGAGCACCACAAGTACACTGATGATCAGGATGAGAACAATCAGTTGTCTCAAAAAGACCGTCAGTATTAACGGATTTCTTTTTCTTGGGTGTGAGTCCATCATTAGCGATCTCACGAAGTAAATTGTCTTGGTTCTCCATTTATAATAAGTCCTTTACTAGTTTATATTATATGTAGGTAAGGGTTTATTATTTCACACAAAAAAACCGGGTATAACCCCGGTTTAATTATAAATTTATTTACCTTGACCTCTATAACGCTTCTTTGCTTTATTACGTGATGTAGCACTTCGGAGAGTGTACTGTGAACATCCTTGACGGGTCTTCTTTGGTTTAGAAGGAACATAGTTCCCACCATTCATAATAGCCATAGTTAATTACCAATTGTAGATAGTGTACATTAAGGTAGGTCCTGAATAGAACCCACTAGGAAAATCAAAATAAAATCCCCACATTAAGATTAAATAACTCTCATCTTTTCATGTCCAACACGAATACGTGGATCACACCAAATATCAAATCCAGATTCAATTGCATCAAGACAGAATGAAACATCTTCACCACACATATCTTGAACTGCACCAGATTCAAATACTTGCATCTTAGGAGCAAACCAAGGATACTTCATACCTTCATTCTCAAATACACCATTCTGAATCATAACCCACCCAAATCCTGTATAATCAACAGTAAAAGGCTTCTTACGTTTCTGAATACCATCAACCATTTCATGATTCATTACACCTCCATTATTACGGAAGTCATCTTCATCTAACCAATGTGCAACAGAAGTAGTCTTACCATCTTCTGTACTATACCAACCAGCAACAATCTGTTTCTCTTCACCTTCACTATTCAATGCTAGGTCACACAATTGCCAGAACTTACTGGTGTCGAATACAATATCACTATCAATCCACAACTGATAATCATACTCTAATTTACCATCCCAAGGAATTTGATCAGGTCCACGAAGTACATTAGCACCAAGACATTTACATCGTGCAAAGTTCACCATTGAACTATAGTCTTGACTAATTTGAATACTCATCCCATTCTGAACCATGTCAAAACATAGTTGAACAAAATTCTTAAGATAGGTATAACTAACACCACGACCAGGAAGACAAAAGACAATCCTCTTACCTTTCATCCTTTCTTTAATGGCACCATAGTCCCATTCTGTACTACTATTCTGCTTACTTCTCTTAGGTGCTGCAGCCTTTACTGTAAATCCTTTAGCCATGAAATAAGGTCACTCCATTTCAATCTTTATTATACTTGGATATTTATTTGGTGTCAATAGGTAATCATTAAGGTCAATACGAGCTCTCTTCGGTCCCATAATCCGAGTAAAAAACCTGAACATATGATAAATCCCCCTCCGAATATTCACTGTCTATTAACCCTATAAGATTATTCAATATCTCCCATGATTCTTTGAATTTCTCTTCCTTAAGATTATTAAGTATACACTCATCTTTCAAATATATGTGGTAATACTTTGTGGACTTGAGGGTTTCATTACGTGAAACTTTAGCCTGGCTATCACCAACCATTAATTACTCCCATAATTCATATCTGATCTATCTATTATCATTTTACGAGTGGGTGCCCCGATATATTCAACTCTGAGGGTTTCCGAATCATTGATGGTTTCATTAAACTCGATAACATTCAGTAAACTTATCAGTCCTACCGCTACGGGTAATAAGATAATACCTCTGATGATTCGATAACTTAATTTAAACATACTCCATTGGTATTCAACATATCTGAGAGATTTTTTCCTACGGAATTTTTTCTCAGACTCTTTGAATTATACCATGTCAC
>Ga0209404_10000383_pt1:0-30000 | contig 34769 bp, 30 predicted proteins | sample TroAtlMetagenome_2_FD_187447 | JGI IMG/M metagenome (GOLD analysis project Ga0209404, IMG submission 187447) | Marine eukaryotic phytoplankton communities from Atlantic Ocean - Tropical Atlantic ANT8 Metagenome (SPAdes) (version 2) | ecosystem: Environmental > Aquatic > Marine > Oceanic...
CTGGGATGAAAACATCGAGAATAACCAGACCGTGCGCGTCGGCAACGAACGCCACGACACGGTCGAGGCCAACAGCTACAGCGAGTTCAAGGCCGAAGAGCACCACACCACCCACCGCGACCGCAAAACCGACATCAAAGCCAACGACCACCTCACCGTCGGCACCAGCCAGCACGTGAAGCTCGGCGACAGCCAACTGGTAAAAGCCGGTCGCGAGATTCACCTCAAAGCCGGCCAGAAAATGGTCATTGAGGCGGGCAGTGAAATCACCCTCACCGCCGGCGGCGCCTTTATCAAAATTGATCCAAGTGGGGTCACGCTGGTCGGGCCGAGTGTGAAGATGAATGCGGGAGGCGCGCCCGGTAAGGGGAGCGGGATTGGCATTCAGCTGCCGGCTGCCCCTCACGCCGCTGATGCAGACAGCTCAGGCAGCAAAACGTTGTTAGCGCAGCCGAACGAGCCGGCGAGACTGGCGTCTGCGGCAAAGGACGACCTGCTACTGAGTTCGCAATGCCACCGTCAGCCCGATGGCAGCTGTCCGCTGCGGGAGTGCCCATGTCTGAACAGCTGAAAGATATCAAACCGCAACTAGTGGATACGCTACCGCCGCAGCGCGAGTCGTTTTACCTGCTTTTGGATGGCGCGTTGATGGACGTACCCCTGCTCGCCTATAGTCATGATGATCAGCCAGTAGTAGAGCAGCTATACCGGAACACACGCCACGAGTCGGCGCTATCAGTCAGCCCCTGTTTGATAAAACCTTCAGCCGACACACGCCTTTGGCAGCAACAGATGCAGTGGCAATCGAAAGGGGTAGTGCTGCGCAGCACTGAGCCTGTCGCCTTACTCAGCCAGCACCTCAAGAGCCTACTCAGCGTTCGTTTGCCAAGTCAGCAATTAGCCTACTGCCGTTATTACTCGCCAACCTGGCTGGTACGGTTATTGAAGACTTTGTCGCTACCCGAACGGCGTGCGTGGTCTGGCCCGGTAGAGGCTTGGTATGCCAACTCGCCTGAAGGGTGGGTGTATTTTCAAGATGATGCGCAAGGTGTAGCGCGCACGGCTGAGGAGGAAGGCTGGTTTGCGCTCAAGCAAACACAATTGGAGCAGTGGCAGGCAGAAGAGCATCAGCGTTTTATTGATAAGGCCGCAGAACACCTGGGATGTGAATCCAAGGCAACTGCCCACGGCCTAGAACAACGCACCAGAGTCGCGACCCTCACCGATGCCGCGCGGGATCTCGGCTTTGTTCTGGAGTATCAATGTTTGCACTATCTGGAGCTGGCGTGGCGCTTTCCACAGGAATTGCTCAGCCCGCAACTGGCACACCTATTGGCCGACCGCGATCAAGACGCAGAGCAACGCCTGCAGCTTGCAGAACAACAGCTCTTTGGTCTGAACAGGGACGTATAGCCATGGAATATATTGTTAAACCCGGCGACAGTCTGTCGCTGATCGCTGCAGCCAAGGGCACCAGCGTCGCTACCTTGATGCGGCTCAACCCGGAGATTAAGGACGCCAATCACATTCACACAGGGAGCGTGTTAATAATTCCAGATACTGCCGCAGCGAGGGGCAACTGCTCCCTTGGAAGTATTGCTCAAGATAGCGAGTGCGCGTCTGATGATTTTGTATTGGCTTTCTATTGGAACGATGAGGCTAGGCCGCAAGAAGATATCTATACCGAGATCTACGGCGAAGAAATGCGTTTTGCTTTGCGTTCAATTTTTGAAAGAAATAACGCCCATCTCGGTGCAACTGTGCTGCCAGGAGAAATAGTAATTGTTTCAAATATGCCAAAAAGTACAGCGGATAGAGAGCGGCTGAATAGTCTCAGGGAGCAGGCCAGGTTAGCGAGCGAAGGTATTCAACAATTGACAGTTGAGGAAGCGACAACTTTAAAGCGCCACATTGAAATCTTAGAGAGCCCGTCGGTGATAGAAGGAGTGGTGGCTACGCAGGGGACTGCGCTCGGTGTGGTGAGTGCGACAGCAGGCAGGCGGCTTAGCGATTTAAAGAGCGTCTTGACGGAAATAAACTCCACATACCTTGATGAGCTATCGCGAAGCGGTGGGACTTCAAGGTTCTCGCAAGATTTTTACGAGCGTAGAAGCGGGTTGTTTAAACGACTGGATAATGCTGCGGAGCGCTTAACCATGTCGCGTTTAAGTATTCGCCAATATCACGGTATAAAAAACACCTTGGGTTTATCGACAAAATCTATTCTTCACAACGCTTCAAGTATATTGGAGCAAGGCGAAGTTCCTCAGTTGGGCAGGAGAATAAATACTGTCTCAAATTGGATGAAGGGTGCATCTCGTCTAGGCTGGGCTGGCATCGCGATTGATGTTGGTCTAAGGACAAATAAAGTTGTTGATGCATGCACCATTGGCAGTGAAAGTGAATGTAAAGTCGCGAGCTTCAAGCAAGTTGGAGGGGCGCTGGGAAGTGCAGGGGGTGGTGCAGTGGTAGGGGCAGTTGCTGCCAAGGGCGCCGTAATGGTGGTCGGCGGTCTGGCTTTGATTTTTGGCGTAACTTTAGGCGCACCAGTGATCGCGGTGGTGGCTCTGGTTGGAGCGGGTGCAGGGGCTTACGTAGGTGGGTTTACAGGTGGTGCGGCCGGTGAGAGTTTTGGAGAGGTGATATATGAGAGGATTGGGAGGTGAGTGAAGCGTCTTTTTTTGAAACGTCGTTTGTTTTGTTTTTTGCAGCGATGTATGTGCTTGGCGGGATTAACGGTATTTATATCTGCTTTTCCGGGATTAGAAAGATGGATCTATTGTTTTCACAGGAACGTAGGCCGGAATTTGAGTCGGTAAGCCCATTTGATCGAGTATTAAGGATGCATCGATACGCGTTTAAATACTGCTTTTCCAGAGTGCGTCCGCGCGTAGGTTTTTTTATGAGCTTTTGGCTGTTTTTTACCTGCGTTAGTTTGGTTTTTTACTGGTTGGCTTTGTCTGTTGGTTTTGTTGCAATGGTATTCGACTTCAATCCATCGCTTTATTTATGAGGCTCAGTTAAATGGGGGCAGAGCCGTTCATTCAGAGTCGTTGACTCTTGCTGCGTTTCGGGAGAACAAAAATCAATGACACTGACCCCGCTGGTCGCGAAGGGTGAAATCGTCAACGCCATGGACAGTCTTAACCGTTTAAATCGGCTGTTGGATGCTCGTGAACAGGGGGATTTTAACCGCTTCATGCGTACCCTGTCCGTTGCTCAAGGCGCACATTCTCCTGCTTCTGTGGCTTTGCCATGGACCCCGTCAGCTCCTCTGAACAAGCGAGAAACGTTGCTGGCGGCCCAACGCAGTGGTCAGTTTGATGGGCTTGCCTAGAGCTGAGAAGCTATCGCTGTCTCTAGAGTGGCGTATCCGATTGTATTGAACAGCGAAAGCTAGTTCCTGGTAGGTGTCTGCTCTTTTCAGGCTCGTCATTCCAGCGCCGGACGGTGTTCGCGCTCATCCACATAGACTCTTGATAGTTCGACCCGCGACGTACTCTTTGTGTGCCAGTGGCTGGGCCTTTCGGGTTTTCCACTGGCGATACCCCGTAGTAATTTTCGGAGTACCAATCGTTAATCCAGTCGGTGGCGTTGCCGGCCATGTCATACAAGCCAAGAGGCGTGGGCGTAAAGTGAGCGATAGGTAATTCGTCGGTAACCTCGTCCGCTGCGATATTGCGACCGTAACCGAGGCTGCCATTATCAGTAGGATACTGCACGTACTGCCCACGATTCCGTGCCGCGTATTCCCACTGAGCCTCAGAGGGAAGGTCTACGGGGTAGCGACTCAGTTCTCCAAGCCATAAGCAGTAATCTTTTGCCTCCTTCCAGTTTTTCGTCCATGCAGGTTTATCTGGATGAAAAAGTTCTTGAAGGTCTTCACGCTTCCGCAGCTCCGCATCGAACAACTCCAACCCCAAACTCGTGCGAAACAGATCAAAATCCTCAAGCCGCGTCTGATATCGCGACAGGTGATAACTGCTCAAACGCACTTGATGCAGATAATCATCATGCCGCTCGGGCGTAATGGGACATAACCGCTCCGGGTCCTGTCCATAGGGCCAAGTGCCCATGTTCGCCGGGTCGTACTGGCAGAGGGTGCCAAAGTCACCCATCTCGAACTCGGCGCCTTCAATAAACACCATATCGTCCAACGAGCGCACCACGGTAGCGAGGATTCGCTCACGCAAATCGCGCGAAAGGTCGGGATAGTTGGTTTCGACGCGCTCAGCGATAGCTTTGACTTTGTCGGTGCTGAGTTTTTCGCTTTCGGGGAGCGACTGAGACTGGGCTTCGCAGCCTGTCAGCAGGGCGAAAAGGGTTGCCGACAGTAAAAGGCGGGCTTGCATGGACACGTCCTTGTTTGTTGCAGGTCACGTTGAATTCAGGCGAATAAATTTAACAGGTGGTCGGCAGAAAAACGTCGGCCCTGTTCACGAATGACGGATTTTCTGCGCCGTAGGCTTTCATTGAGGCTCTCTGAATACGCAGACACGATTTAAAACTGTCGGAACCACTGTTCGGATACGCGGCCATAACAAATACACCTATCCGAACAGGAGGCATTTATGAGCAATTCACTGAGCGGCAAAAGCATTGCGTTTCTCGCCACTGATGGCGTGGAGCAGATCGAGCTGACGCGTCCCTGGCAAGACCTAAAAGGCGTGGGGGCTACTGTGCATCTGGTGTCGCTTGAGAGCGGTGAGGTCAAAGGCTACAACCACCTGAGCGAGGCGGATTCCTTTACCGTCGATAAAAGCGTGAAGGCGGTCTCGGCTAGTGATTACGATGGCTTGGTACTGCCCGGTGGCGTGGCTAATCCGGATGCGTTGCGGATGGACGCAGACGCTGTCGCTTTTATCAAATCGTTCTTCACCGCGGGCAAGCCGGTTGCCGCTATCTGTCACGCGCCCTGGACGCTGATCGAGGCGGGCGTGGTCGAGGGCCGTACTCTGACGTCCTGGCCCAGTCTGAAGACCGATATTGCGAATGCCGGCGGTAATTGGGTGGACCAGTCGGTGTGCGAAGACAGCGGGCTAGTCACCAGTCGCAAGCCTGACGATCTGGATGATTTCTGCAGCAAGATGCTTGAAGTGTTTGCTGCCTGAGATGATCAGCGCTGCTGACAGGATTAATGACAACGCCCCGCCACCGGGGCGTTGTCATATGTGCCCATTGGCCGGGCGGTGGATCAGATAACATCCTCCATAAATTCCAGGGCCCCCTGCTGCCGAATAACCCGGCGATGCTGCGCCCATAGCTCAGCCACCTTGTCGCGGTTGAGTTGTTGGCGGTCGAGTAGCACGCGGGTGTTGAGCTCACCGACGGCGACCTTGCTGGGCACCTTGCTGAAGACAAACTGATTGCTGACCATTTCCAGGAAGGGGCCGGCCTTGCTGGTGGGCATGATGAAGGTGAGCTGCAGGCCGAGGGTTTCGGTCAGGTAGGCGATCACCTCGCGCGAGCGGGTTTCGTCCATGTGCATGAAGGCTTCATCGACGATCACCATGCGCAGGTGGCTGTCGCCCTCGTTGAAGCGGAAGGCGCTAGTGACGGCGGCGGCGCGGATGATGTATGCCGGGGTTTCCAACTGGCCGCCCGAGCCGGTGCCGTATTCGCTGAGGCGGATCGGTTGCTTGCCGGCGGGATGCTTGAGGATGTCGTAGCGGCGATAGCGGCGGTAGTCGCTGATACGCTCCAGCTCGCGCAGGGCCTGCTGTTCGTCGCCATCGAGCAACAGACTGAGCAACTGATCGCGGATGCCGCTGGCCTTGTCGGACAGGCTGCTGTCGAACAGGCTGGCGCCGTCCCCCAAATTGGGCGTTTGCATGATCTCCTTGAAGAAGTCCCAATAGCCCTTGTACTCGGGCAGCCAGTCCCAGTCGAACTGAAAGCGCTCGCGGTCGGCGCCGAACTGGTGGTGCTCGAGCTCCTGATTAAGGTTCTCCAGCACGCGGCGGCCGTCGTTGATGGCCTGGTGAATTTCGTGGCACAAGTCGCTGACGAAAGTGGTATTGAAGCTGTCACGCAGGCTGGCAAGCTGTTCCTGCTTTTCCAGCAGTACGTTGTTGCGCAGGCGGTTGTGCAGGTTGTCGAGCTGCTGGTGCAGGCCGCCGACGTGGCTGAAGAACGCCAAGCTGTGCAGTTCTGCCGGCGTGTCTGCCATCAGCATGTCGGCGGGCTGGGCTTGCAGGTTGTATTGCTCCAGCGCGCGCTGTAGTTCAATTGCCTGACGGTGCAGTAGGTCGGTGAGAGCGAGGCTGTCGGCGGCAAAGTCGAACTGACCGCCGCTTTGCTGCAGCATGCTGTCGAGCTCTTCCAATCGCGCTTGTGGGTCTAAGCCCGGGACTTTGGCGGCGGCCTCGAGTAGTGCATGTTCGGCGGCGTCCTTGGCGTCTAGTAGCTGATCGCTCTGGGCGGCAAAATGCTGAATGCGCTGTTCGCGGCCGCGCAGCTTTTCTTTCAATTCGCCATGCTGCTCGCCCAGCGCGTCGCGCTTTTGCTCCAGCTCGGCATGCCGCTGGCTGACGCGTTGTTGCTGATCTTCCAGATCGCGGTGTTCGCCCAGATCCAGCGTGGCCAGTTGCTGTTCGACGTCGTGCAGTTGCCGCTGGCTGTCGAGCAGGGCGGCGGCGCGGGCGGCGTAGTCCAGCGGCTGAATCTGGCCCAGCTGGCGGGCTAGCTGCTGAAGCGCTTGGTGCTGTTGTTGCTGGCTGTGACGTTGCACGCTGAGCTGCTCCAGCGCGGCCTCTTGCGCTGCCAGGTTGCGCTCGCGGGCAGCGGCGCCGAAGACCAGTTGACTGTCGTCAATGTCGCAACGGAAGAGTGCGTAATTGCCCGAGCCCATACCTTCGCTGGTCACACCACGGCGGGTATGGCGCAGGGCTTCTGCGTCGGCCACGCGGCTAACGCTGGCGTAGGAGGCGCGCAGATAATATTCGGCAATCTTGTGGCTGAAGCGCATGACCTTGAGGATGGAGTCCTCGGGCAGACTGATACGTTCGGCGTCCTGGCGTGCCTTGTGGCCCTGAATCACGCGGGCACGGTTACGCTCGCGGCTGTTCATCTGGCGCACGATACGGATGGCTTCGGCCTCGAACTCGGGCTCGACCAGAATCGCATAGCGGCTGCCACCGATATAGCCTTCGATTGCCATCTGCCAATCGGGGTCGACGATTTCCACATGGTCACAGAGCACGCGCGGGTCGGCCTGCGGGCAGCGTTGGCGAATGGTGCGCAGCGCCTCCTCAACATACAGCGGGTAGCTGACGCGGCTGGACTTCAGCGCGCTGATGCGCTGATTGGTCTGGTTTATCTGGCGTTCCAACTGGCTGAGCTCGGCGGCGCTTTTTTGCTCAAGGCGATCAAGCTGCTGCAGCACCGTAACGCCTTCAGCATCCTGCGTGCTGAGCAGCTCGGCCAACTGATTGTGGCTGGCCTGCTGACTGCGAATGGCGTCCAGGCCGGCGTCCAGCGGGGTAAGGTCAATCCAGTCGCGCGCCAGCAATTGATTGAGGTCGGCCACCGGAGCTTGCTCGGCACTCAACACCGCCTGGCTGCGCTCCCGCCAGCCACGACTGGCCAGGGCCGGCAATGACAAGCTGAGGCTGTGTTGGCTAAGCAACTGTTGAGTGGCGCGCAGGGCATCGATATTGCGGTCACGCTGCTGTGCCTGGGTCAGCAGTGCGGGCACCGCGCCGCGCAGCTGGTTGCTCAGTTGGCTCTGGCGTTGCTCCAGCTGGTCCTTGTTCTGCAGGGCGGGGATGCCCTGGCGGCGGGCTTCGAGCTGTACCAGCTCAGCGTGGGCCTGCTTGATGCGCTCGGCGGTGAGTTTCTGCTCCTCGCTGATGTTGGCGAGCTCGCTGTTCAGCTGTTTCTGCTCTTCCTTCGCGGCCAGATAACCCTGCTGGTTCTTTTGCCAGCTGTGTGCGGCAGCGGCGTAAGTCAGGCCGGTGCGCTCCAGCCAGGTCTGCTGGTAGCGCTCGGCCTGCTGGCTGGCGTGCGACAGTAGCTCGACCGCCGCGCGCACGCGGCTGGCTTCCTGCTCCATGCCGTGCACGGTGCGCAGCAGCTCGCGGATGCGTTTGATGGTATCGCCAAACTCGCGGGCCTCCAGCACCTCTTCAGCGACAAACTGATCGATGGATTTGACCGGCTTGTAGGCCATGAAATTGGCAAAGGTGCGCGCGGCGTTCTTGGCTTCGCGCACCGAGACGGCGTCCGGGCGGCCGCGCAACGCGCCGTACAGGCGAGCCAGATAGGCGCTCTTGCGCTCGTACACTTCGACTTGCTGTTTGCCGAACTGGCGGCGCAGCAGGTTAGGCAGCTCGGTGACGCTGACCGCGTGGCGGCCATCGTCGCGGCTTTGCACAAAGTGCGAGAGCGAGAGCATTTCGCCCGGCACTATCATCAGCAGGAGTTCGTCCTGGCGGGCCTGGCGGCTGCTGCCGGCAGCGTCCAGGTGGGCGCGGACGCCGATGACCGCAGTAAAGGGGTCGGCAGATTCGCCCTGGGTCGGGTGAAACACCCCGACGATGTAGCCGTCGGTATCCCAAGGCCGCGCAAAGGCGCCGTCGTCGCAGCCCAACACATAGGAGGCCAGGGTGCGCACCTGTTTGCCGCCACGCCCGCGCTGGGTGGTCTCATCCTGGCCGGGGTTGTAGTTGAACAGGTTGTCGTGGGCGGCGGTCATCAGCGTTTGCAGGGCGTCGGCGGCTGTGGTCTTGCCGGAGCCGTTGCCACCGGAGAACAGGTTGACCGGGCCGTACTCGAGTTCCTCAACCGGCAGGTTGCCCCAGTTGACGGTGATTGAGCGTTTCAGATACATCAGTGGCTATCCTCGGCGGGCAGGTCGTTGTCGTCGCTATCGTCGGTCGGAGCACTGGCCAGCTGTGCCAGCGCGCTGTCGGTCACCAGGCTGATGATGCCGGGACGGATGGTCAGCCAGGCTTCACCTTCATCCAGTGCAGCATCGCTCGGGCTGCGGATAAGGCGCAGCTGACGCAGCCGACGCAGCAGTGCCTTGCGCTCGCCCTGCTGCTCGGGCAGGGAGCGGCCGAGCAGGTTGCGGCAGCTCAGGTTGAGCGCTTCCAGGGACAGCATCACCTGGCCAAACTCGTCGATCTGGCCTTCGCGCAACGCCTGGTCGTACTCGGCGCGCAGCACCAGGATCAGCGCCACTTCCTGTTGGCTCAGCCGTTCGCGCAGGCCGCTGCTAAAGCTGTCTTGGGTATCGGCCAGGCCGGGTACTTCGGCACCCGGCGGGAAGATGCGCAGCAGGTTGAAGCGTGGCTCGTGCAGCACGCGGATGCGCAGCACCGAGAGGTAGTCTTCTACCAGCTCACTCACCTGCAGGTAGCGATCGTAGAGTTCGGCTTCGCGCTGGCTTTCGTCGCGGCACAACACGCCACGATCAAGCAGGCGGATCATCAATTCCGAAAAGGCTTCCGGGCTGAGGCCGCGTTCGTTGAGTTGGCTATCCAGTGCGTCACGCATGATCGTCTTGTTCCAGGTCGATGATGAAGCCATCGCGGCGGGAGAAATAGGTTTCGTCGGTAATTGGCTCGCCCGTGGGCTCGATACGCACGCGCAGGCCATGGCTGGCATGATCGGCCCCGGCCAGTTCGATCAGGTGGCTGAGTGCAAGCAGGTCGCGCGCGTTGCTGATCGGCAGGTCGCGGTTGTCGATGCGCGTACCGCTGCCCAGCGCGCTGCGCAGGTAGTCGCGCAGGTTGCTGGCGTTGATGGTGAAGGCCTTGTCGAGTAGCTGCTGTACGCCCAGCTCGCGCAGGGTGTCGTCGTCCGGCTGGTCCAGATCGCTCATCAGACTCTGCACCGGCGGGCGCTCGCGGCGCTCGCGCAGCCGCACACTGGCCGGGTCGACCAGCCCTAGCCGCACGCTGGCCATGGCCTCGCCGGCGGCATCGAGCCGCGCTGCGCACTCGTCTGCCGGCAGGCTGGACAACTCGCGGCACAGACCCACCACGTCGCTGTGCTTCTGGCTATGCAGGTAGCTGAGTTGACGAATGATGATGTCGGCGCGTTGGGTAAAGCCTTGCAGCGTTTTGCGCAGCGCCGGCAGCATGATGTCCGAGGCATTGCGCAGGCGGCTTTCGATGCCGTCGAGCAGTTGCCAGAGCACCGAGCTGTTGGCGTCGATCAGCAGGTCCGGGGCCAGTCGGCGCAGGTCGCGCTCGGCCTGTGCCTTCCATTCGCGCGGCTTGCGGCGGATGCGTTCGATGGTCTCCTGGATGCGCTCGCGGTGCTTTTCAACGCTGTCGGCGGACAGACGGATGGCCACGTCCGGTTGAAAGCGGCGCTCCATGAAATCGAAGAACTGATCGCTGGCCTGCTGTACCAGTTGCTGCGCCTCAACCTCACGTACCAGCTCGCGCTTGCGCTCTTCCAACTCGGCGATGATGTCGGTGAAGTCGGCGATGATGCGCTCGGAGTACTCGTGGGCATCCAGCAGGTCATAAACCTCGCCGTGATTGAGAAACGCCGAGAGGGCGTTGAGCGTATTGCGCGTGTTGCGGTGGCGGGTGCGCACGCTGCGACCGTCGGCTTCCACCAGCGGTTGGGTAAACAGCCGGCCCATGCGGCTGAACGGATAGGTGGACTGGAAGGTGGCCTGGTCGACCTGGCGCTCCAGCCAGCCGTGCTCCAGCAGAGCTGTGAGTACCCAGCCGGCCTGTTCGCGGTTGCTCTTGAAGCGGCCGCTGTCGTCGTCTTCACCCTCCAGCAAAGGGGCGCGTTCCAGCGCCTCGCAGAAGATATCCAGTACCTGCTCACGCTTGAGTGACTCACCATAATCGGCGCGCGCGCTGTACAGCCGCTCGTGCAGCAGGCGCAGGCATTCGACTATCTGTTCGCGGTATTTGCTGGTGAGCGGGCGGAAGAAGTGCAGTCGCTCGTCGGTGAAAAACATGCGGGAATCGGGTCCGGTCTGGGCAAAGGCGCATTATGCCTTAAACGCAGCGCCACGCCGCAAGGGACAAGCGACAAGCTGTGATCTGGTTTTGCGGTTGCGTAGAGGTGGGTGGCAGCGTTGTGGGGGGATAAAAGCCAGCCTGGACGGGTCAAGCCATCCAGGCTGTCGTTCAGGCAGTGCTTAGAACTGAGGCGTCCAGGTCAGTGCCAGATTGCCGGTCAGCCCTTCGTTCTGGTAGGCGTAGGTCTGGCCGTTGTAGTTGTAATTGGCCAGACGGTAGTCCTTGTCGAAGGCATTGCCGATTTTCAGGTCCCAGCGTAGCGCATCGCTCATCAACCAGTTGGCGCGCGCTTCTACGGTGCCGAAGCCGGAAAGCTTCTGGGTGTTATCCAGGTCGTTGTAACGGGTGCTGTTGGCAACCAGGCTGAAGCCCAGGCCGACAACGCCGAACTGACGGTCGGTATCAATACTCAGCAGACGTTTCGGCCGGCGCGGCAGTTGCTTGCCGCTTTCGCGGTCGCGTGGGTCGAGCCAGGTGGCGGAAACCAGCGTACTCCATTCCAGCACTGTAGTGCCGGCACTTAACTCCAGGCCGTGAATGCGAGCGCTGCTGATGTTCTGCGCGACAAAGAAAGGGTCCAGCAGGATCAGGTCTTCGATGTCGGTACGATAGGCGGCTGCCTGCAACTGGGTATCGTCCCACTGGCCACGCCATTGCAGTTCGTAGCTTTTGGATTTCTCGGGCTGCAAGTCTGGATTGGCGCCGAAGGCGGTGTACAGGTCGTTGAAGGTGGGTGCGCGGAAACCTTCGCCATAGGACGCAATCACTTGCTGGTTAGTGTCGAGTGGCACCGTTAGCGCGGCATTGAAGGTGTTTTCGTGGCCGAACTGCTCGTTGTCGTCATGGCGCCAGCCGAGGTCGGTGCTGAACCGCTCGGCTTCGTAGCGATGCTGCACAAACGCGGCCTGGTTGTAACGTTCGGTCTGGTTGAATGCCGAGGTGCTGTTCAGGCGGTCTTCATACCAATCCAGCCCGGCCTGCAGGGTGTTGCGCTCGCCCAATTGCAGGTTGTTCAGCCAGCTGGCGGAGTCGCGGTAGGTATTGTAGGCGAAGGCAAAAAAGTCGTAGTTGCTGTCGCGCTTGTCTTCGGCATGGCCGGCCTCGACACGGGTACGCCACACATCGTTGACTTGCCATTGCAGGTGGGTTGCCACGGTGCTGAGGCGGAAATCGTCTTCCGGGTTGCCGAACAGGTCGTACTCGGTATTACCGCTTTGCTCCAGTACGCGGATGCCGACTTCCAGATCGTCGGTGAAGTTGTGCGCGAAACTGGCGTTGTAGGCGCGGTTGCGATAACCGTCTCGGTCCTGATCACCGTCGGCGTTGTGGCGAGTGCGGTCGATGCCGGCGGTTTCATTCAGGCTGGCGCCGAGGTTGAAACGGGTCTGACCGTTTCCGCCCGACAAGCCTAACTCACGGGTGTAGGTTTGGTTGCTACCGACGCCAAGCTTGATGCGAGGGTTCAGGCCATCACTGCCCTGGCGGGTGAAAATCTGAATGACACCGCCAATGGCGTCTGAGCCATAGAGCGCCGAGCGCGGGCCGCGGACAACTTCGATACGCTCGATCTGATCAACGTTGATGAACTCAAGACTGGCTTGGCCTGCAGAGGCGCTGCCGATCCGCTGGCCGTCAATCATCACCAGACTTTGGGTGGCGCTGGTACCGCGCAGGGACAGGCTGGTCAGACTACCGATGCCACCGGTTGTGGTGATCGACATGCCGGGAACGCGGCGCAGCAGGTCGGCGACGCTGGCAGGTTGCAGGCGATCAATGTCGTCACGGGTAAACACGGTAGTGGCCGCTGAGCTGTCGCTCGCGGACTCTGCCTGCCGCGAGGCGGTCACTATGGTATCGGGCAGGTCCACGGCCTCGTTGGCCTGGGCGATGGCGCTGGCCAGCAGCGCGGGCAGCAGAAAGAGTGACTTGTTCATTCAGAATCCCCAAAAGTACGGCTTTTGAGGAGGGCGGGGAGTCAGGAGGGGTCCGGGCAGCGGACGACCACGCCGACCGGTGACGCCCTCCGCGACACCTCAGCAGTAAAGTCGTGGCGCAGGGGCGCAGCAACTTAGCGCAGTGGGCCGGTCTCCGGGCTTAGAATCTGACTGCGGTCGCCTTCCCGTGCGGTGCACAGTGGCTTGCTTGACAGCAGCTGCAGGTGGACCTGCGATTCCTTACCGTTGCGGGGGCAGCGTCGGACTTGAACCGACTTCCCGTTTCACCTGATCCGCGTGGCGGATCAGGCACCCAGTGCGAGTACCAAGAATTGGAGCGGGACTCTAGGGCTTTCAGTCGGTGGGGTCAAGCCCTTGATCAGGCTCGGGGAGGGTGCTCAGGCGCTGGCGAATGGCGGCTTCGATGCCAGCGGCATCCAGTCCACATTCGGCCAGCATCTGTGCGGGTTTGGCGTGCTCGACAAAAACATCGGGCAGCCCCAGGTTGAGCACCGGGGTAGCTATCCCCTCGGCCAGCAGCCATTCATTGACGGCACTGCCGGCGCCGCCCATGACAGTGTTCTCTTCCAGGGTAACCAGCAGCTTGTGAGTAGCGCTCAACTCGGCGATCAGGGCGGTATCCAGCGGCTTCACGAAGCGCATGTTGGCCACACTGGCATTCAACGCTTCGGCTGCCTTGAGCGCCTGCTGATGCAGGGTGCCGAAGCAGAGAATGGCCACATCCTGGCCCGCACGGGTGACCACGCCCCTGCCGATCGGCAGGGTATCGAGCGCCGGGTCAATGGGGGTGCCCGGGCCGGTGCCGCGTGGGTAGCGCACGGCGGCGGGTCCGTCGTGCAAAAAACCGGTGGAGAGCATCTGCCGGGTTTCGTTTTCATCGGCGGGTGCCATGATGACCAAGTTGGGCAGGCAACGCAGGAACGACAGATCGAAGCTGCCGGCGTGGGTTGGGCCGTCTTCGCCCACCAGGCCGGCGCGGTCGATGGCAAAGAGCACATCCAGGTTCTGTACGGCTACATCGTGTACAACCTGATCGTAGGCGCGTTGCAGAAAGGTCGAGTAAATCGCCACTACCGGCTTGGCGCCTTCGCAGGCCATGCCGGCGGCCAGCGTCACGGCGTGTTGCTCGGCAATGGCAACATCAAAGTAGCGGTTGGGGTACTGCTCGGCGAAGGCGATCAGGTCAGAGCCTTCTTTCATTGCCGGGGTAATGCCGACCAGGCGCGCATCTTGCGCGGCCATGTCGCACAACCATTGGCCAAAAATATTCGAAAACTTGGGTTTACTGGCGCCGGTGGGCGCGGCGGGCTTGGGTTCCAGCTTGGTGATCGCGTGGTAGCCGATCGGGTCTGCCTCGGCCGGCGAGAAGCCTTTGCCCTTTTGCGTGACTACATGGAGAAACTGCGGGCCCTTGAGCTCGCGCATGTTCTTCAGGGTTTTTACCAGTGCGGGCAGGTCATGGCCGTTGATCGGGCCGATGTAATTCCAGCCCAGCTCTTCAAACAGGGTGCCCGGCACCAGCATGCCCTTGGCGTGCTCTTCGGTCTTGCGTGCCAGTTCCCAGGCCTGCGGCAGTTTCGACAGCACCTTCTTGCTGCCCTCACGCATGTGCGAGTAGGTGCGGCTGGAGAGGATCTTGGCCAGGTAGTTGGACAAGCCGCCAACGTTGCGAGAGATCGACATGTCGTTGTCGTTGAGTACTACCAGCATGTTGGCCTGGGCGTCGCTGGCGTGGTTCAGCGCCTCAAAGGCCATGCCGGCAGTCAAGGCGCCGTCGCCGATGACTGCGACCGTGCGGCGATCCAAGCCCTGCAGGTTGGCGGCAATCGCCATGCCCAGCGCGGCGCTGATTGAGGTGCTGGAGTGGCCAACGCCAAAGGTGTCGTAAGGGCTTTCTACGCGGCGAGGGAAGGCGGCCAGGCCATCTTTCTGGCGCAGGCTGGCCATCTGTTCGCGGCGACCGGTAAGAATCTTGTGCGGGTAAGCCTGGTGGCCTACATCCCAGACCAGGCGGTCCTCCGGGGTGGCGTAAACATAGTGCAGCGCGATGGTCAGCTCGATAACCCCCAGGCCCGCGCCAAAGTGCCCGCCGGTCTGGCCTACGCTCCAGAGCAGAAACAGCCGCAACTCATCGGCCAGTTCAGGCAGACGGCTTTCGTCCAGCTCGCGCAGTTGCGCGGTGTCGTCAAGACTGTCCAGCAGGGGGGTGCTGGGGCGTTGGTGCGGTATTTCGTGGAAAGTGCTGGGCATCAAACAAGGCTCTGAATGCCATTGGCAATGGCAGGAAAACAAGTGCGCAGTTTAACCGATGCACCCCGATAGCCCAACAGTTAGCAGGGTTGTTTAAAAACGGCGTTGCACTATGTAGTCGGCGAGTTGCTGCAGGTGGACGGCAGCGGCGCCCAGTGGCTGCAGTGCGGCGACGGCTTGATCGCGCAGCTGGTCGGCCAGTCGGTGCGCGCCCTCAAGCCCCAGCAGAGCTGGGTAGGTGGGTTTGTCGCGCGCGATATCGGCGCCCTGACGCTTGCCCAGGACACTGGTGTCGCTTTCGATGTCGAGTATGTCGTCCTGCACCTGAAAGGCCAGGCCAATGCAGTCGGCATACACGGCCAGGGTTTGCAGTTGCTCGGCACTGGCGCGTTCGCTGGCCAGGGCACCCAGCTGAATGCTGGCGCTGATCAGCGCGCCAGTTTTGTGCCGATGCATCAGCTCCAGCGTGGCCAGATCAATCTTCTCGCCGACGGCGCCCAGGTCGATGGCTTGGCCACCCACCATGCCCTGAGGGCCGGCAGCACGCGCCAAGGTCTGTACCATCTGCAGGCGAGTTGCCGGCTGCCAGTCACCCAGCGTGCTCAGCCAGTCGAAGGCCAGCGCCTGCAAGCCGTCGCCGGCAAGAATGGCGGTGGCTTCATCGAAGGCGCGATGGCAGGTGGGCTGGCCGCGGCGCAGGTCGTCGTCATCCATGGCCGGCAGATCGTCGTGAATCAGCGAGTAGGCGTGCACCAGTTCAACCGCGCCGGCGGCGGGGTTGGCTGCAGCGGGGTCGCCGCCCAGGGCTTCGCAGCTGGCGTAACACAGCAGCGGACGTACACGCTTGCCACCGTTGACGACGCTGTAGCGCATGGCGGCATACAGGCGCTCAAGGCGAGGTTGCGGGGTATCCAGTTGGCTCAGCAAAAAGCCGTTGATACGCGTCTGGCAGGCCTCAAGGTAGGCAGCAAACTCGCTCATTCAGCGGCGCCGTCAAAGGGTTCGGTGCTTAGCTCGCCGTTTTTCTCGACCAACTGCTGCACTTTCTGCTCGGCCTGACTGAGCGCCTGCTGGCAGTCGCGGGTGAGTACGACTCCTTGTTCGAAGGCGCTAAGAGACTCCTCAAGGCTGAGCTCGCCGCTTTCCAGTCGCTCGACCAACTGTTGCAGCTCGTCCAATGACTGTTCAAAGTCCACGGTGGTTTTTTTGCGGGCCATGCGCTACCTCGTCTGCGGCGTGGATAAAACGGCTGAACATTACCCAAGGGTGGGGGTGTGGTCAATCGGCAGCGTTGCGCCCTGAGCTAGAAGCCGCAGGCTAGAAGTCGCCCCAGCGTTGTTGCGCCATGCTCAAGGCGACTACTGGGGCGGTTTCGGTACGCAGTACGCGCGGGCCAAAGCGGGCGGCCACGAAGCCGCTGGTTTCAGCCAGGTGAATCTCGTCGGCGCTCAGGCCACCTTCGGGGCCAATCAGCAAGGCCAGCGAACCGGGCTTGGGCAACTGGTCCAGATCCTGGTCGGTACGGTGGTGCAGTACCAGTTTGAGGTCAGACGTCAGTGCCGGCAGCCAGTCGTGCAGACTGGTCGGCGGGTTGATGACGGGCACCACGCTGCGGCCGCACTGCTCGCAGGCGCTCACAGCCACCTGTTGCCAGTGTGCCTGGCGCTTGTCGGCGCGCTCACCCTGTAGCTTGACCTCGCAGCGTTCGGTAAACAGCGGGGTGATCTGGTTGACGCCCAGCTCCACCGCCTTTTGGATCGCCCAGTCCATGCGCTCGCCGCGCGACATCGCTTGACCCAAGTGAGTCTGCAGGGGCGATTCGGGCAGGCCGGCAATCGCCGCCTGCAGTTTGATCAGCACCTCGCGCTTGCCCGCCGCCATGACTTCGCCCGGCCATTCCTGACCGCTGCCGTTGAATATCTGCACTTTGGCGCCCGGCCCCAGGCGCAGCACGCGGCCGATGTAATGCGCAACGTCACCGGTCAGTGTCTGCTCACCTTCATTGAGCGGTGTGTCGAGGTAGAAGCGGGAAACGCGCATTGGCTCAGTCCCGCGTTGCCAGTTGAATACCTTCCCAGGCAACGCTGGCAAGATGGTCGATCTGGTCCGGGGTGATCACGTAGGGCGGCATGAAATACACCACGCTGCCGAGCGGGCGCAACATGGCCTCGTTCTTCAGCGCGTGCTGATAGACACGGATGCCACGCCGTTCCTGCCAGGGATAGGCTTCCTTGGTGGCCTTGTTCTTGACCATCTCGATGGCCAGTACCATGCCAGTCTGGCGCACTTCGGCAACATGCGGATGATCCACAAAGTGCGCAGTGGCCTTGGCCATGTGCGCCGACAGCGCCTTGTTGGCCTCGATTACGTTGTCGCGCTCCAGCAGATCGAGGGTTGCCAGCGCTGCGGCGCAGGCCAGCGGGTTGCCGGTGTAGCTGTGCGAATGCAGGAAGGCGCGCATGCTTTCGTAGTCGTCGTAGAACGCCTGGTAGATCTTGTCGTTGGTCATACACACCGCCATCGGCAGGTAGCCAGCGGTCAGCGCCTTGGACAGGCAGAGAAAGTCCGGCGCGATCTCGGCCTGCTCGCAGGCGAACAGGCTGCCGGTGCGGCCGAAGCCGACGGCAATTTCATCGTGAATCAGGTGCACGCCGTAGCGGTCGCAAGCCTCACGCAGCAGCTTGAGGTAGACCGGGTGATACATGCGCATGCCACCGGCGCACTGAATCAGCGGCTCAACAATAACGGCGGCGACCTCGGTGTGGTTCTGCTCCAGCGCGCGCTCCATGTGGGCAAACATCTTGCGGCTGTGCGCTTCCCAGCTTTCGCCCTCTTCGCGGTCGTAGCAGTCGGGTGAGGGTACGGTGATCACGTCCATCAGCAGCGGCTGATAGGTTTCCTTGTACAGCGCCACGTCGCCGACGGCGAGGGCGGCCAGGGTCTCGCCGTGGTAACTGTTGGACAGGGTAATAAAACGCTTTTTCTCGGGCTTGCCGATGTTGAGCCAGTAATGGAAGCTCATTTTTAGCGCCACTTCGATGCAGGATGAGCCGTTGTCGGCATAAAAGCAGCGGGTCAGCGGGGCGGGTGTCATTTTCACCAGGCGTTCGGACAACTCGATCACCGGCGGATGGCTGAAGCCGGCCAGAATGACGTGCTCCAGGGTGTCGAGCTGATCCTTGATGCGTTGGTTTATATAGGGGTTGGCGTGGCCGAAGATGTTGACCCACCAGGAGCTGACGGCATCCATATAACGGTTGCCTTCAAAATCATGCAGCCAGATACCTTCGCCGCGCTGCACCGGAATCACCGGCATGTGCTCATGGTCTTTCATCTGGGTGCAGGGGTGCCACAGCACCGAAATGTCACGTTGCATCCAATCGTTATTCAAGCCCATGTTCACCTCATTATTATCAGAAACCGTGGTCGCTGAATTGTACATGAGGCGGGCGGCGACTGCCGAGGACGCAAGCGCAGAGACTGGCACCGGGCACCTTGGCCCGGTCTGCAGAAAAGAAGGTGAGGTTAGCGGGTGCCGTAGACCACCATGGTCTTGCCTTTGACTTCGATCAGGCCCTGTTCTTCCAGGCTCTTGAGCACCCGGCCGACCATTTCACGTGAACAGCCAACGATGCGGCCGATCTCCTGGCGGGTGATCTTGATCTGCATGCCATCAGGGTGGGTCATGGCATCGGGTTGTTTGCAAAGATCGAGCAAGGTGCCGGCAACGCGACCGGTGACGTCCAGAAAGGCCAGGTCGCCGACCTTGCGTGTGGTCGCATGCAGGCGCTCGGCCATCTGCTTGCCCACAGCGTACAACAGCTCGGGGTCGCGCTGGTTCAGTTCGCGGAATTTGGCGTAGGTGATTTCGGCAACTTCGCATTCGGTTTTGGCGCGCACCCAGGCAGTACGGTCGTGGGTCGCGGGGGTCATGTCGAACAGGCCCATCTCGCCAAAAAAATCGCCCTGATTGAGGTAGGCGATGATCATTTCGCGGCCCTGATCATCTTCGATCAGAATGGTGACCGAGCCTTTGATTATGTAGAACAGACTGTCGGATTGGTCACCGGCGTGAATGACTGTGCTGCGCGCGGCAAAGCGGCGGCGGTGACAATGAGCAAGGAATGCATCTAGATTTTTTATTTTAGGTGTCAGGGTGATCGAAACCATTAAACGTGTCCTGGCCGTAGTCGCGCAAACCGAAGATGCGGGGCATCCGTGTCAGCCTCAAGCTTGAGACCAAACGCGATTATGTCCAGTTTTTGCGGCTATGGCCAGTGCGGCAGTATGCCACCTGCCGGCTGTGGTATTCTGCGCCTCCTCTGAGACAAACGAGTGGCGGGGCCAATAGATGAAAGCGCATATCAAGTGGGTAGACGGCGTCATGTTTCTGGGCGAGTCCGGCAGTGGTCACACGGTGGTGATGGACGGTCCGGAGGAGTCTGGTGGCCGCAATATGGGTATTCGCCCCATGGAAACCGTATTGGTCGGCCTCGGCGGCTGCGCCAGCTACGACGTAGTCAGTATTCTGAAGAAAGCACGGCAGGATATTCGCGATGTGCATACCCTGCTGGATGCCGAGCGTGCTGATAGCGAGCCCAAGGTCTTTACCAAGATCCACCTGCGTTTTGTAGTTACCGGCAAAAACCTGAAGGAAGCCCACGTCAAACGCGCGGTAGAGCTGTCGGCCGAAAAATACTGCTCGGCATCGATTCTGATGGGGCGGGCCGGCGTTGAGGTAACCCACGACTACGAAATAGTCGAGATCGACTGAAAGCGCTGGCGCACACGGCGATAGTTGGCACGTTCAGCCTGATGAATGGCGACGCAGGCCCTTCTGTTATGCGCCGCAGGTAATACCATGACGCAGGTCGGCCGCTGTGTGGCAGCGGCCATCACCCAAGGACAGGAACAAGAATATGCGCGTGGTATTTCTTATCGGTAAGTTAGTGACTCTGGCGTTCTGGCTGGTGGTTATCCTCAGCCTGCTTGGTCTGGTGCAGGTGCCCGACCCGCAGCGCCTCAACTGGCTGGCGCTGGCGATATTGCTGATTCACCTGCTGGAGTGGGCGCTAGTCGGCAAGCAACTGAAGAAGATCGGCGAACCACTCACGCAGTTCGCGCTGGTCATGTTGTTTGGCGTTTTCCATGTCAAGGCGCCAGATACCCGCCGTGCAGTAAATCAGGCTTTGTAAGCTGCCTTGGTCATGACCTTGGATAACAGGGTCATGGCCTGCTTGACCGGCGCCGGAAATACCGCGCCCCCTGCCTCCAATGCCTGATTGCCGTGCTCGATTTCATCTTCGCGCATCTGCTCCAGAATCGCCCGTGACTTGATGTCCTCCTCCGGCAGCTGCAGCAGGTGGTCATCAAGGTGACGTTCCACCAGTTGCTCGGTGGCAGCGACAAAGCCCAGGCTGATGCGGTCGCTGATGAGGCCGGCGGCGGCCCCAATGCCGAACGACATACCGTAGAACAGCGGATTGAACACGCTGGTGCCGCTGTTCAGTTCGGTCAAGCGTTGCTCGCACCAGGCCAGGTGGTCGATCTCTTCGGCCGCCGCGTGCTCCATCTTCTCGCGCACATCCGGCAGTTTGGCAGTCAGCGCCTGACCCTGATACAGCGCCTGGGCGCAGACTTCGCCGGTGTGGTTGATACGCATCAGGCCGGCGATGTGCTGGCGCTCTTCCTCGTCCATGGGCACATTGGCCAGGTGCTGGGCCGGTGATGGTCGATTTGGCTGCGCTGCGCCCGGAATCAGCGTGCGCAGTGACTGATCAGCCTGGTTCAGCAGGCGGTCGATAAAACTGTAATGGCGTGATGTACTCATATGCTGTCCCTCGTCGGCGAGTTCACAGTAGCGGTCAGGGCCTGGGTAAAGTGGCGATCGGTGCGCGGCTTAGCCCGGCGGCCAGCTCATCTGCCGCTGCCCCAGTACGTGCAGGTGAATATGGTAGACCGTCTGGCCGCCCTGTTCGTTGCAATTGAATACGGTACGAAAGCCTGCTTCACAGCCCAACTCGTTGGCCAGCTTCTGAGCGGTGAATACCAGGTGGCCGACGGTGGCGCTGTCTTCGGCGGTCAGATCATTCAGGGTCGCGATGTGCTTCTTCGGGATAACCAGAAAATGCACCGGGGCTTGCGGATTGATGTCATGGAAGGCGAAACACTGCTCGTCTTCGTATATCTTCTTGGACGGAATCTTGCCGTCGATGATCTTGCAGAACAGGCAGTCCACACTGAGCTCCTTGCGATGCATTATGATGCCGGTAGGCCCGGATACGATGGCCTCAGTGTAACGGCAGCGCAATAGAATGACACTAGTTCGCCCTGCGGCAGCGGCGCGCAGAGTGGAAAAAGCAGCAAGGGAGTGTGCGTTTGAAAAACGATATTCATGATTTGGCACTGGTGCTGGACTCGCGTGTTCGTCTGGTGGTGATCGAGTCCTGGGAAGAGGCACGGGTGCTGCAAACCATCGGCACCCTGGCGGTGCGCCGCGCGCAGACCTGGTACACCTGGAATCACATCGACGGTCTCAGCCGCCTGGGCTTTGGCACGGACATGGACGCAGAGACCGATACCCGCGACGCCGAAGCCGCGCTCGAGCAGGTGCGCCGCGCGGGCGAACCTGCGCTATATGTGTTCTGCGACCTGCACCCCTTTCTCGATTCGCCGCGCATCGTGCGCCTGTTGAAGAGCCTGGCCATGGCCAGTGAGGCGGCGGCACCTACCTTGATTCTGGTCAGCCATGCGCTGCCGCTGCCAGCCGAGTTGAGCCGGCTGGCAGCGCGTATCAGTCTGAGTATGCCGTCTGACGAACAGCTGGCGGCCATCGTGCGAGAAGAAGCCACACGCTGGAGCGAGCAGAATCGGGGTGAACGGGTACGCACCGACAATCAGACGCTGCAGCAGGTGGTGCGCAACCTGCGCGGCACCACGCACGAAGAGGCTCGTCGGTTAGCGCGCAACCTGATCGTGGATGACGGCGCGATTACCCAGGAAGATTTGCCAACGCTGAACAAGGCCAAGTTCGAACTGCTCGATATGCAGGGCGTGCTGAGCTACGAGCAGGAAACGGCGCACTTTGCTGACGTGGGTGGCCTGGCGCAGCTCAAACGCTGGCTGACCGAACGGGAAAGCGCCTTCAGCGGCAACACGAGCATCAAGGATATCCCGCGCGGTGTACTGCTGGTCGGCGTGCAGGGCGCGGGCAAGAGTCTCGCGGCCAAAGCGGTGGCCGGGCTCTGGGGGCTGCCGCTGCTGCGTCTGGATGTCGCCGGGCTGTACAACAAGTACATTGGTGAAACCGAAAAGAACCTGCGTGACGCGCTGCAGTTGGCCGATGCCCTGCAGCCCTGTGTGCTGTGGATCGATGAGATCGAAAAGGGGCTGGCGCCGGATGGCGGTGAGCAGGGCGTGTCGCGGCGCCTGCTGGGCACGTTGCTGACCTGGATGGCCGAGCGGCGATCACGGGTCTTTCTGGTGGCCACCTCCAATGACGTTTCGCAGCTGCCGCCGGAGTTGATTCGCAAAGGGCGTATCGACGAATTGTTTTTTGTCGACCTGCCGGCAGTAGAGGTGCGTGCAGACATTTTTCGCATTCATCTGGCCAAGCGCGAGCTGGCTGCCGAGTCCTTTGATCTGCTGGCGCTGGCGCAGGCCAGCGACGGCTTCTCTGGTGCGGAGATAGAGCAGGCGGTGGTCAGCGCGGTATACAGTGCTGCCGCCAGTGAGCAGTCCGTGGGCGATGCCCATGTACTCAGGGCGCTGAGCGAAACTTCGCCGCTGTCCGTGGTCATGGCGGAGAAGCTGAGCGCGCTGCGCGCCTGGGCGGCTGAGCGTGCGGTGCGCGCTGACTAGCCGGTTCAGAATGGCTTGAGCACCACCAGCAGCACGATGCCTACCAGGGCCAGCACGGGCGCTTCATTGAACCAGCGATAGAATACGTGCGAGTGCGTATTGGCTTCGGCGGCGAAGCGCGTACGAATACGACCGCACAGGTGGTGGTAGACCACCAGCAGTGCGACCAGTGTCAATTTGGCGTGCATCCAGCCCTGGCTCAGCCAGCCGGGGGAGAGGTAGAGCATCCAGGCGCCAAGCAATAGCGCGACCACCATGGAGGGGTTCATGATGCCGCGCAGCAGCTTGCGCTCCATTACCTTGAAGCGCTCACGGCTGAGCTCGTCTTCAGCTTGGGCGTGATAGACGAACAGTCTGGGCAGATAGAACAGGCCGGCAAACCAGGTGATAACGGCCATGATGTGAAAGGCCTTGATCCAGAGGTACACGAGAGGCTCCTGTCGGGATTGGGTCCCCGCGCTGGTAATTTCTGTCAGCGCTTTTATCATAGGGTGCCGCAGCGCACGTCGTTTTACCGACAGCGCGAGGCGAGTCATTCAAACACCATTCAACCGTATTCAGGAAGTAATGATGATCAAAGTAGGCATTGTAGGCGGAACCGGTTATACCGGGGTAGAGCTGCTGCGGCTGCTGGCCCAGCATCCCGAGGCGCATGTCGAGGTCATTACTTCGCGATCCGAGGAAGGTGTCAGCGTTGCCGACATGTACCCGAACCTGCGCGGTCATTACGACAACCTGTGTTTCAGCGTGCCCGACGTGCAGTTGCTGGGTGCCTGTGATGTGGTGTTTTTTGCCACCCCGCACGGGGTTGCACATTCGCTGGCGGCTGAGCTTTTGCTGACCGGGGTGAAGATTATCGATCTGTCAGCGGATTTTCGGCTGCGTGACCCGGATGAATGGAGCAAGTGGTACAACCAGCCGCACGGTGCACCCGAGCTGCTGGGCGAGGCGGTCTACGGCTTGCCCGAGGTTAATCGCGCCGCCATCAAGTCCGCCCGGCTGATTGCCGTGCCGGGCTGCTACCCCACGGCGACCCAGCTGGGCTTCCTGCCGCTGCTGGAGTCCGGCCTGGCTGATCCGGCGCACCTGATTGCCGACTGCAAGTCAGGCGTCAGTGGGGCCGGGCGTGGCGCCAGCGTGCCATCACTGTTTTGTGAGGCAACGGAAAGCATGAAGGCCTACGCGGTGGCCGGTCACCGGCATCTGCCGGAGATTCGTCAGGGCCTGCAGTTGGCAGCGGGCCAGCCGGTTGGACTGACCTTTGTGCCGCATTTGACGCCCATGATTCGCGGCATCCATTCATCGCTGTACGCGACGGTTGCCGATACCAGTGTCGACCTGCAGGCGCTGTTTGAAGCGCGCTATGCCGACGAGCCCTTTGTTGATGTGATGCCGGCTGGCAGTCACCCCGAAACGCGCAGCGTGCGCGGCGCCAATGTTTGCCGGATTGCCGTACATCGCCCGCAAGGTGGTGACAAGGTCGTGGTACTGTCAGTAATCGACAATCTGGTCAAGGGTGCCTCCGGGCAGGCGGTGCAGAACATGAATATTCTCTTTGGGCTTGATGAGCGTGCAGGGTTGGCGCACCCGGCCCTGATGCCCTGATGATTGACTTCAAACGGCGGCGCGCCCTGCGGGAACACAGCGTCACCATTCACCCGCGGGACTCGAAGGCGTTTCGGCGCTGGAAGCGCGGCGTGGTTATCCTGTTGTTGATCTTGGTTCCGGTGAGCGCCTGGCAAGGGTGGGAAGCAGCTATGCGTGCGCAACAGCCGCACGAGCTGGAGCGCCAGGCGTTGATTGAGCGTCAGGGCCAATTGGTCAAGGAAGTCGAAGACTGGCGGCAGCGCTATCACCAGTTGGAAGTGGATTTGCTGGTAGCGCGGGATGCGGCGGTCGAAGGGCGCGAAACCGTGCACGAGCTGGAAGCGCAGCTGTTCAAGGTGCAGCAGAGCCTGGCGCAGTACCAGGGGGTGCTCGCACCCAGTGCGATGGATCCGGGTATCCGAATTCAGGCCTTTGAGTTGCATGCCACAGAAGTTGCCAACGTTTTCCGCTATAAAGTCATGGTCAGCCGCGTGGGTAACGAGAGTGATACCGTGCAGGCTGACTTGCAGCTGACGGTAATGGGCGAGCAGGCTGGCGAGGCGAGCAGTTTGACGCTGGATCAACTGACCGGCGATGCCAGCACGCTGGCAGTTGATTTTCGCTATTTTCAGGTGGTGCCGGCCAGCAGCGAGCAGGCCCGGTTGACCTTGCCCGAGGGCTTCGTGCCACGACAGGTCAAGGTTGTTGCCAGTCAGGAGGGCAAACCCGTCGTCGAGCAGGTTTTTGATTGGACAGTCACAGGAGCAATACCCTGATGTGGGGATCGGATAAGCATAAAAAAGCGGACATCAGTCAGTTCGGTGGCAAAACCACGATCATCGCCCAGGATGCGCAGATTACCGGAGACATGCGTTTCACGGGCGCTGTGCAGATCGATGGCCGGGTCATCGGCAACATTGAAGCGGACGAAGGGCTGGTGCGCGTCAGTGAACACGGTTACGTAGAAGGCGTTATTCGCGCGCCGCATGTGCTGATCAACGGCCAAGTGACCGGCGATGTCCACGCGCTTGAGCATTTGGAGCTGGATGCCAAGGCACGGATTAGCGGCGATTTGCACTACCGTTTTATGGAAATGGTGATGGGCGCACAGATCAGTGGGCAACTGAATTATCTGGATGAAGCTACAGCACAGCTGCCGCTCGACCAGGACCTGTTGGCTGTGCCTGACAATAGTTGACCAAAAGACTCGGGAAAAAGGATAATGGCAGCATTGTTGTGCTGCGGCACCTGCTGCTGGAGGTTGTATGTCTACCGCTGAAGTCTATGTTCCCACCCCGCTGGTTTTTAGTGATAACGCCGTAAGCAAGGTACGTAATCTGATTGAAGAAGAGGGTAACGACCGGCTCAGTCTGCGTGTGTTCGTGACAGGTGGTGGCTGCTCGGGTTTCCAGTATGGCTTCACCTTCGATGATGAGCTGGCCGAGGATGACACCATTGTCGAGCGAGACGGCGTCAAGCTGATCGTCGATCCGATGAGCTTTCAGTATTTGGCTGGCTCCGAAGTGGACTACCAGGAAGGCCTTGAAGGCTCGCGTTTTGTTATCAATAACCCCAACGCTGCGACAACCTGCGGCTGCGGTTCCTCCTTCTCGATCTAACTCTCTTTGTCGTGCTGCCCGTCACGCGGGGTAGAGCGCGCCAAGCACGCGCTCACCCCGTGCGCCGGTCACGCTCGGCAAATTACCCGCCAAGCGTTCGTCGAAGCGCCACGCCAGCCAGGCAAAGGCCATCGCCTCCATCCAGTCAGGATCTGCGCCCAGCGCCTGCGTTGTAGCTACCTGTTGCTCGGGTAACAGCTGATCCAGCTGTTCGAGCAGCAAAGTATTGCGCGCGCCACCACCACAGAGGTATACCGCCGCGCTGTCGCTCGCAGTAAGCCTGACGCTATCGGCGATCGAATGCGCTGTCAGTGCGAGCAAGGTCGCCTGCACATCGGCAGCCGGTATCGACGATCCGTAGCGTGACAGCTGCTGATCGAGCCAGCGAGGATTGAAGTACTCGCGGCCGGTGCTTTTGGGGCCGCGGCGGGCGAAGTACGGGTCGGCCAACAGTTGCTGCAGCAGCTCGGGCACGACGCTACCCTGGCGCGCCCATTGGCCCGCGTCATCGTAGGCCAGGCCTTGGTGCTGTTGAATCCATGCATCCATCAAAGCGTTACCTGGGCCGCTATCAAAGCCGGCGGGCGGCTTGCCTGGCCGCATGATGGTCAGATTGGCAAAGCCGCCGATGTTGATCAGCGTGCGCGTACGTTGCGGATCGCTCAGTAGCCAGGCATGAAACGCCGGTACGAGCGGCGCGCCTTCGCCACCGGCGGCAAGGTCGCGGCTGCGAAAGTCGCTGATGACATTGATGTTGGTCAGTTCAGCCAGCAGGGCAGGCGCGCCGATCTGCAGACTGAAGCCCAGTTCAGGGTGATGGCGGACGGTTTGGCCATGACTGCCGATGGCGCGTATGGCGGCCGCATTCAACTGGTTGCGCTGCAGCAATTGGTTAACGCCGGCGGCGGCAAGTGTGGCCCAGTGGTTACCGGCCTGGCCGGCACGCACCAGCTCGTCATCCGCGCTGGCGCACAGACTCAGCAGTTGTTGTTTAAGCTCATTGGGGATGACGAGGCAAATGGCATCCAGGCATTCTGCCTGCTGCTGATCTGGATTAAACCGAGAAAGAGCTATGTCGATACCATCCAGGCTGGTGCCTGACATGATACCGACATAGAGAGCGCACACTTACTGCTCCAGTGCTGCGATCTGTGTGGTGCGGTTTTGATCCATGCTGGCCATCAACTTGTTGCTGATGCCTAGGAACGCAGTGCGCTCGCGCTGGGGAATGGGGTCAGCGACGGGCAGCTTGACACCCAGTGGGTCTACATGGCGACCGTCTACGCGGAACTCGTAATGCAGGTGTGGGCCGGTGGCCAGGCCGGTCATGCCGACGTAGCCGATGACCTGTCCCTGGGTCACGTGGGTGCCAGCGGTGATGCCGCGCGCGAATCGGCTCATGTGGCCATACAGGGTTTGGTACTTCTGGCCGTGCTGAATGACCACTGCGTTGCCATAGCCGCCCTTGCGTCCAGCAGAAACCACGCGGCCATCGCCGGTTGCCTTGATCGGCGTACCGGTGGAGGCGGCGTAATCCACACCCTTGTGCGCACGAATACGATTGAGTACGGGGTGCAGACGGCCGGGGTTGAAGCGTGAACTGATGCGGGCGAAGTCGACCGGCGTGCGAATGAAGGCCTTGCGCATGCTGGTGCCATCGGCACGATAGTAGCTGGTGAAGTTGTTCTGATCGGTATAGCGCACGGCGGTGAAGGTTTTGCCGCGGTTGACAAAACGGGCCGCCAGAATATTTTTGCTACCGACCGTCTTATCGCCGACGCGCAGCTCCTCGAACAGCACCTCGAAATGGTCGCCCTTGCGAATGTCGCGGGCAAAGTCGACGTCATAACCAAAGATACTGGCCATCTGCATGGTCAGATTGTGGTTCAGGCCGGCGCGTTGCGCGGCCAGAAACAGTGAGCTGTCGATGGTGCCTTGTACGTAGCGCTCGCTGACCTCAGGCTCGATAACGTCCTTGCTGAAGCTGTAACCCTCGTCGGAGTGGTCAATGCGGATGGTTTCCAAGTCATTCAGCTTGGAGCGCATCGCAAGCAGTTCGCCGCTTTCGGCGGTCTGCAGCTCCAGAATCTGACCAACGTTCAGGCGGGTGAAGCGCTTGGCCTCGGGGCTGCTATTGATGACCTCGTGCAGGGTGCTGACGCCCACGCCGGCCTTCTCAAATAGCACGGACAGAGTGTCGCCACTGTTTACGGTCAGGCTATGCCATTGCGGGCCAGTTGCTATAGCAGGTGCAGCGTCGGCAGGCAGCAAGGGCGCTGCAGTAGCGGTCTGTGTGGCCTGCTTGGCAATATCCAGCGGCTTGGTCAGTGTGACTGTATCGCTGACCAGTGCGTCCAACTCTTGTTCGGAGGCCTGATCGATAGTGGATTCTGGGGCTTGCAGCTCAAGTTGAACAAAAGTCTTCTTGGCTTCGACATCGGTGGTTGGAATAACGAGCAGAAAAATGCTCAGCGCTGCGGCGATTCCACTAGCTGCCACGAGGTGGCTTTTGGGGTATCGCGGTGACTTCGTATCTTGGGAACCCATAAGCGCTCTTGTAATAAATTCTATATAAAGTGGACTAACTTGCTAAATTATAATTGAAAAGCCTCCTTGGCAAGTCTTTGCCAAACCCGTCTGTCAGATTTGCCGCGTCAAAGTTGCGACCACCTTTGCCCGGCTGCCCGCCGAGCTTGTAATTGATAGCTAATGTTGTATGGTTTGTTCCCCTGATTTTCCCCCTTTTTCTGACCCTTGCATGCACAGGATATCTGGAACTATGAAGCCCGTTGACGAGCAGTTGGCGCTGATTAAGCGCGGCGCGGATGAAATTCTGGTGGAGAGTGAGTTGCGCACCAAGCTTGAGCGCGGTACACCTTTGCGAATCAAGGCGGGTTTTGATCCGACCGCGCCGGATTTGCACCTCGGCCACACAGTGCTCATCAACAAGCTACGTCAGTTCCAGGAGCTGGGTCATGAGGTGCTGTTCCTGATCGGCGATTTCACCGGCATGATCGGCGACCCGTCGGGCAAGAACGTGACGCGCCAGCCGCTCACCCGTGAGCAGGTCGCGGCCAACGCGGAAACCTATAAAGAGCAGGTGTTCAAGATTCTCGATCCGGCCAAGACCACGGTGATGTTCAATTCCACCTGGATGGATAAGATGAGTTCGGCCGAGATGATCCAACTGGCTGCCAGCCACACCGTGGCGCGCATGCTGGAGCGTGATGATTTCGACAAGCGCTACAAGGGCGGGCAGTCGATCGCCATTCATGAGTTTCTCTATCCGCTGGTACAAGGGTATGACTCGGTCGCCATGCGGGCCGACGTGGAGCTGGGCGGTACCGATCAGAAATTCAACCTACTGATGGGGCGCGAGTTGCAGCGCCAGTACGGGCAAGAGCCGCAGATCACGTTGACCATGCCGATTCTTGAAGGTCTGGATGGCGTCAAGAAGATGTCCAAGTCATTGAATAACTATATAGGTATCAATGACGCTCCTGGCGAGATGTATAACAAGCTGGTGTCCATGCCGGACAGCCTTATGTGGCGTTACTTCGAACTGCTGAGCTTTCGCAGCATGACAGAGATCGCCCAGCTGCGCTCCGACGTAGAGGCTGGGGCCAATCCGCGAGACATCAAGATCAAGTTGGCCGAGGAGTTGGTCGCGCGCTTTCATGGGGAGGAGGCTGCGGCCAATGCGCATCGTTCTGCCGGCAACCGACTGAAGGATGG
>Ga0209404_10000384_pt1 | contig 34720 bp, 24 predicted proteins | sample TroAtlMetagenome_2_FD_187447 | JGI IMG/M metagenome (GOLD analysis project Ga0209404, IMG submission 187447) | Marine eukaryotic phytoplankton communities from Atlantic Ocean - Tropical Atlantic ANT8 Metagenome (SPAdes) (version 2) | ecosystem: Environmental > Aquatic > Marine > Oceanic...
CATAATATCTGCGTAGTCAATGATGATAACGTCAGGCTGAAAACCTTTTAGCAATAGTTTTTCAATGTGATTTCGCAATGTAACAATTGATGCAGAACCAGTTGGATACTCCTTAATAATAAGACGCCCTAGTTCAGAACCTTCATACTTCTTAAGAACATCAACCTTGTTATCACAAATATCGTTACTAGCAATCCCGCAAATATTAGAATCATATCTTAAACCAACAGCATGTTCAGTTAGCTCAAAAGTATAGTGCACAACATTTTTTCCTGCCTTCATGGCATTAGCACCAAGCTGTACCAGGAAATGACTCTTTCCGACACCGGTATTGGCAGTAATTACGCCAATCTCACCGCGGCCGAGACCACCTTGTAGGATGTCACCGGCATCTAGCCTATTTAAACCAGTTGGGCAAACACGCCTCGCGAGCTTAACAAACCTTGCATCAGCATCCTCGAAAAAGTCATGACCTGTTGACGAGGGCATGCCGACAGCAACGGCTTCTTTCATAAGTGTAACAACACTCTCAAACTTATCAGTAGAGATTAGCTCCACAGCTTGCTCTAGAGCCTCTTTAAATGCTTGGCGCTTACAGAAATCAAGAGCCTTATCTTTTACATACTGCTGATCACCCATGTCCGGATTGTGCTTAATCCGATGGAGAAACTCTACAATCTGATCACGTAGGATTACATCATTACCCTGTGACAGATCATCCTTAATAATTGTAATCAACAATCCCATCGTAGGGAACGTCTTATATTTAAGGTGGTAAGAAAAATACCTCTCAGTTAAATAGTTTAAATACTTAAGCTCAAAAAATGTAGGGTTCATGACCTCAATCATTTGTGAGCCCCACGTGTGATCAGATAACAATCCCTGGAAAATCTTCTCTTGAAACTGCTTGCCATATTGGCCGAAGTGAGCATGCGTGCCAGTAGCAACCTTTAGTACTGTATTGTTCATTATTTAACTTCCTGATCTTAGATTAGAATTTATAGACATATAGAATGAATCAGCATCGAATGTTGACAACCCTTCCCGTATTAACGTCTTCATTAACTTTATTTTATTACCAGCCGGCTCAAAAGTATCAACAATACTTTCAACTTTTTGAATTTGGTCTGCAGAGAGGTTTAGTGTACCTAAATACATTAGGCGCCAATTCCTGTTAGCAATGTCAGGACTCTCATTAATATTTTGAAATAGCTTAATTTTATCCCCCGGTTTAACTGAGCCTCTCTCTTGGCTCAGCCGTACAATGTCTTGGACTGAAATAAAGTCCTTATTTGAAAGCTCAGGAAAACGTTTTAGCATCGTCTTAAATCCAGCACCTTTAATTCCTGGCAAGGAGTCTGAACCATCACCACAGAAACACCTAGCAACCAAAAAGTTCTCTGGAAACATACCGAACTTTGAATAAACGTCTTTCATTGTAACAAAGTCTTTTTGTCCTGGTGACCATTGAATAACCCTATTTGACAATAACTGGTAGTAGTCTTTGTCGGATGATACTATCACACACCGGCTATCTTTAAACTTATACTTTGTTAGGTACGCAATTACATCGTCTGCTTCACAATCTGAAACGTACATTTGTTTTACTGGCACAGTCTTTAATAACTCGATAGTAAGAGATACTTGCCGGCTACGATTTTCTACAGTATCCGGAATATCATCACCGTAAAATCTATTCAACTTTTGAGGACGCTTCTTTTGCTTGTAATCCTTAAAGATAGCACGTCGGCGGGACGAGCCACCACCCTCCCAGACGATATACATCTCAGATGGCTTAAGTTGATCAGACAGCCTTGCTAGGGATTTAAGGAAACCCAAGGTCCCCCCGACGTGCTCTCCGTGTATAGACATAGCAGGATTTGCTATAAAGTGTCTAGTAAATAAGTTGTATGCATCGACTAATAGTATAGGGCGTTTTGAAGAAGGCACATTACTCTCCAGGGATTATTAGATCTTCCTCAATTTCCATAGCAATAGATCTTATTTCTTCGTATGACTCAACATCAACATTTAGATCTTGAGGAGAAAACTCTTTTACCAGGCATGCCTTGAGGAGTGCATCAATATACCCACCGTACTCCGGAGAATACATGACCTCACCAAAATCCTGCTTATAAAACTTCTTCTCAACCTTAAGTTCACCGGTTTTCGTGTCAGATACAGTCAATGACTTCCAGGCACCGGTGCCAGTCACTGTTACTTCGTTTGTGCCTATAACCTCAGGCCCATGTTTTCTTAGGAGGTCAAATACTTGTTCATGTTCCTTGATCCCTTTTCCAAAGTGAATCTCAAACTTTGCCTCCCTAAAGGGTGGGGCAACCTTATTTTTAATCGTCTTTGCGGTAACATGAATACCTACGACCTCTTTGTCTTTGTTTTCGATTCGTTGGCCGGCCCCCAACTTAATTCGTACAGACGAGTGAAAAGGAATTGCCTTACCCCCGGGTGTAGTAGTAGGATCTCCATACATAACTCCGATTTTTGTTCTAATTTGGTTAAGGATTACGAATAACACGTTTTGATTAGAGATAACTCCCGTAATTTTTCTCATACCCTTTGAGATAGCACGGGCTTGAAGCCCGATTGATTCTTTGTCATAGTCCCCAATTAGTTCAGCTTTTGGTGACGTTGCAGCAACAGAATCCCAAATGATAGTAATAGGAACATCCTTGTCCATTGCCTTAGCTTTCATGATAGTCGACTCAGCGATAGACAACACCTCTTCAGTGCAGTGGGTATCGACGTACACAAACCGCTTATTAATATCAACGCCTAGAAGGCCTAGATTCTCAACAGATGTAGCATTCTCAGTATCAATATAGACAACGATACCTCCCATTTGTTGGGTGGAACGGCCAATCTGAATAGCTAGATGGGACTTTCCAATAGAGGGTGGGCCAAAGATTTCGATAATTCGACCTTCTGGCATGCCGCCATTTTCCCTGTTGGCAATAATATAGTCTAGTTGCTTACAGCCAGTTGATATCCACCTTTTAACGTGCGTAGGCGAAACATCATATGCTAGATTATACGCTACTTTCGAACCATGTTCTTTATTTAGGGACTGGATTAAATCTTTCGTAAAATCGTCAGTTGCGGGGTTATTCTTCTTTTTCTTAGCCATACCTTATCCTTCTGTAGATAGTAGAATATTAACAATCATGAATACAATGTTCAAGGCAAACACAATGTTTATAACAAATAAGAGAGCAAAAAAAACGGCAGGACTAGCCTGCCGTTTTGTAGGAAATGTAAGCTAGGCCTACATATCTTCCAAGTCTGCAAATGCATCATCTAGGCTACGATACTTCGTAGATGCCGGTGAATCTGCAACTTCGCTTGTTGCGGTCTCCGTAGAGGTCTCAGTTGCCTTTGCTTGTGAAGTTGTCGTTGTAGATGTATTTGTAAAGCTAGACGTAGCATTACGAGTAGTGCCATCTGTATCTGAGTCTTCACCATTCAGCCAGTCATTCACAATCTTCTCAAGTTCGTCAGCCGGCTTGAGGGTATACAGCTGATCAAGATCTGGAACGTTGCTAGACCATTCCTTAATCTGGCCGGCGTCTCCGGAAAGTTCAGATGCCTTACCTCGAGGGCGAACAGTTGTGGTGGCCCACATACGCCCTGGTGGCTTAGTACAAACAACCTTAACATCGCGGCCCTCTAGAGGATCTGTAATATCACCATAATCCTCATCAAGCATAATGTTAAGTAGCGACTGGTATACCGTCTTACCAAATGACCAAAGGCGAACGCCCTTAGATTCTTCCCCACGAACAATAACCGGTGCATAGCAACGCATCTTGGGGTAAAGCTTCTTTGCTAGCTCGTATGACTCCTTTGAACCATCTTCACGTAGCTTATTAATTAGATCCTGAATAGGATCTGGCTTTCCAAATTGCTTTGGTGCCAACAAGCCAGGATTGTTGCCAATATTATAATAGAACCACCGCTCCTTAAATGGCTGCCCATCATTCTCAGGGAATGAGAGAAGACGAATGGTATGTTCCTCACCCTCTTCTGGGCGCCACATAACATTGCGGCGAGAATTTGTTCCGGACAACTGTCCTAGCTTCTTTCTAATTGCATCAAAATCGATTGCCATCTTTTTAACTCCTAATTTCCGAACTGTTTAAAGTCCAACTGTTTGTTTACGTGGGATATCCACATAACAAGAATACAACATGATAGTGTGATGTACAAAAAATATTACCACTTGCCTAAAGGGCATTTATGCCCGGGTGCAAAGACAACTGCAGGAAAGAAACAACTACATTTTGCACACTTAAAACGTAGGGGTGAAATTGACTTAGGCACAATCGTATGTTTAAGCTCAGGACAAGACTTGCAGATTTCTGATCTTGACTCAATTTGTCGACGAGATTCATCAGACGGGTTTGAAATATTAAGGTAATCCTTAAACAGGCCTGTCCACCCGTCCTTGATATCTTTAAGGTTCATACTTGTCCCACTTGTTGATCGGGCACTTTTTTAAAGGAGCAAAAATTAGTGCTGGGTATACGCAGCCACACATCTTACATTTGCCCCGGGCTGCTTTGGATGTAAAGTTAAAAATCCGAAGCTCAGGACAATTAGTACATAGCTCTGCGCGTCGGTCAACTTCAGCTCTAAACTTAGGGTCTAATGACTTGTCGTCTGCTAGGCTTTTAATATAGTTAAGCCAACCATCCTTAATGTTCTTGAGACTCATGAGTACTACTCCTTATATCTCCCGCCACCAAATGAACGAGCAACAGCATCATCCTCTTCATCATCATTGTCAGGTGTAGCAGGTGAAGTGGTACCGGTGATAGCCATGCCGCCCAGTGTGGATATCTCTAATTTAGGATTGCCTAGATTTTCATCAGGCTCAGAGACAATGTTTTTCTCAGCCAAGAATGTTGCTAACAACTCTCGAATATATTCTCTTAGGATATTTTTCATTTATGTTACCTCAAAAATATATATTTCGCTACTCAACAACTTCATCCAAAACCAGGCCGGTGGCAAAGGCGCCGCGCGTGTAACGCTTTAAGCTAGCACACTCATCAAGCGCAACCTTATCCCAACCATATGCAGATAAAATCCCATACACCACCTCTTGAATATCAGCTAACTCCTCTAAGCTAGGTTCCTCAGAGAATTCGGCAACTTCTTCATGTAGCTTCTTAAGCATATAGGATCTTAGCTCATCACCGGAAACAATATGTGTGGTATATTCTACACCACTTGCTTCTAAAATAGAAGGTATATTGTCACGAATGAGCTTATTGTACTTCACTATTTTTCTCCAAATGAATTGCCATTGCCTTTGCCTGCTGGAGGACTAGTGCTAACGTTGGCTCATGCCCAACGTAGAATCGGTTCTCTTCAAAATGAGATCCGGATGCTAGCTGAATAGCAATCCATTCATCATTATTTAGGGTGACACCAAAATGCTGCAACAACCACAACGTACGGTGAGAAACTGACATTTTATTAAGTGTTTCATTGTATTTGTACATCTGGCCCAATTTTTCCCGGTGCCAGCTAGAGTCCTGCTCTACAAAGTACCTCTTTGTAAGATCACCAATTTTACCAATGTCATGGAGTAACCCAACCTTAAGAATACTAGCGGTAGGAAGATCAAAGCCATATGCTTTATCTAGAGATCTCATCGATGATGTAACGGTAAGAGCATGTTGTACTAAGCCCCCAGGAAAACAGCTATATTGATCGGTTCTAGAGGACGCAGGACACATCACAATCCTTTCGCCCATATCATTTAATAGGTTATTAAGCTGGTGGTCGGATAACCTCTTAAGGAGGCCCTCAAACTTTTCCCATCGACCTTGCAACTCTTCAAAATCTACATCATTAGACATACTCATCTCCACTTGGTTGTATAACTAGTTTATTATACAAAACCTAGAAGAAATTTATAAGCTAATTATTCCCAACGCTCGCCATTATTACGAACGTTGTATACCAGGACGCCGTCCTTATACTCTTCGACTCGTAAGTGGCCTGTCATTTTGATATAACCTACTGATGCTGCTGCGCGGAGAGTATCATAGACAAATAGATTTGCTAGCCTAGCCTGGGGTAATCCAGTGTTCGGGAAGTATGCACCTTTTCTTTTTGAGTTCTCCATATCTTGTGCCTTACCAATTGCTTGACCAAAGACATCAGTACCTGATCTTGCATTTTCGATAAGCGATTTGGCGCGCTCCAGTGTTGTATCGCCACGGCCGCGTTGAACTCTAAGATTTTTCATTAGCTTAGCAGGGTTTGAAGATGCTAGCCTTTTTACTTCTGCAGCAGAACCATCCTCACCAGCAAAAAGAGCCGCGATGTCAGCAGGCAGCCGGCCTCGGCCGGCAGAACCAAATACCTTACCATTTCCAGATGGCTTAGGTTCTTCAGTCGGCTCCGGAGAAGACTTATCTTCTGGCCCTGACTCTTGAAGAAGAATCCTTTGAATCTGCTTCCTGATATAAAATTCTGTTTGTAAATTTGACATTCTTAATACCTCGTATTAATTAATTATTATCCATCTTGTGCTATAGTACTCAAAGTTACAGGAAACTCTCCCAAAGTAGGGATATTAATCCTTTTCTTTAGAATGTTAGTAAACTTGTCATGGTCATCAGGATGAATATCTATTAGCATTGCATCATGAATTATGAATATCGGATCACAACGCAATTTATTTTTTTCTATTTTTTTCTTAAGAGATGCAAACCCAATCATGGCTGCATCAACAGCTGAGGACTGGATGTAGTAGTTTATTAGTGCACTATCATCATTTCTATCAGGGGAAACCTTTCGGCCAAAATAGTTTCGAAAAAATGCACCCTCCTTAAGGGCTGGCCGAATTTCAGATAGTATGTCGCTAACACCAAAGAATGACTTTATACTATTGATAACTTGAGTAGCATTGTGCTGTTTACCTAGCATCTTTGAAAGTCGACCCTTTGATACTCCATAAAGTGCACAAAGAACTGCTATCTTGCATTGTTCCCTACTTAGTGCCGAATTAAATAGGCTGTCTGATAATTGTATATACACATCATCTTCAGATTGGCGCCCAGTGCTCAACCTAGCGATCCTTGGCTCTAGCGAAACAAAGTCAACTTGCATAACTTTACCTCCAGGATACCGGGAAGAAATAATGTCCCTGTATCTTTTTGGTAAGGTTAGCACTTGAGGCCCGTTAGCAATTGTCAGCCGACCAGTAAGTGTTGATGTTTGATTGTAGACACAGAGCTCTGAGTAATTGTCTCTCAATGGCTTAAACGTTCTCAACGTGCTCTTAATAGTTTGGTTTTCTTCGCCTTGTATGTAACCTTGCAGCTTTGGGCTGTCAACGAAGGCACGTGATAGGTTGAGGAGGAACTCTCTTTGGCTAATGAAGTTGCCACAATACTGATCACCTAAAAAGCCCTTAAGGCATGATTCTAAAGCCGCAATTAGAGTATTGATCGTTTCTTGAAATTGTTTTTGAGGTAAAACAGCATGCCAGGGAATATTTTGTATATTTTCCCCAGTCAATAATTTAAGCGATTTAAGGTGTAAGTTACAGGCAACAACGGGGGGCTCGATGTTCATAAACTCAAGCAAAATATCTAGGCTCTTAACGACTGCCCTATTACCATAGACCCATGCACCAGCTGGCACTACATTATCCCATGTATACTCTCCATTCGAATATACTAGGTTTTTGGACGTCCCCAAGACATTTGAGCTTACGCATATTATCATAGTACAACAATACACTATGATAAGCAAGTGTTCATTTTAGAAATCTAATTGTAAGTCGGGGCTACCCAGCAGCTTCCGTTGCGACAGAGTGAGCTTGAGACACCAGGTCGAGTGAAGACTCATATGCCCCGTAAGCATCAAGCTGGACTAGTTTAAGCTCAGTTGTAAACTCACCTTGTGATAGAGAGTGTGATATCCCAGTTACCGCGTATACATTGTCGACAGTTGTGCCAGTACCAAAATCAATAAAAAATTGTTGACCAAAATTCACCATAGGGCAACCAAAGATAGTGACACTAACTTCAACTGGTGATACCCTTAGTGGTAAGCCTGCGTTAGCCTGGCCGGCTGGAGTCCTTGCCGTAGACTGTCCTGATCTCATCATGTGTATTGTTGAAAGTTGTGGATCATTCATGCTACTAACACTAGCAGATATGACACCTGAATATTGGGCACCATAAACGATACTAGGCATACTACTTCTAATAAAGTTTTTGATTGCAGAAAACCCACCAGCAATCTTCCATGCAGGAGGTGATGACTCAGGAACTGCCTCAATAATGTTAGCAGTTGTCATTGCCTTCTGTAATTGCGCGGCGTTCGTTGCGCGGCGCTGTTGGGCTGCAGCACTAGAACCTGACTCACGAATAACATTTCTAGCCAGAGTATTGAGAGTCCCCATACTTCCTCGGCGGCTAGCCTTTAAAAGATCTTGCATCGTACTATGAGGACTACATGCCTTATCATAGATATGAATCTTTAATATTGTTTGTTGAGATGCTGTTAGATCTGGATTGTCATTCATCGCGGATACTACTTCGGTTGACATAGCCAGTCTAGGCTTCTTAAATTTAAGGCGTTGCTCTGGCCGCGTATTTGGATCACCTGTATAAGCCTGCCGGAGGCGCTTTTGTTTTTCGCCATCTAATGCAGTCGGGTTATCTTCATAGTTTGCCTTAAGCTTCATACCACCCTCGCCATCAGATTGATAGAGGTTTGACATCCCGTATGCAGGGTTATGTGACTTGCTTATAAACTTGCTTTGAAGAATACCCAGAAACCGGCGGATTGGCACAAATGCTGTTTCATTGGTGGCATCATTAAGGTGGCTTTTAAACTCAGAGAAATCTATTGGAAATGAAGAGATATTCCTGTTACACATATATGATGCATATTCATTAAACGTATAGTAGAAAACCTGTATTTCATCAAATTTCTCTTCAGCTAACAAAGGAGCAATAACATACGTCGACATAAGCTTGCCTAATGATACATACTTTTTTGGAAATGCACGGGCGAAACGGTTGGCTACCGAATTCCCCCCAAGCGCTGCCTTGGCTTTTCTTTGAAGCGACCTGTTCCAGTCTTTAGACGTAGCGAACCGAGGGTCGGCGATATGCTGTCTAACTTTGCAGTGGCGACTAACTTCGGTTCGTTTATTCCTTAACTTGAATTCGCACTTATCATTAAGGATAGGTTCCCACCATGGATCACCAGAATTAGGTGATTTAATCAAATCTTCCTTGAGTGCCAAGGCATTTTCAATTGATTGTGTGAGGGAAGCTACAACACCACCGTGTGTATTACCATTTGCAGTGCCCAGTAATTCATCAAGGGCACTTACAAGCTCCGTTGTAGCCTCACCGGCGGTGCCACGGTTGATGGCTTGCCTTTGTTGGCGTCTCCATCTTCTCATTGCCTGCTTAGTCTGACGGTCCATGTTGGAAATTCCACCTGGACTGGTTACAGATGCTAGCCATGTCTCACCAGAAACATCGGATGAGCCTCCCTCATTAGGGGGACTGACCTGCCTTCTTAAATGACGGATTATACCGGACAACTCTTGAAATCGTTTAAGCTTATCACCGACACCTGGACCTTTTGATATATCACTTGAATTAAAGGCCATGGCGCTTGAAGTAAATAGCTCAATAGTGACTTCGACCTCCCCGGCATCGTTGAAGCTAAAACTAGAGTTTTTAACCTTAAACTTATCCTTTGCACGGCAAGCATCAATAAAAGCAGCAAACGGGTTCGCGGATACTTCTCCTGCTAAGTTTTGGGCATCAGGATGGCTCCACCCGTATTCTATTAATAATTCTGTTTGCCCGTACATATCTGGGCGAATTAAGTCACTGATCTCTGCTAGGCGGGATCGGTCATGTAAGACCAGGCTAATCTCAGCAGTTTTGTGGGACATCATGCCGCCGGTAGGTGTCACTGACAATGAGAAACCGGTAAGGGTAGCAAGAGGCCGAAACCTATCTATAACTTGAGATGATCTATCCGTGGTTGACGCTGGGTTAGCATCACCACTTATTACAGACATATCCGGTGATGTCCATAACTCGTCAGCAGGTACCAGAGTTTGAGGGGACGTAAATAACTCCATGCCGGAGCTAGCAATGTTTGGAGGATCATCTGCCGTAGAAGGTGCGGTATCATCTCTCTCAAATTCAGGGTTTCCCAGTAATGATGCATTAACAGCCATTGTCGTGATCTTTGCTTCATCAGAGTCGGCGGAGGTTGTAGCACGGCCTCGCAAAAACTGGGCTAAGGACATTGTGCTTATCTTGTCATCAGGCCCTTCAACTGGTGCACGGTGGGTAATTACTTGAACATCTAGGTATACTTGGCACCTAGACATCTCGACAGTGGGTATATATGAAAGAAATAATGATACAGCGCCAGAATCCTTTGTGGCAGGAGACAAATCGGGATCATTAATTAGAAAACATGAATAGACAGGGGATTCCCCAGACTCAGCACTTGCATTGACGTCGTCGATATCGGCATATTCATCCCACTGGGCCGGTTCATCACCGGCTGGGGGTTGAGGAGTTAAACTAGTTGTGTGCTGAGTATATACTTTTTCTTCTTTAATGGTCTTTACCAGGGAAGGTATACCATCAAAGTACATAGAGGCAGCTTCAGTACCGTGTGATTCCGGAGTGTCTCCGGGGCCGGGTTCTGGAGGAGGGCCGTCTACATCATCAAAATCAAATGCTCCGCTCGAACCCCAACGATCAGGACTACCGGCCCATGGAAGTTTGGCGAACGCATTAGCGTCCCCAAGAAAGGCAGGCTCAAACAATACCTCAATAAACCCACGAATCTCTGCTGCAGTCTTTTCCTCTGGAATAGCAGCGACTAGTTCATCTATTAAAAACTTTGTAGAGTGTGAACCCTCAGTGGCAGAAAGAAAGAACTCACCAAGCTGGTGGGAGATGGTCTCGTTTGCCAGGCGCTCGACGGCCGCGGCTTGAGTTGCAGAGGAGTCTTGAGGGTTGGTCTGTTTATCAATCAGTATATTAATAAATGAACTCTTTGATCGGATACCATAATATACCCCTAACTCAGAAATTACTGCTGCTAACCTAGTATACCTTCTTGGGTCTGACATTATCTTATAAATCCTGCAATTTGATTAAGGCTTGTTGGGATCAATAATCTAGTGCCAGGAGGAACTTGTAAAGCCCACCCGATATTGCTAGCTGCAGCAATGACCCACCACAGCCTTGCATTACCATATTTCTTTCCAGCAATAGTATCAAGGCGCTCATTACCAGATGTAACATATGTTGCCGTTGTTAACGTGCCTCGCTTCTTAGCTAAACGGATTGACCTTATAGCCTCGGGGGTCCCCAGTCGCGTTTGAGCATTGAGTTTAGAAGTCCTAGAGTACCTACGTATTGACATTGCTATTTTCCTTATTCATCAGAACTGGTTTCTTCATTAGCAGCTTGGTTGCCATCTCTGTATGCTATATTCTGGGTTCTAACAGTCGAATTTGAGTCTAGAACATTTTGTTCATGCATATCATTCCCCACTAGACTGTGGACAATCTCACCGACAGGATATACAGGTGCCCGATTGAACCCGTCAGAGTCCAGACCTGGTGGCAAGTCATGGATAACCGCAAAGGACATGCTTACTTTTACAGACTTTGGAGCCCGGCTGCCTAAAATCCCAGTTGCCCAAGTTGAGTCACCATAACCATATGAAAATGAAGTTACTGCACATGCCAGGCCGCGGCCGGCTGTGGATTCAAAGCTCCTTACAACTGCATTACTGGCAGCACTAAAAAAGCTGGCTAGCGGCGATTCAGGTGGTGCAGAGGTGTAGTCTGGTTCCTCTTCGACCTCAATGTGTGGGTTGGCAAAATCAGACCACCGCGAATCAGGTCTTAAAGATGCATGCGTGAGATATACTTCATCGCCTTCGTAGGCCCCATACATAATATTTGCAGAGTATACATATTCGTTTGGTTCACCTTCACTAATAAAAGGAATAGCCCCAACAGCTCCTGCTCCCGTCACTTTAACATGCTGACCTTCATATAATGCAATACTTCCGGTACCGTCAGTTTTATGGTAATTACCGCGTTGGGTGACTGTCGCAACCGCCTCATCCGGGAGGCCGTTCGAACGGCTGGGGATTGGCTCGGCAGCAATGGAAGCACGCCACTGTAGCGCCGGAGCTTGGCCGAGCCATGGGCCGACGGTGGTGTCGGGTTGAGGGGCTGCACTCACGGCTTCCGCCGGCGAGCCCGTAATGTTAAATGCAGATCCTTCCTGATCCGGATTGTTAACCCCAAAGATCCTTGCAAGATTAAACTTACTATAGTTAGATCTAATAAGATCACCAACCCTTAACCGGATAAGAGGTGAGGCAGCCGGTACCTGTGAAAAAGGCATAATGTGGCCTTTCAATCCTGCTGGATCCTTAACTGCAGTACCCGGGGACCACTGAGGATATATTAATGTTAACAACTTATTTAGTTGGAACCACATTTGATCAAAATCATCTGGGTTTGTAGCAGCAACAGTGAATGAAATAGATACCGATCTAGTTGTCTTAGAAAAAATCTGGACAGGATCCATTCTGCCAAAGCCACCTACCGAATTCCATTCCGGAGAATAGTCATCAGAAATATCATCAAGAAATGCATGAAAAGCGATAATCTCATTGGTTCGGAGATCATGAAAGTAAAAAGGAACATATTCAGAATCGAGCCTGTCCTCTATTGCCATGACCTCCTCTTTCGAAAACCTCGTTGATCCGTCGGCCGGGGTATATGTATGATCTGGAATAACAGGTAGCGTGCCAAACTGTGCTGCAGCTGTATTGAAACTTGTAGGCATTAAGTACTGTGAAGGAAGTGCAGATGCCCGCAAGACAGATCTTATATTATAACTAGAGGGATCGCTGGGGTCTGAATAACCTACCCTGCTTTTAAATTGTCTGGTAAGCGGATTTTCTGGGTACTTATCTGGATCATTATTTAGTGGGCTGAAAGCATAACTGTCACCAACTAACATAATATCACCGAGCTTAGCACATAGGTTTATAAGCTTAATAGACTTCACTTCTGAGAATGAGGTTAATAGAGCAATTGCTACACCTATCTTATTCACAACGCTGTTGTTACTGTCAGTTAGTTCCTGCCCTAATACAATTAATTGTTCTAAATCTCTATTACATGTTCTAAATATATTTGCAGCATAGCCGGCTTGACCGTTCGAACTCATAAGGGCTTCTGGAAGTGCGAACCAGTTTACTCCATCCCAGTTAGAAACACCAAACAATGAACCCATCCCATAAAAGACGGCTTTTAAGTAATACTTAACTGCGGCGCCGGCTGGCCCTGTTGCTGTATTGGTACCTTCAAGGTGAGGTATACCAAACGCCTCCAAAAAGAACTGGCGAATGGCATTACCAATACCCCCTCCAGGAGGTAGTTGCTTTTTACCCATAGGAAGAGTTCGTGGATCGAAAGGGTTTCTTGCCCGCGGGCTGGTGGCAGGAATAAGCGCGGCAAGAAAAAATAACAGCGAAAGTGCAAGGACCTGGACTGCTAATATACCGGCACCAACAATTGCGGTCGTTATCATTCCTAAAGGTAGCGTACCAGTAAATTTCTCGAAATATGAGTTTAGGTGGCCATATGTGTCGTTTGAAGACAACTCATTTCTTACCTTAGATCCTATGCTACTGCCACCATTATCAGCCAGGATATACCCCCCGCTTGTCTTAGTGTAAGGTGTAAAATTAGGTGCCTTTAGCTCGTTAACGCTTAATGACAGGAATGGAAGCCCCATTTGAACTTTAGGACTTGGGTATAATGCAGCTAATTCTTCACCCGGGCCATGGCCAGTCCCGGCAATCATTATATCTCTGCCTATCTTTTGTAGCTCAGAAACAAGTATCTGTTCGGCACCGGGATCATAACGTCCCATCTTTTTTTGTAAGCTACCCATAGAACCGTCTGCAGCGACCGAAAAGGCACCATCATCAACATAAGGTGAACCCTTAATAGGGTGGAAACGATTATTCTGTAGAATCTTTGCAGTAGCTTGTTGGATTACGTGGGGCCCAGCAGAGGATGCTTTTGTGCGTGTACCAGCCTTATTAAATACGGTACCATGCCCAGGAACTTTTGACAATAGTGTATGGCCCTTGCCACGCTCTGTGCCTACACCTTTATTATAGATAACACCTTCATTGTTTTTAATGAAGGGATTGATTTCCCCTGTTGAGGATGATCCTTTATAATCGCTAACACCTGTGAGTGTATAGTCGCTTTCCTTTACCGCACCGGCATCGATGACTTCATCAACAAACGTTGCATGTGCACCGGCACCATTATTCGCACCACCTCTCTGGAAGGAGTCAACTATGGGGGGAGAGCCCTCAGGATTTCGATGACTAGCAGCAGGTGTGGATCCAGGCTTAAGATTATAATGATTAACTTTAGTTACTTCACTAAGATAATCGCCCAGTTTTGTCCTGGTGACCTCCTCTGGTCCGGACTCAGGAATGTCATCACCCTCCATGAATGTACTTCCATTGCCCGTGGGTTTCGGGGTCAGGGGAGGGCCATGGGTGCCTTTCTTAAATGGTGGGTGCTTTGGGCTTGACATTATTTATTTCCCGCTGTTTACCTTGCTTTTAAATTTAGCAGCTACCTCAGGGTCTTGCATAGATCCTTGAACGTTTGCTACGACGTTAGCCCATTGCATTGCCTTTTGGCGAATAACTGAATCAATATATTCACGTTGCGATGGTGTGGCTTTAAGACCAGTTGAAGCTTCAAGGGCATCAATCATATTAGAGATAATCTTTTCTTCTGTCATGGTACCCATAATGTGCTTGAAGTTTTCTTGGGTTTGGCTATTTTCTTTCTTTTTCATTCTTTATCCTTTATGCGCTTTCGCCAGATGCGACGCCGGATCCGGAGGCGACAGAGTTACCAGACCAGCCGGCTTTTTTGTTATGGTGTCTGCTTAGCTGGACTGTATGTTTGCCGTTTCTTCTAGATTCGTTCGACAGGCTATATGCAATATCATTTGCATCCATTGTAATGCCGAGGTTAACTGTGATGTTAATTGGTTTGTTTTGGACCTCAATCTTTTCAGTACTAATTGCCATATTTTTGCCAAACTTATTAAGGCTTGCCGACATGTCAATTGCAGGAAGTGTGGTTAATAAATTGCTGATCTCGTTGAAGTTTTCTGCAACCGCTTTAACAACTTCCGTTGCTGTATTCATCGATGAAGAGATAGTAGATGTGAGATAAAGGCCCGAGTTCTCAGCTAATATGCTAAGGTTCCATAGGCCGTCGTCTATCTTCATAAACATCTCGTTAGTTATATTCGGGATTCTTGCTAAGGCACTCATTGCGTTCTGGATCTCCCCTAAAAACAGTGTATATTGTTCTACGACGCTTTGCCTAGACTCTAATTTCCTTTTGCTAATATCCCATTCCTCGGTACCACTAGCTTTTTCGAGGGCTCTCTTTAGATAATCCATTCGATCAATTTGGTTTGTGAAATGAGTTGTACCGGGGTCAATCCTACCGGAAGACATCGTAGCAGTTAATAATTCCTGATATGCCGTTGCAGCCTTTGCCCTATATTTGATTGTTCTGGTGTTAATTTTCCAGTTTCCACCACTAACTTTTTCCATTACGGTCTTAACGCCGTCATAGTCAATTAGGCCCATGAAGTGAATTGCTTCATTAATTTCCCTCATGGCGCCGCCATCATTATTTCCGGCGGTTGATCTTGCGGGGGCAAACTCTTTAAACTTTGTAACTCCGTTTAAGATAACCCCGAGTGCGCCAAAGACTTCGCCAAGCGCCTTTGCCTTTTTCTCACCGCCGCTGGGGATAGAAAGAGCCAGCATCTTGTTAATAAAGTCTTGCAGAGGCCCAGTATCCTTAAGGATATGCCTGTTAAATTGCTCCAAGTTATGTTGCATGGCCCCGATGGATGAATCTTCCCATTTGCCTCCGACTGCATAAGCATTCAGCTTAGCATCTTTGCCAGCAAACATTTCTGACATCATACCTAACATGTCAAAGATCTTAACGATTGACTCTACTTTCTTTGCGAACTGCTCAGGATTCTCGATGCCTTGTGCAACCTTAACCATCTCTTTTAAGATATTAGTAATCGAAGGCATCATTGAAGTAAATGCGGTACCCATTGAGTTCATAAGCTTGCCAACGTCAGCTAACATCCAGCTAAACGCTTGGTTTGCATTGGAATAGCGATCAACAATCTTTGAAACCTCAGAAACGATTGGCCCGATACCACCCATCATGTTACCCATTGCAGTCATAACAGATATTACTAGGTTTGTTACTGCCTCAAGTGCCTTTGGATCAACGTTCATTGACCCGATATCTCTAATCATGGGTTTAATTGCGTTGATGATGTCTTTCATGCTACCACCGATAGCACCAATGAGGCCTTTTATCGGTTCCTCAGTAGCCTTCATATACTCAGTCATTTTATTCATCATCTGAGGGCCTTTGTTACCGGACCAAAATCCGCTGTTTGCCTGAACCGTCTTCATCTGTTCATCTGATGGTTTGAGGGCATCAAGGGCCTTGGCAATACCTTCTAATATCGGGCCAAAAGCCCCAATCATTGCGGCGGCATTAGGATCGACATCATCAAATAGCTTAATGAACTCTTCGCTAAAGAAAGAATCCTTGACCTTTGTTATCAGTGCCATGGCGCCCTCTTGGGCTACTTCCATATACCTCGTAAGTTTATCCATCATCTCAGTAGCTTTGCCACTACCGAACCATCCATCCATCCCGGCTACAGCTTTAATAACTTCTGGATCAGGCATCATTGACTTCATAATTGAGCCGATTGCCTTTAAGATCTCGCCGATAGCCGTGATTGCCTGCACACCACTCTCAGTAATGTTAGTAGACTCAGCTACCTTAACGATCTTATCAATTAATGGCAGTATACCCCCATCCAAAACCTTATCAACAAACTCAGTTGCCGCCTTGATATTATCTTCCATAGACTTACCGGCAACAAGGTCTGCCAGGCCTGGCCTTAAAGCCTCCATCACACGTGCAACTGCATTAACAAACCCTTCGATTGCCTGAATTACGGCAAGTAATGCTTCCGTTATCATCTTAAAGCTCTTAGGATCACCCACTCTAATCTTGGCTATCTTTTCCATTACCGGTACTAGGTTGTTAACCATGGATGTTGCCAGCGTTCCTAGTACACCGAAACCGGCAACGATGATTGCAACACCGGCCGTGCCGAACGGGAATGCCATGGCCATAAGGCCTAAGGCTCCAGCAATTGGAAGCATCATTGCAGTAGTTCTCATAATTGATGAAATACCTTGCATTAGTGCCGCGACACCTTCTGGGTTAGGGATTGAACCTAACATTTTGCCAATGATGACCCCTAGCGCACCCATTGCGATCATGACGACACCGATTACTGCTAGCCCGATTGCTATCTGGACACCGAATTTATCGGCCAGCATACCGGCGGGGATCGCTAGTGCCATGGCAACAAGCCCAGAGACTAGAATTAGGCCCATAATTACAAAGAAGTTCTTGATGGCATCCATCCCTACTTCAGGCATGGCATTAATAATATGGCCCATGATATAAGCTAACGCACCCATGGCTAAAACCACCAGCCCCGTCTTAGCCAGCGCACCTAACATTTTGCCCCATGAGATCTTTGACAAAGCCTCAGCAGCTAGCGACATAGGAAGCATTGCAAACATTAAGCCAACTAAGACTGCGCTCATTATAATAAGTTTCGTGTTATCAACACCGGCAACAGCATCAACGGCTAATTTAAGTGCATAAGCTAAACCGACTAATGATGCCCCGACAAAGATAATTAAAAGGCCTACAGTTATCATGGCCTTACCAATCTTACTGGCCTTGAAGTCTGCTAGGCGATATATCAACCCCTTAATAGAGCCAATCATGCTGCCTTTTTTCTTCATCTTCTTTGCAGCACCTTTTGTACCAGCGCTAGCACCACCGGTAAAGGCACCACTAAACAGTTTTGCAACCGCCTTAAATAATGTACCAAAAACGGCGCCTAAAGTCATATTAGCGGCAACGGTAATAATTGTCTTAAGGATAACAGCACTCAAGAGGTATGGCCACATCTTTTGCCATAGTTTTCCTAAGGCCGGCTTGACAGCTTCCCATAAGTCAGCAAATGCAGCTGCGAGAATTGGCCAGGCTGCCTTGATATTCTCGAATGCGCCGGCTAAGGCTTGGTGAAGACCATCTGCCAGCCCAGTTGCGCCATCTGTCAACGCACTTGGGTCCCTAATAAAGTCTGCCAACTTATGAATCAAGCTAGCTAGTCCCTTTATCAACATAGGGATCATGCTCATGATAAGTAATAGTATGGTCTTACCAAACGTCTTAAGGCCATCCATAAAGGCCTTACCTGGACCTGAGGATGCATCAAAGAAGTTGCCGAATATCTCCTTAAGGCGCTCTGCAAAGGATTCTACACCGGCCTTAGGGTCAGTACGGAGATCAACGAATAACTGGCGGAAAGCCCCTAATAGATCTTTCCTTAGCTTCTTAAATCTAGATGGGCTGAAAAGATCTGTTAACGCCTTCACCATGGTCTGGATGCCGGGGAACATCTCAATAAACATCTTACCAAGATCTTTACCAAATAGATGTACCTGTCTCATCGATTTACGGATGTTTGAGAACATCTTGCGCATGCCTTTGCCACGCATGATGCCTTTCTTGAATCCGGATGCTAAGGCTTCACTAAATGTCTTTGGACCGTCGCCACCGCCGCCGAACACTTGCTTAAGTGAATCAGCTAATTCCTTCATCGCTTCAGCTTGAGATATCGTTTTTGCTTCGGCATCCTCAGAGCCGGCAACAATATCATCATAATCCATATCAGATGACAGAGCTTTCTTTGCAGCCTCTTCGGATAGGCCCATCTGTGCAGAAAGTAATTTTAACTCTTGGCGGCTTAGGTCCTCGACGGACTTCCCAGTTTCCTGGAATGATTCGCGGAGCATATCCATCCTCTTACCAGGATCTTGCTCTTTCATCATCTCCATTGCGTCGATATTCATACCAAACGCCTGTGAAAGTTTTGAGGCACCTGCTGCCGCATCTTCGAAATTGTCCCAAGAATCTATCACACCGGTGAGTTCTTTTGCGCTAATGCCAAGTTTATGCGTGTATACCGCCAATGAAGATAGTTGCTTAACGGACAAGGTACCGAAGTTTGCGACGTCTCCTGCCATTGAAGCCATTGACTTAGCTAGAACTTTAGGACCAACGCCAAATTGTTTACCCATATTGATAGCTTGGCTACCAACTTGATGCATTGTATCGGTTAATGAATTTCCGTTAGTCGAAGCCAAGGTGCCCATTGCAGCGAAAGCCTCACCGGTCAGCCCGAGGCCTTTCCTATATACATGCAGCTTGCCGGCATTAGCAGCGACTTCGCTTCCGAAGACACCCATCTGATCACCTAGATCAGTCATTTGTTCACCAGCAGCCTTAAGAGCGTTTGCTAAGCCCTCTGAGCCTGGACCAAAATGCTTTCTTAGGCTAATACCATGCTTCGACATGTCCTTCATCTGAGATTTCATAGAGTCGAAGCCTTGCATGACCTGCTTACCTTCATTACTAGCAAGGCTACCAAACTCTTCGCGCACGTCTTCCATGGCTTGGCGGAGAGCAGACACGCCACCACCGGCACCTGCAGCTAAAGAGGTTAGGTTATTTAATAGGCTAAATGGGAGTGTGATTAGTGCCTTACCGATATTACCAATTATACCTGTAATACGGCCGGCTGTACCGATAAAGCCACCTATCATATTGGTAGCTCCCTTGAATGCAGACATTATACCTACACCAAGTCCAGCAAACATTCCACCCATCGGGGAGAATGCTTTCTTCATCATGCCACCATCTTTGGCGGACTTTTTGGCCATTGAATTTACTGCGCTACCGGCGGACTGAGCACTACCTTCTAGGCGTTTAGCTTCTTCAGCTGCATCAGTTAGTCCATCCTGTAATTCACTCAGGCGATCTTTCATGCCGTCTAGGCCTTCACAGTCTAGAGCATTGCACATTTCCATTGCCATCTGAGTTTGGTTGGACAAAAACTTAGACTGGTTCTGCAAGATCGCAGTACGCGCTTGCAGGACCTTATTAATTTGTCCTTCTAAATCTAGTTGGCTTGCCGCCTGTTGTTCGTCTTTAGCCATTAACGATCAACTCCCATTGCACTTGATAGGAATAAATAGGCTGTTGACCTATTTTTCCAATACAATTATAGTAACCAATTAATGCCTGTAACCTGTTGAAATTCTTTGGAAGCTTTTCTTTTCGACTCAAGCAAATTAGAAACCTTCTTAAGGCTAGCCTGAGGGTGGTTTAGTTCGGCGTATAATTTTCTTGATGCTTCTAACACATTTTTTGTAGCAACAATTTTTTCCTTGCTACCGCTTAGCTTAACGCCTGTGCCGGTACCCATAATATAGGATGCTGCTGCTGCATGAAATGATTTTAGAGCCTTTCGCTCATTAGGGTTTTTTTGATCCATTTTTTCGCCTCCTATTGTAATTATGGCGCTCTATGTAAAGCGTCTTAAGTTAGCAGGCACCATGGCTCTTTGTCGTCCCATCATTTCACGTGCATCTGGTGTGTTATGATGGGCTGCCCTTGTGGCAGCACCATTCCCGCCGTTAGCATCATTTGCGCGCTTGATCTCTTTATTGAGTCTTTTAATAAACCATATCCTCTGCCAAACAGGAATATTATAGGCTTCAGTGTAAGTGAAACCTTGATAATACATCAAGGAGAAAATATGTTCTAAATAGACTTCCTTATCATTCGGTGTCAGGCCAAAAAAACGAGGCGCCCATGGGAAGGCGCACCTCCGATGATTCGAGACATGATGGACAATCCATCCAGGACTTCATATCAACACCGGGCTCAGCTTTATCAATGTGCCGGCGCAGCTCTAAAGAATCACGAGCTGGCATATTACGAATAAACATTCCAATCTTTGTGCGATCGGTGATGCCTTCAATCTGGACAATTGCATGTTGTAAGCGGGTTGTTACAAGGTTCTCTCCGGAAAGACCTGTCTTCTTCTTTCTTTCCATGGTGATCATAATCTCTTGTTCATCGCGGCCGGTCAAGAACTTAAACCTTACATTCTTCTTCGAGACAGGAAGCTGGAACTCAAATAGGTTAACACCCTCAGCGACCGGTGTAAGCTCAAGTCGCTTAATGGGAAGTTCCGTTAGATTAAATGACTGCTTTGATCTTTCGCCACATGCAGGGCAATCAACTTCGACGTTGTATTCAGCACCATAACCAGTAATACGTAATGCAGTCATAACAGCATTTCTATCACCAGCTAACATTAAGTCAGGCTCAATAGATTTATCAACCATACAAGACTTAAGGAGGTGTGTAATAACAGTACCTTTCTTAATCAAGGCCTTTGAGGTAAGAATATCTTCTTCCCGGGCAGTCATTGCACGAATGTCAATTGTCTCTGCGCGACACAGAGGATTATCATCAGTATATGTAATTCCCCTAGAGGGAAGCGGAACGGTCTCAACAGGGATTTCAAATCCAAAATCATCCTTCATAACATTCCGGGTTGGCATACCTGGATGTCGGGCTCCTGGATTGTCACCTTTGAAGATCTCATTTTTCTCTGATCTTGTTGTATTTTCTTCAGCCACGATATTTTCTCCATTAAGTGTATAGCACAAAGCTACTAATATTCGTCAGTATGAATAAGTATCCCATGGACTAAAACGACTGTAAAATAATTTATAATCAGTTCTTGAGATTAAAACGACAAAAGCCTGCAGGCACAACACCAGCAGGCTTTTGAAAATTTTAACGATTTCGCGTTTGCGATATCAGTACTGAAGTACGCAGTTATCGAAGCGGATTGTTAATGAAATCTCTGTTGGGTCTTCTCCACCGTAATCCAGGTCACCGAATGACGCGGAAGTGAGGAAACAACCCTTAAGGTCCCAAAGTTCAACAACCGTTCCAACAGGGTCCAAAAGTTTGAGTTGGCAATCACGCTTGTAGAAATCAGCATAACCAGCACGACCTGATACAGATTCGAAGTGGGTTCGAACCCATTCCATTACCTGCTGTGCACCTGAAGGTGCGATTGGATCGTGTAAGGTGCAACTAATTGCATCAAACTTTGTTTTACCTGCTAAGTAACGCGTGGAGTTCATATAAGAGACCTCCTGCTCAGCAGTGTTGATGGTGGGGCGGTTTGCAGTCTTCATTAAAAATGCATCTAAACCCTCAACCGCGAAAACCCACCTAAACTTGCGTTTAGGCTCAAACTTATTGGGTAGCATATCAGTGACGGAAAGTGTCTCAGCCATGTCTTTTAACTCCTATCAAAAAGATTCTATTCTAAATATTCTGCTACTGCAGAAATTATACTTCCATACCAGCGTTTGTAACAACAAAGTCTAGAGAGATGAACTCTACTGTTCTTGTTGGTTGCAAGAAGATTTTACCTCTGACTGTATTGTTTTCAATATCAGCCTGTGTGGTGGTGGTCGTGTCAATTACAACTTTAAACTTGTCTAGACCCTGCTGTTGCTGGATTCTTTGCAGAATTGGATTAACTGCTGCGGAGAATCTTCCCAACGTTTCCTCTCGGTTAGGTTCGAATAACAAGCCATTACCAACTGTACGTACCTCACGACGAATTTCAATAAGAAGTCGTCTAACATTAACTCTATCAAGGGCGGATTGCGCTCTTTGTAATGTCTTCTGTCCCCAAACAACCACACCAGGAGTGTGAGGGAATGCGGCCAGAGGATTGACATCAGATTCATATAGTGTATCAAGGTTTGTGCGACTTAGTTTGACCTGTGTCTCTACAACACTCTTCAGAGCGCCTCGAGAGAAGCCAGCCGGGGCAAACCATGGATGTGCCATTGAATCATTTAGAGAGAATGCTCCAAGTACCGCAACCGAAGGAGGGCATTGTACATTCGTCCCAAGTGCAGGGTCTGTAATTACAACATCGGGGAAGTATACAGCAGCAAATGATGAATCTAGATTTCTACTGTTTAACTCTTCAACCGTAAGATTAACACTTGGCTTCTGAGTTGAGTAATCAATCATTAAGTCATTATTGACAGCTTTTTCTTCAATGTCCATAATATACATTGCATCGAATCGATCTTCGACCGCGTCGATTGCATAATCAGTAATCGCTTCATCTCTCATACCTGGCACAGCTAATAACTTAATATCAACGTCAGCCTTCTCAGCCATTACATCAATTGCCTTTCTAAATGAAGCCACTGTTGAACCAGCAGTTCCACCTTGATTGGCATCGTCCATTTCCCAAACAGCAGCTCTATTAGTAAGTTGTGCTTTTTCAGAATTTAGAATGTTTGTTCCATCAAATCCACCCTGCAAGAAGAATGAGAACTTCATGTATCTTCTTGTCGTTGAGCTTGAAAGGTCAACCTTTGGATCAAGGAATCTGGTACCTACGTCTGCATCGTCTGCGACGGCAACACCTTCGAGCGTTTGCATATCAGCATCCGCCTTCCGGACACCGGCTCTTCGATATTCAGCAACTGCCCATTGTTTATGGTCAACATTACCCTTTACTTGGGGGTTTGCATCCTGTACAACATTGGGGTTCTTGGTAATAACCTGAATTCTTTCAAGTGAGAACATATTGTTATTGAACTTGTCAGAGTCTAGTTCGGCACCAACGGCTGCACCGGCGGAGTCGACTGGCGGCTTGGCGCCGGCATTGTCTCCAATAGCAGGTTGTGGTACACCGTCAGATCTAAATGATGGAAAGTATTTGCCATATGATAATATTGAGCTATTGAACTTAACACTATTGTTAGGATTGCCAATGTTGTCCATAACCTGGAACATCGTTCCCCAACATAGGGCAGCTTGTACTCTCTTCTTATCACCGGTACCTTGAGCAATCGTCGCCCTCATTGGGACTGGAGGCTCGATGGCATCATTAAGGACTGACCCGTTTCCAGCAGCTGGATTACCAAGGTTGTCAACGGCGGACTGTCCACTTTCAAGATAGTGGACACTGTCAGTGTCATTATTATGTGATGTGACTAAGTGCTTATAGCCTCTATATCCTAATGGGAGTGCATCGTTTGGTACGGCACCTGAATCGACTTCAGGGGCCATCTCTACCCGAATGTACTTAGAACGCTGTGGGTGTATACCATCAACAACTAGTTTTTGTGAACCTGGGCGTTTATCGAAATCATAGTACATGTACTGATCACCAATTACTCTAGAAATATATCTTTCCGAGTTAGGGTTCAAGTCCAGGCCAATGAATTTCTCGTATACTCTTGGATCAACATCATCGTCGGAGATATCTCTAACGAAGAGATCAAACCGGCCATGTTCATCACCGGCACCCATCATTACGTTTGAAATTGTAATCTTGAACTTACCAGAACCTGCTGCACCATCATCAAGGGCATGAATCTTAAATAGATTCTTAGGTTTGGAGCCGAAGACCTGTGAAATAACCCATGGGGACTTGGCCGTTTGGAACCTGTCCTGGAAGTCTTCATAGTTGGGTGAAGTTGCTGTACCGTCAGCTAGAAGAACATCAGCATCATGTGGATTGTTTCCTGGCACTAAGAATGCCGCGGCTTGAGCTGCGGCGCCAGCAGTTGCACGACCATGTGCATCTACCCCTGCAAAAGCAGAAGGAATGTCATAGTGTGTATATACTAAATGGCCTGCATGTTCGAGGCATGAAGGATCCGTATTTAGGATATTCATAAAATAATCCGGTGCAGATGGATCGAAGCTACAACGTAGTGAGCTTGGATTTGCGCTGGTATTCACATGGCCATTTAATAGAAGTGTAAATCTTTCTTGGTTGTTTGTTGTTGTAACCTCGCCTAGTGGACCACCATTAACATCGGTTGCGCTGGCTGGAGAAGCCTCCGGAGTCTGGTTACCTGCGACAGTATCGGTACCATCAACGGCATCGCCGCTTAAACACCGTAGTGTTGCATGGACGCCCCGGGGGGTCATCAGGACCGCTCGAATAATTGGCGCCGATTGGCTATCAGTATCGATTCCCGCGTCCTCCCAAGAGGTATGCTGGGGACCAGATTCAACTGCATCTCCACCACCGGCGAAGTTGTCAATATCCGTAGTGAGTCCAGTTAAGGCGGATCCGCCACTAACTGCTGGGTCTGCCGTATCAAAGACCTCTGCATCAACGCCGGCTTGGGATATTCCATCAAAGGACATACCAGCCGGGGTGGCGCCGTCGGAGTCGGTAACTGTAGGGCCCCCTGGATCACCGGCTAACATTTGAGTTATAGTAACTGCGTTAGACCCATTTGATACTGCAAGAACATCAACTGAGGTATCATTAATTACGGTAGCAAGTTCGTCTACGATATCAGGGATTGTTGATTCATCAACGCCTCCCTCGAAGGCGGTGGGCGATACTGGATTTGTAATTGAAGCGTCCGCGAAGGCGGAATCAGAGATTGTCGCAGCATTACCAGCAGCACCAGCAAGATCATGATCAATTTTTACATTGTCTCCATCAAAGGATGCAGTAGCAGCGACAGTCGCGGCGTTGATTGCATCTCGTAAATGTTCCTGTGCCGAAGTGGTTAAAAAGTCTGCATGGCTAGTATTAATTGTGACATTATCGCCGGCGACTACATAGGCAGCCGGATCCGCATCGGCAGCTACAGTAATTATACTTGCAGTAGCTCCGGAGTCAGTGACTGTAAATGTGTCACCATCTACCAGGGTTGATACAGCACCTAAGACGATTGTAATCGATGCGATCGCTTCTTGGCGGGATGTGACCTCGTTCGCGGCCGGAGTATCAGAGTCAACGAATGTTATAACTTGACTGGCACCTGCAACATCCCCTACTAGCATGGTGTCCCCTGGATCCGGAGTATCGGCTGCTATTGATACACTTTCAATTTGATTAACCATGTCATGGGCGATTGCGCCCGTAGCATCGGCGTTGCCGGCTACGCCAGTAACTGTTTGAGTAGCTACCAGTGCGTCCCCGTCAGCGGAGAAAGCTAGCTTTGCAGCAAGCGGGGTTGTTGCGTCAGCAACTGCCTGGACTGCTCTAGCGGCTAGCTCTGCAGCTGTAGGGCCATCGCCACCGTTTATTAGTTGTGAACCACCAGCTGCTCCAGTAACTGTGATTGAGCCGTCGGTAACTGCGCCGCCATCGACTTCATCTCCAGGAACCCCGAACCCGTTCATCGTAACGACAATGTCTGCGTCCCCGGGGACTGCGTCTTCCGAAGTCATCTGGAAGCCTAGTCCAGCTCCTCCAACAGCATGAGCAAGATTGATTTCAGCATCTAATCGCGCTGCAACCTGGGCTTCAGTTAATGCATTAATATCAATGCTAGCAACAAAGTCATCACCATCGGCTGCAGCCGCGCTGTCTCCAAGGCCGTCATTAAAGTCGATTGTTAGCTTATCGCCATTAAGATCAGTGAACTGGATTGTACGGCCGGCTGTAACTGCACCGGCGACTGTAATTGTAGCAGAAGATCTTGAACCAATGGAAACAAATAAGTTTTTATTGTCTTCTAGATCTGCAAGATCGTTTGATGTCCCTGTGCCGGCGGATGATTTGTTATTTGATCCTTCATGGAACCATAACGTTGCAGAGGTACCCTCAGCATCAGTGAAACGTAGGCCTTCACCTCTTGTACCAAGGGCGGCAACTTCTGCCATGCTCCAAGCTACATCAAGGTTAACCTTTGCAGCTGCAGCAGCTTCACCATCGCTATTATATGGTTCGCGCATAAGTGCACCGAGGAAGTAGGTTCGTCCACTTCCCTGTGTGCCGTCGTCGAAAGCCATGGGGTTGTCATCCAGGGCTCCACCGGATGGGTTACTAGCATTCTGTGGTAATTGAGCACCAACAACAAAACCGGCATTCGTTACACGACCTACACTATCTCGTTTCTTGGCATCACCAACACCTAGAACTCGAACATATGTCCCTGCCCTGGCGTTTTTCATCCACTCATTCATAGCAAGGGGGCCAAACTTTTTACCATCTGTACCTCCAAACTCAGCCACGAAGTCAGCATAAGTGGCTACTGTGATTGGGACAAAAGCTGGTCCCTTTTTAGCAGTACCAATTACGCCAGCAGGTATACCCTGAGGTCTAATTGCAGTTGGTCCGCTTAAGTCAATTTCTCTGGTGCTAACGCCAGCGCTCTTAAATGTAAGTTCAGCCATTGTGTTTTGCTCCTACCTGTTCCAAAGCTTGTTTATTATAGGTATTCATTACTCGAACATTACGCCGCTGCGAGTGATGATAAAGTCGATTGCGATAAATTCGATTGCTCGAGTTGGTACCACAACGATTCTACCGTTTAATCGGTTACTTTCATAATCCTCTACAGAATTATTTGTGTCGTCCATCACAACCTGGAATGATTCGATACCAGCCTGTGCTTGAACTAATGCTAATAGAGGAGTAACTGAACCAACGAATCTTGCCCTTGTTTGCGGCGTGTTTGGTTCGAAAAGAATGTTGTTTGCAACACTAACGATTAGTCTCTTCACTTCAAGAAGCATGCGGCGTACATTAATTCTATCAAGTGCAGATTTCTTCATCTGTAGTGTCTTTTGCCCAAAGATCACGAATCCAGCATTTGGGAATACTGCAATCGGGTTAATCCTTGCATCATATAGGGTATTTCTATCACCAGCAGTCAACCTAGTTGTAACGTTAGATACCATCTCTAAGGCACCTCTGTTGAAACCAGCAGGTGCGAACCAAGGATATGATACCTTATCATTAAACCCAAGCGATGCAATCCCAGCAACTGTGGCGGGGACTCTAACTTGGAGGTTATTGATTGGGTCATCGATCCAGACGTCTGGGAAATATGTTGCTGTGTAGTTGTTATCAAGTGCTCGACCCTCGAACTGTTCAGCAGTGTATTGGACATCCGACTTCTTACCATGCTGACTTGGTTCACCTAAGAATAGGCGACCTTGTTCTTCATCATAATACGGGATATCCATCAAGTAAATGGCCTTTGAGTAAGACTTAACTCTTTCAGCTGCAAGGTCAGTAACTAGCGAGTCTCTGATACCTGGGACTGTTAAGATGTTTGTATTAACAGTCATTCCGTCAGTCATCATATTAACAGCTGTTCTGTAAGAAGCAATTACATTGTTTTTCTTACCAGAGCCAGAAGTATTATTGACCTTACCAACAACGCCTGTACTACCTGCACCCGCTGGTGCATCGTCAAAATGAACCAGCCCGTCATCGGTGAACTCTGCATGGGCCTTACCATATAGCATAGTACCATCAGCTGCTGTTCCAGTTTCTGTAGATGCTGATCTGTCATTCATTGCAGCAACATCCTTATCTAGAACATTGAGACCATCAAACCCTCCGTAGAAGACTGTCGTAAACTTCGCATAGTCGCTAAAGCGGTTGAATGCAATCTTGTCATTGTGAACCAACGATGCCAATGTAAGGCGATCGCCATGAGCCCCAACGGCATCATTAATTGCATAGGTTGTAGCATCAGGGGTTTCGTTTCTCATGTATACAGCCTTGGCCATTACGATACTAGAAGGATCGGTTAGGTTTGTGCTAATACTTTCCGCTACGGAATCCTGATCATGCAGCTCATGGAGAGCAACCTTTGCAAGAGAGAACCTGTTATCACCTAAAGCATCTGCTTCATCTTGCGATGTTATAGTGCCAAGTCCCTCAATACCTTGAAACTTTGTATATGCCTTAATAAGTGGATTAGGCGAGGACGATACGTTACTGTTTAGTACTGCACTATCTCCTGCTTCTCCGCGAGTTGGGCACCGCTCGAACTTTACACCCCAGTAAAATCTGGAGTCCGCACGTTCGTTTGCACCAAGGTGACCAGTATAATCTTGATCAATTGGAACTAAGGGGTCTGTACCAGCAGATACACTTCCTCGGGTACATTTAAACCTTAAGGGAAGGGGTGGAACTAAGGAACCAAACAGGGTGTCACCTTCGTGAACCTGCGCCGTGGTACCGACATCCCAAAGTTGTAGCCTTGAGTCTCCCGCCGGGTCCGTATCTTGGAATCCTGATGGCATTACTCTTGTCTGTACGACCGGTATACCTTTAAAGCCAAATGGAAGTACATCCTTTGGAACACATGCATCGCCTGAGTCAACTTGCGAATTCATAACAATGCGTATAACAGCACTTCGGTTCGGGTACTTTCCGGAGATGACTAATCTTCGTTCATCATCGTCCTCTGCGTCAAAGTCATAGGCGACGCTGTAATCACCGATTTGCTTAGCAATATACCTGTCGCTCTTTGGATCAAGGTTACATTCTGGATATGCTTCAACAATCTCTTTATTTAAATCTGTGTCGCTGAATCTTCTAACTTGAACTTCAAATGTTCCATACTCATATGCCGGGTCTGTGCTAGCACGTAGGTTCCCAATGGAGACCTTGAACTTATCATTTGGATAAGATCCATCGTCCAAAGACTCAAAGTGAAAGAGATCATATTCTGTCTCACCGTATGGTTGTGAAGTAAAAGCAGGGGTCCGGCTTGTCTTGAATCTTGTATCAAAACGACCAAATAGTTGTGCCCAGTGACGTTGTAGCGCGGAACCAATGTTGATATCAGTGTTCGGCGTCTGCCGGCCGCGGACTAATGCAATACTGTTGGCCAATGCAACTGGAAGAGAATCATTGACACCATCTGGGCCTGTTGCATCAAGACTGTCGCTAAACGCTCGACCAGCCATGGCAATTTCATCTTCAACGGCATAGTCACACCAGAGTACATGCTCATACTCTTGGAACCTGGATTCCTCTGTGTTTAAGACATTTGATATATACGAAGGTGATGCAGGGTTTAATGACGCAGAGTATACCCTGATACCATTAATACCATCATCCCTTCCGAAGTCTTCATCGGAGGAGGAAAGAATTAACTTAAAGTTTCCGTCGCCATCTGGAGTTATTAGATCATCCGGATGTGCAAAGGCGCCAGTAAAAAGTGCGTTAACGTCTGTACTTGGGCTAGCAATCATCATTCTAGAACCAGAAGGTACCATAATCATTGCGCGTACAAGGTTTACTACACCCAAGGCTGTATTAGCAAATGAGTTGTTGTCAGTAAATACTGGAAACCCCTCTGCTTCTCGTGGCCGTACGGTATGCTTGGCAACCAAGAATTGTACACCACCCTGGAGATCATCAGCTGTTTCATCACCGAAGTAACTAGCAAAAGTACCTTCCAGGTTGGCATCTACGCCGTCATTGACCTGAACACTGAAACCAGCACTCTTAACGACACCATGTTGTGATGTCGCGTCAATTTCGTTTTGGGTTACGTTTGCACCAGCACCTAAAACTCTCATATAGGTTACTGCATTTCTATGCTTCAGGAATTCCCTTACAGCATAAGGACCGAAGCGGTCTGCGGCGAGACTACCGAATTTAGTCTCGAAATCCGCAAAAGATCCTACAGTCACCGGTACAAAGGCGGGCCCTCTTGCTGCAGTTCCGATTATACCTGCTGGGGTGCCTGTTGGTGATTGCTTTCTTGCGGAAAGGTCTATTTCTTGTTCAAAAAATCCGGGTGATCGGAATGTCTGTTCAGCCATTAGAAGATTCTCCTTGGACTTATGTCACTCTTTACTAAGTATTGGGTACAAAACCAAACTTCTTGATTATCACATGCTCTTAGCATTAAATTTTTCCTAAGTCAGTGGTCAGACCTTCTCGATAGACTGTCTCACCTTTTCTTTGGTTTCTAGATTTAACTCTTACAACTTTTGTTATCTTTTTTCCAGTAAATGGATCATGTGTTACACGCAACATTTGTTGAGTGGTCCCACTTGCACTAAAACCGCCAACGGAGGCTTCAATATTTTTTGGCGTATCAGCACCCTTTTTGTCTTGGGCGCTGCTTGGCCGGTTATCAACAGTCGAGACAGAAGCGCCAGGAACATCAACACCTGCTATTCGTAGGGTTGAAGCTATGCCGTCTGCACCGATAGCTTGACCAGGCAGTGGCTCATCAGCCATTGCAAAGTCATTTAATATATATGAATTCACATCCGAAGATGCCACGCCCCCGATAACAGGGTCTACTGGAACCCCTGCTGTCTGTGTGGAGGCAAAGCTAGTCTCAGGTGCAGAAACATACCTTCTTAAACCATTTAATGAACCTGGGAAGTCTGGCATTATCAGATATCCAGGAACAGTAATGTTAAAACTATATTTAACCAAACGCTCTTCATCAGTAAAGTCATCATAGTTTGTACCAGGTGATATTGATGCATCAACTGTAGCTACAAACCAGTACCCTTTATCGGATTCAATCCGGAATTGGCGTTGGTGATTATTATGGTATGTCGACATTAGTGCCGATATCATCCCATTCATCTCTTGGGTGTATTGGGCCCAAAAGGTAACCTCATATGAAGCTGTATAAAATTTCACAGGAGGCATTTCTATTATTTCAAAAATGTTTGTACCAAGGGTTGCCTTAATATGATTACCAGATCTTGTGTCTTCATCCGGACTTCCATCCACCCTGCGGGTCGCTAGCTTTCCATCTTCGGTTCCGTTACCAGAACCATCAGCTAGGTGGCTTGGGTGATCAGCACCGTCTTGAAACTTTAAATTACGAGAATTTAATAGTCTCTGGTACTTTGGATCATCCTTGCTTAGTCTTTTTCTTATAACCGCGGGACTTCCCTGCCCTGGACCCATTGCTGCATCCTGGTTTATATCAGTCCTCATTATAGAAACTAGAGGTAGGATTAATGCGCCGGCTTTATCCCTTAAGGGTTTCTTGCGGCGAAGTACAGCAAAGCGTTCACCGGTTGCAAAGATGATTGGAACCCTCTTCATATTATTTTCAAACTCGTAAAATAATGGTATTTCTCCATTAAACAGGTTGAATAATGCACGATCAACGTCTTCGATTGTACAAGGGGGAAGGTAATCATCTACCGCGACATTTTGGCCTTCATAGCCAGTTCCACGAGATACACCATCTGAATATGCTTTATCTAGTCTAGTGGACATTATTCATCCCCATAAAACGAAGAATCAGTTGTTACAGAGTTACCTTTATTAGATACCTCTTGAGGCTTACTGATTGGTGCCTCTAATTTTTCATTTTGTTGTAGGGCTCTTACGTCTCCAGTTTTTCCTAGTGAGTTCTCTTCCTGGCCACGTTGTTGCACGAATGTCTTCTGTACTGCATCAGGATCATCGATTGCTTCCGATGTGGGACCTAAAGGCTTAACATTAATTTGCCCTTGGCGTGCCTGCTTCCCTGTAACCTTATAACCAGTTTGGTGCTCTACCTGGCCATATACATTCTTATCAGCAATCACAGAGGTGATCTCAAAGAAAAGTTGCCCATAGCTAAAATAGTCACCGGATCTAACTTGAAAATCTTTGTCCGTTAGGTCTCTTGCATGGAGATATACTTCTATAGTTGCCGTCTCCTCAGAGCCAAATTTAGTTGTCTTAAACGTCTCTGGTTGCCACTCGACTAAAGCATCAAGCTCAACCGGTGGATTAAATACTTTCTCAGGTGCTTCTTCATACACATCGTGGACCGTTGTTAGGTCTTCCCGAACTGTATAGTAAAAAATCTTTTGCCCTATTATATCTTTAGTGACTTCTTTTGTGAGGTCAGATATGTAATCTATTTCTCTTGGTGTTATGAATAATCTTGCCATTCCCTATTCCTACCCTACAATAATCGCTTTGCCGCCAGGAATTGCCATATGGCTCAAGATCTTTCGCATGTTTTCAACAGTTGCAGCTTCATCCTCGATCATTTTGCTGTATGTCATACCAGCTAAAAGTTCTTTAAGTTGCTCTTGCATCTGTTGCTTTTCTTCTCTACCTTGCGATATTAAATCTGAACCATTCATTGACAAATCCCCACCGGGGATGGGTACGGAACTAAACTTTGAACGTACTAAACCAAGAAGCTCTTTTGAAAGAGCCAAACAATACTGTCTTATCCATTGACGGCCCATGCTATTAATCTTTGAATAGCCAAGGTTTCCATAGGGGACGTTAGATAAATTACTCACGCCGTAAATGGTGTCCTCTTGATGGTCCGGATTAAAAGGGTCAGGGCTGTATGCAACTCTAACCCATAACTTTTTTGGGTCCCCAGACGTTGGGGTCGGGAATATTCGTATTTTCGTGCCAGATGTACGGTATGAATAATTTGATCTCCGTACTCTGTTTGATAGTTTCATTTGACCACCGCGCAAAATATCTTCGAATATCGGTAAGACATAGAAAACAGTTTCAGGTGTGAAAGACTCAAATGAAAACTCATTATTTAAATAATTGATAGCAGACGTAGTGTCAAAAAAGCGATATTGGGCTTGGGGAGAGTAATGGCATATTTCCATGATCTTCATCTTTGTCTTTGCCTCTCCCTCTCCAGACTGCAGTTCAAATATAGAAGTGCCATCCTCATCAACTAACTCTGTGTATAGATCATAATCCTGCCTATTTGTTTCTAGCTGTATTGATCCAGACACACTATTATAGGATCCACCCATGCCTGCATCGTGTGCATATGGCGCAGCTCTGCGAAGCATGAACTCAAGATTCTCCATTGGGAAAGTATTCTCTTTTCCACTTGGGCCTGTGTATAAGACCTTATCTTCACCTTGCCCTGGTTGCCCCTTAACTACCTGCCGAAATGAATCTAAGCTACCGGTGGGGATTCCTAAGAGGTTCATTAATTGGGATGAAGCTGCATGTTCGTTAATGATACTGCCATACTCACAAAATGCTTCTTCGAAGCAGGCCCAAACTTGCTTCTTTGTTAGCTCAACACTGAGAATATCATCACCTAATTTTCTCTTGACGAAAGTAACCATTGAATCGGCTTCATGTTGAAATGCAACATCTGCATCAAAGAAACCGAAGGGTGTTGGTGACAATGTATTAGTAAATGTAGCCATGTTTCGTCCCTCAGTATAGCTCGTTACAATATTAAATATATAGCTCAAATTCAGACATTCCGCAACACCTTATGGAGCTCGCGAAAAAGTTGAGTTACTTATGCAAATATTACACACACACGCTCAGAAAAAATTTGAAAAAAAATAAAAAAGGCGGGCATTGCTGCCCGCCTTTCTAGATTTAAGCTGTCTTACCAGTTTTAGTTAGCTATGACTACACTGCTATTGGCAACTACTTCCCACAGCTCATCACTGCTATTCCAAACTAGCATGATGTGATCAGTGGCGGAATTGAAGGCCAAAGTTGAAGCATTTACGGCACGAGTACCTGTATGGCGCATTGTTGCAGCAACAGTAATAGTACCCGCTTGCCACCCAGAAGAGACCAGTGTCTTCTTGACACCAGCACCAGTACCAGCAGCTAGTGCAACAGTCAAGGCATCTGCATCAGCAGATGTGCCTAAAACAGATACACCGTGGCCGGCCAAAGTGTTCTCAGTGGCAGGGAATGCCCCTGCAACATCAACAGCTGCGGTTGGTTGAGTTAGTGATAAAGAGAAAAACTCATTTCCACCATCATCACCTAAGTCGCCTAAAGTACCT
>Ga0209404_10000389_pt1 | contig 34505 bp, 37 predicted proteins | sample TroAtlMetagenome_2_FD_187447 | JGI IMG/M metagenome (GOLD analysis project Ga0209404, IMG submission 187447) | Marine eukaryotic phytoplankton communities from Atlantic Ocean - Tropical Atlantic ANT8 Metagenome (SPAdes) (version 2) | ecosystem: Environmental > Aquatic > Marine > Oceanic...
TTAACGATGGTGTTGTTTTAAATGAACTTATGAAAATTGATAATTTCACTAAATCTAACAATATTACAATATTGAATCTTTGGGCAAGTTGGTGTATTCCTTGTCAAAATGAAGTTGAAGAGTTAAAGAAAATAAGCCTAAATGATAACTATCAAGTAATAGGAATATTAGTTGATGACTCTGTTGAAAATGGAAAAGAGTTTATTGTTAAAAATAATATCAAGTACATTAATGTACTTGATGAATTCCGTGCAGAGCAATTATTAATTAAATTTATGTGGAGTGGTATTCCAACAACCATAATCCTTAATGAAAATCTTGAGATTCTTTACACGATTAATGGAGAAATAACAGCAAAAGAAATATTTGATCTTACAGATTAATTATTAATTAGGAAAAGTTTATAATTTAAGTATGGATGCAATACTTTTTTGGAGAATCTTCTTAGTGCTCGGTAGTCTTTTATACCTTGGTGCATCTGGTTTATTTACACTTAAATTGCTAGCAGCTGCAACAGGCAGAAAAAGAATAATAGATTTGTTTATTAGGTAGTTAGTAGCGGGGGTAGGATTTGAACCTACGACCTCTGGGTTATGAGCCCAGCGAGCTACCAGACTGCTCCACCCCGCGCTGAATTATTAATAGTAACTAGATTTAAATTAAACTCAAGAAAATTCTAACTGTTATTTATTTAACATTTCAATAGCAAGATCAACATACTGTTGAGCTTGGTCAATTAAAGTTTGGTATCTGCCTAGATTTCCATTCTGCAGCTCTTTTTGAGCACTCTCAAAAGCTTCTGTTGCTTTTGCCAGTATATCAAGCGCACTTTCACCTTCTGATTCCTCTATAGATTCACTTACAGCACCTTCTCCAAAAATACTCGCTATTGCGTCAGTAAGAGATTCTTCCATAATTATTTTGTCTTGGAAGACAACAACTACAAATTTAAACTCAGGTAATGGATTCTGTTCACCTTGCAAATAAATTGGCTGATAATACAACACAGATTGATCAATTGGTACAACAAACAAATTACCTTTAATAACACTGGAACCTTGTTGATCAAGTAATGTAAATATTTGAGATATATCGGGGTCTTGATTAATTCTTGTTGCAACCTGACTTGGTCCATCAACAAACTCTCCTTTTGGAAGTCTAAAGTCAATTAATTGTCCATAGTTTTCAGGATCTGCATCTGCTACAAGAAAGGACTGCATGTTTGGCCTATTCTCGGGGTTGAATGGTTGAAAAATTAAATAGCTCAGGTCTGTTTCACCAGGCAAGCTCATAAGCAAATAATACGGCAACATTGGCTTAAATCCAATCTCAGTAAATTCTCCTCTTAAGGTTCCGACCCTAGGTGTTGTAGATGAGTCAGTAGGAATAACCCATGGATCTTCATCTGCATAAAAAACTTTTGGATCCGTCATGTGATAATCACGATACATATCTGATTGAATGGTGAAAAGATCTTCAGGGTAACGGATATGGTCTAATAAATCAGAACTCATATCTGTTTCTGGTGAAAAAAGATCAGGAAATATATCTTGATAGGATTGAATTATTGGGTCTTTGCTATCTACAACATAAAAATCTATTGTTCCATCGTACGCATTAACAACAGCTTTAACAGAGTTTCTTAAGTAATTAAAATTCATCGGAAGACCAGAATTTTCATTAATTCTTCTTGTATCAGCAGGTTGAGCATATGGATATTTATCTGATACAGTATACATATCAATAATCCAAAATAAATCACCGCTGATTAAAGCGAGGTAGGGGTCATTGTCTGTGTAAAGAAAAGGGGCTGCTTTTTTAACACGACTTACAATATTTCTTTCCATAATTAATTTTGAATCATCAGAAAGTTGATTTGAAATTAATAAGTTGAGCTCACTATATCTAAGAGCAAAACCTAATCTCTTAAAAAATGAACCAATACTTACACCACCATCTCCTGAGTAATTTGTATAAGCAACAGATTGTCCTTCAGTTGACAGAGGGTAATCAACTTCTTCCTGTAGTGAGTTAACAACTACATACTCAATGGAATCAGCTGACTCTCCAAAATAAATTCTTGGTTGTTCTATTTCTAACTCTGAAACTGTAGTTGTAGCTGGTACACCTTTAACATAAAAATCAGGTTGGCCTTGACTTGCTACATTGTTAGCAGGACTAAAAACTACACCGAAACCATGGGTGTATTGTAATCTTTCATTTACCCAACCTACAGCTGGAAGATTGGTTTGATCAAGCTCTCTTGCTGCAACCATCACCTGCGTGAGCTCTCCATTTATTTCATACCTGTCTACATCTACTTCATCAAGAGCATAGTAAGCTCTGATCTCCTGAAGCTGACTGTATGTTTCAGCAAGAACAGTTGGGTCCCATAACCTTATATTGTCGACTGTTTGTTGATTGTTGGCTATATTTTCCTTTGTGAGATTTGGTGATGCCTCAAAAGATTTTTCTTCGATGGCATCTAAGCCATAAGCAAGTCTTGTGTATTCAATATGATTCTCTACATAAATTAACTCTTTATTCAGTTCATCAGGAATAACTCTAAATCTTTGAATCGCTGCAGGAACTAAACCACCTACTATTATTGAGACGGCTAGCCATAAACTAATTGCTGTTACAGGTAATAGCCACCCTCTTCTTTTTATGTTTACTAATAAAAGTACTGCTCCAAACAGAGAAATTAAGATTAATAAATTTAGTGCAGGTAAATGAGCGACAACATCTGTATAACTCGCACCAAACACCTTACCCCTTGGAGAGTAAAGAAGTTCCATTGAATCTAGTCTGTATGCAAAAGCTTTTAAAACAGCAATGAAAGCTAGTAAAACAGATAAATGTGCTTTTGCACCGCTACTTACTTCGGGCAATTGTCCTTGTCTGAGTTGAAGTGCACCTGTTGCAATAAAAAATAGAACAATTATCAAAGAAGTAAAGACTACTAGTTGGAAACCCCAAGAAACAAAAAGACGGTACAACGGTAGTCCAAAAACAAAACTTGATACATCTGCATCAAAAATAGGGTCTGTAACACCGAACGATTTTTGATTTAAAAATAGTAAAACTTGTTCCCATAATTGAGATGCTCCAGCACCTAGAAAGAGTGATAAACCAATTGAGCCCCATAATCTATATCTTAAAAATCTTTCATTTGTCCAAGCCCGAAACCTTGAAAGAGGATCTTGAGATTCAAATGATTCAAAAATATCCATTACAGGAGTTGCTCTAACTGCTAATCGTAAGTTTGTGAATATAAATATAAAAGCTAGCAATGAAGTAGCACCAACTAACGAAGCTTTAGTAAGTAGTATCTTTAGCCATACAGAGTTTAATTGAACAGAGTCAAACCATAAGTAATTAGTGAAGAAAGTTGCAATTGCTCTAGCTATTGAGAAGCCAATTATTACTATAAAAACAACAAAAGAAAATCCTCTTCTATCATTTCCTGTATTAGCTCCACCTATGTTTACCATATTATTATTGTATTTACGTCCCGTCTTTAACGTGAACTATACTCAAAAATTACTTTAAGCGCTTCCTCGAAACTATCAACCGGAACAATAGCTGTTTCGTCAGTTGAGAAAGGAGATGCCTCTTCATAGTTTGCAGTTGGTACCAAAATTAATTCTGATCCAGCTCGTTTTGCAGCAATAACTTTTTGCCTAATTCCTCCAACAGGCCCTACTGACCCATCTATTTCTATTGTTCCAGTGCCCGCAACAATAAGGGAGTTTGTTATATCATTTGGTACCAAATTATTATATACATTAAGAGCCATCATAAGCCCAGCAGAGGGACCTCCGACATTACCTGTTTTGATATCTATTTCAAAAGGAAAATCGAACCTTTCATTAACCGTTGTTGCCAAAAATCCAACCATAGGTTCATTATCGTATTCAATATGTTCGATTAATTCTGTACTTATAGAGATTTCCGTATCTATACCGTCAATGTCTCGAGTTAAACCAATTGTTACAGTTTCACCTATATCATATTTTCTTAATGTTGCAATAAATTCAGAAGCTGAAAAAATTTGTTCATCATTAATTGTTGTAAGTAGGTCACCTTTTAACAATTTGTCTTTTACAGGAGAGTCATCCAATATTCCAACAACAAGAACCCCATCACCTTTAGAATCAATATCATAATTTAAGTTTTTTAAAGCAACTGCAATTGCAACATTTTCTGAAGTTTTCATGTTTTGAATACTGATTTCACTTAATTCTTTTGGAGTTACACCTTTTGGTAAAATAACTTCTCTTGGATATAAATCAAAAGAATTATCTACATAAGCCCAAAGGTAAATTAAAGCTGAAGCTTCATCTCTTCTTACAGTTAGCTGAAAAAGATTACCATCAAAATCATAATATTCAGTATCACCATAATCGATGTCCCATTGATATGGTGGACCAGGAGACATAAAATAATAATCCGTTTTGATTAAAGATAAAGACGATATTGAAATAAATATTACCAAAAATATTAATAATCTTTTTTTTGATTTATTGGATAAATTTTTCACAATTTTGATTTTAGGATATCAAATAAATAAAGAGCCGGCAAAAGCCGGCTCTTTAAAATAAGTTAATTAAAACTTAACTACAAGGACCTGATTCCCAGTCATATGAACCTGCAGTAGGGCCAACATAGTTCCCTGCTAACAATCTCACACCACTACCAATAGTTCCGTCTGGTATAGCAATAAAGCTTTCAGCGTCTGCTCTGTTTTGTCCTAATTCTCTTGTTGGCATCATGCCATCAGAATCAACATAAACGTTTGCAGCTGCTCTTCTAATACCAGCTCTTGTTAAGTCTCCACCTTTAGCCGCAGCTTCTAATACACCTTTTAAGTGTTGTTGTGAAGCCCAACCAGCTACCAAGAATGTATTCGCTGAATCAATTCCCATAGCTTGGAAAGTTCCTCTCATTGTTGCGTGTCCTGGTGTGTCCATTTCATAAGGACCAACGAAGGCCATCAAATACATGGAACCAGAATTAAACAACGGAGCCAAAGCAAATCCTTCTCTAACAAATGCATCATTAAAAGATGGTGCAGCCATCATAGAAAGAGGTGTTAAACCTTGTTGGAATGCTCCACCAGCAACTTGCGCCATATGAGTAGGCCCAACAGCTGGAAAATATGCATCAACAGGTTGTGTGACCATAAGTCCAACTGCTTGAGCAACGTCAAACTCTGGACTTGGAACTATATATTCCCAAGCAACAGTTAATCCGTTTGCTTCTGCAGCAGCTTTTACACCTTTGGCATAATCGCCACCATAGTCACCAGCATATCCCATTATTCCAATTGTCTTTACGTCAACTGGATAATTTGCCAAAGCCCAATCAACTGAGTTCATTCCGTCAGCACAGTATGCTGAACCGAACTCAATTACTAGACCTTTATCAACAGATTTATATGACCAACCAGAATACCAACTCATTGGAGCTGCAATCAAGTTGTCTTTATCCATTTCGTCAAGAATAAATAATGTTTGAGGCGTACCAAGTGACATGGCTAAAGCAGCAACGCTATCTTTTTGAGCGTTGTAGCCTTCTAAGTGTTTTTGAGGATTGTATCCTGTGTCATAACCTTCTACGATTGCAACACTGTAATCTCCAACACCGCCTGATTGGTTAGCCCATAGCCAAAATGCTCTTTGGCCTGTTTCTAACGCAGGTCCTAATGGTCCATATGGTCCTGTATAATCATTGAGTAAACCAAGATATATACACCCTTTAGAAGGATCTGCACCTGTTGGCACTCCACCTATTTCTGAAGGACAAGGATCTGACGTAACTCCAACACCTGTGTCGACTGTAGATGCAGTAGTAACAGCTGGAGAATCAAGAGTTTCCACAACTTCAGGAGTTGCTTCCTCTACTGTTTCCTCCGCGGTATCTCCACCACAAGCTACTAGGACAAGGGCTAGAACTGTAAAAAGAATGATTCCCTGCTTACGCAATGGTTTCATTTTTCCCCCCTATATTTAATTAGTACTAATAAGTATTAGATTACTAGATTTTTGCAATCCTAGTAGGAAAATGGCCAAGCTTTAAAATAATTGCGTAACCTAAACCAAATACCCCAAAGCCCTCTGGGTTCAAAAATTAGGAAAGATATGATGAAGAAACCAAATAAAATTCTCTCAATTTGGCCCAAGTTTAACGGAAGAGATTGTTCACCTATTTCAAAAACATGTAGTAATAGCTGAATTACGGCTGGGAACATAGTGTAGAAAAAAGCACCAAATAAAGGTCCTAGAACAGTTCCAGCACCTCCAATAACAACAATGGCAACAAAAACGATAGAATAAAGTAGATTGAATGTTCCCGGTTCAACTCCTCCTGAAACTGTGAAAAACATAGCACCACTTATACCACCAAAAAAGCTAGACAAAGCAAAAGCAGAAGCTTTGTACTTAAATATATTTATACCTATGGCTTCAGCAGCTATATCGCCATCTCTGATTGCAGAATATGCTCTTCCTGCTCTAGATCTAACTAAGTTCTTAATTCCAAGTCCACACAAAATGCACAAGGTTAAGGAGAGCAAATAGAGTATTTGATTTTTTTCAAGAAAATAATCGCCAATTTGATATCCATTTTCTAAATCTATTCCAAATAATTTTAATCTTGCTACTTTTCTACCCAATCCCGCTCCACCTGTCAAAGATTTAAAATTTGAAAATAAGTGTGATCCAATAAAAACTAGAGCCAAAGTTACCAATCCTAAATTTAAACCCTTTAACCTGACAGTAATTGGAGCAATAATTAATCCAACAATTGCTGCTGTAATGCCTGCAACTGGTAACCATAAAAGCATATCCAACTCAAAACCAATTACATTTGCTCCTGCGAGTCCTCCAATAACTGCAGATGTATAAGTTCCAATACCTACAAAAAAGCCATGTGCAAGGTTAATTTGACCAGCAAAACCAGAAACTATATTTAAACCCCATGCTGCGATAGACATTAAAAATGATGAAGTAAGTAGATAGATCCAATATTCTGATGCTATAAAACATAAAGAAAAAGAAAAAGCAACCATAATAAAGAACCAACTTTTTTGAGTGTTGTTAGAAAATATTGCAGATTCTTTATTGTAATCTGTATAAAGATTAGGCCTACCTCTCATACCCTCTCAACCTCCTCAGTGCCGAACAGGCCATCAGGTCTGAAAATTAAAATTACAAACATTATTAGGTAAGGAGCTAAAAGAGAAAAACCACTTCCAAGAGAGAAGCCAATTAAATTTTCAAATGGTATTTGATAGTAAGCAACATAACCTTGAGTAAGACCAATAATAATAGAGCCAACAACAGCTCCTGGTATTGAATCTAATCCACCGATTACAACAGCTGGCAGAGCTCTTAGTGCTATAAGAAAACTGAATTGACCTAGTGTGTTGAAACCGCCAGTGATAAAAAATCCAGCAAAAGCAGCCAAAATTCCGGCAATAAACCAGGCAAGGCCAAAAATTCTACCAACATTTATACCTTGAGCTAATGCAGCCTCCTGATCAAATGATGTTGCCCTCATCGCAACACCATATTTAGATCTTTTAAAGAATACTGACAGTATTGCAATTATTAATATTGCAGTCACCAAAGCACTTAGTTCTAGAAATTTTAAATTTACCCCTCCAACATTTACGGCACCGAAATTTCCAAAAGTTGGGAATGGATCACCTAGATATCTTGGATTTATCCCAATCCAACTATCAAGTACTGTTCTTAGCAAAATATCAATACCAATAGTTAATATAGCTACTGAAAAAACTGGTTCCCCAACCATTGGCCGTAAAAAAGTTCTTTCAATAATTAAACTCAACACACCAGTAAGAAATATACCTAAGATCAAAGCAAGCCAAAAAGGTATGCCTCTGTCAACTGCCAAAGAGCTAATAATTCCAGCACCAACAACTGCAAGTGCAGGTTGGGCAAAACTTAGAACATCCATTGACTTGTAGATCAAAACAAAACCAATAGCAACTAAGGAATATATCGCTGCAAGCGAAAGCCCTTCAACAGTTGCTTGTAAAAATATTGTCAACTGTACATTCCCTCTATTAGTTCGCTAAATTGCTCCATTAACACATTTCTTTTAATTTTTTGCGTAGCAGTTAACTCTCCATCTTCATGATCAAGCTCTTTTGGTATCATTCTAAATTTTCTAATTTCTAAAGATGATGTCTGTTCATTTGCTTTAATAATCTCTCTCCAAACTAAGTCTTGGACCTCTTTCTTTTCAGATAGATCCCTGTAGGTTGTATGAGGAATATTTTTTCTTAATGCCCAATTTGAAACTGTATCAAACTCAATCGCTATCAATGCTGATAGAAATTTTCTTTTATCTCCAATAACAATTGCATCTTTAATGAATGGTGAAATTTTTATCTTATTTTCAATTTCTTGAGGTGAGACATTTTTTCCTCCACTGGTGATAATGATGTCTTTTTTTCTATCAACAATTTTAAGAAACTCACCTTCAAAAACTCCGACATCTCCTGTGTGGAGCCACCCGTCTTCATCAATGGTTTCTTTTGTTGCCTCTTCATTTTTAAAATATCCTTTAAAAACTGCGCCCCCTCTTGTTAAAACTTCACCATCTTCTGCAAGCTTGATTTCCATTCCGTGATTAGGCACACCTACTGTCCCTAATTTCATTTTTTTATCATTATTTCCAGATGCATATCCACAATTCTCTGTCATGCCATATCCTTCAAAAATTGGAACTCCCAATGCTAAAAAGAACTTAAGAATTTCAGGTGCTATTGGTGCAGCACCAGATATAGCTGTTTCTGCTTTACTTAACCCTAATTTTTTCTTAAGAGCTCTAAATGAAAGAAGCCAACCTATTTTTAATAAAATATTTGCGATAGGGTCATTAAAATTACGGTTTAACTTGCGTTCAGCTGCAATATTCCCTAAAAACATTGACACTTTAAATAGCTGTCTCTTAATAAAAGTAGCATCCTTCATCCTCACTATTGCTGCTGAATGCATTCTCTCCAAAATTCTTGGTACTGCCGGAAAGATTGTTGGTTGAATTTCAGCTAAATCCATTTGTACAGTATCAATTGATTCAGCAAAGTTTATAGTAGCCATCGTATGTGAGGCAATTAATAAATCGGTAAGTCTTCCAAAAATATGACACAAGGGTAAGTATGAAAGAAACTGAGGTTCTTTTGATTTTACGCTCTCAACTAAGGAAAAATTTGGAATCTGAGATGCGACCCACGAAATATTACCATGTGTAATCATAGAGCCTTTTGGCCGACCTGTGGTACCTGAAGTGTAAACTAAGAATGCTACATCATCATCAACTAATGTTTCAAGCTGTTGGTCAACATATTCTGGAAAAGACTCAAACTCAGACTTTCCAATTTCAAGAAATTCATCAAATTGCATTAATTTAGGATGCTCGTAGTTATATAAACCTCTGTCTTCAAAATATACTATTTTTTCAAGCTCTGGAAGATTATCAATAACCTCGAGTGCTTTATCAACTTGTTCTTGATCCTCCGCAAATAATATTTTTGTTTCTGAGTGCGAAAGGAGATACTCTACCTCTGATGCGGGGTTAGTTGGGTAAAGACCGACACTAATAGCACCAATCGCCTGAATTCCTATATCAGCAATAAACCATTCAGGCCTATTCTCAGAATGGATTGCAACAGAATTTCCTTTTTCAATACCAAAAAATTTTAGGCCCATTGATAGATAATTCGATTTCTTCCAAAACTCTTCATAAGTAGTCTCCTGCCAAACTCCAAACTCTTTGTATCTCATTGCAATTTTATTAGGAAATCTAATTGAAGTATCTTTAATTTTTTTAGATGGAGTCATTCCACCATCTCTTAAAATCTCTTCATAGATTTCTGTCATTGTCATTGTCATAATTAACTAACTCCTAAATATGCATCAATTACTTTTGAATCCTTAACAATTTCTTCTGGCCGACCCTCAGCTAATTTTTCACCAAAATTGAGTACCATTACTTCTTCAGCAATATCCATAACCATATTCATATCATGATCTACTAAAATAATTGTTTTTCCCATCTCCTCATGAATGTCGATTATAAATCGAGCAATATCTTCAGTTTCTTCATTATTCATTCCAGCAGCTGGTTCATCTAATAGAAGTACTTCTGGGTTCAATGCTAAAGCCCTTCCAATTTCAACTCTTTTTTGTACTCCGTATGGTAAAGATAAAATATAGGAATACCTAAATTGTTCTATTTCTAAAAAGTCGATTATTTCTTCAGCAATCTTTCGTGCAGCTAATTCACTTTTTCTAGTCTTTTTTGTATAAAGTAAGCTAGAAATAGGCCCATAGTTAAGATGCCTATGAGCGCCGATTAAAATATTATCAAGTACAGTCATATTTTCAAATAGCTCTATATTTTGAAAAGTTCTTGCTATTCCTAACTCTGCTACTTGGTCAGGCCTCAAATCTTTAATGTTGCTTTCGCCAAAGCTCACATCACCCTCTGTGGGTCTGTATATCCCACTAATGCAATTAAAAATTGATGTTTTCCCTGCGCCATTTGGACCAATAATAGCGTAGAGAGTTTTTGGCTTAACTTCGAAACTTACATTATTGAGTGCCGTAATTCCACCAAATTTAAGTGTGACGTTGTCAAACTTTAATGAACTCATGACAACCACCTCTTTTTCCTTTTGTAATGCTTAACATCTTTAAATGACTTTCTTTTTGTTCCTTCTGGATTCAGTCCTAAATAAAACTCGCGAACATCTTCATCTTTTAGTAAAACTTCACTCGGGTTATCCATAACAACATTTCCAGTCTCCATAATATATCCATGATCAGAAACGTTTAAAGCCATATTCGCATTTTGTTCAACTAGCAGGACCGTAACACCTTTTTCATTAATTTCTTTTATTAAATCTGCTATTTGATCAACTAATTTTGGTGCTAGACCTAAGCTTGGTTCATCTAGTAGGAGATACGATGGATCGGACATTAAAGCTCTTCCAATTGCTAACATTTGTTGCTCCCCACCAGATAAATAACCGGCTTCACCTTTAGACCTTTGTTTTAATATTGGAAACATATCTAACACTTTTTCAATATTTGATTGAATATCTTGACTATTCGTATGTCCTCCTAATCTTAAATTTTCAACAACAGTTAACTCAGAAAAAATTCTTCTTCCTTCTAGAACTTGGGCTATTCCCTTTTCAACAATTTTTGAAGGATTTAAATTTGTGATATCTTCACCATCGACAGATATTGTACCTTTAGTGATATCTCCATTTTGAATATCTAATAAACCAGTTATTGAGCGAATTACAGTTGTTTTACCCGAGCCATTACTTCCTAACAGCGAAACAATTTTCCCCTTAGGTATTTCAAAAGATACTCCTCTTAGAACTAAGATTACATCCTGGTACACAACTTCTAAATTTTGAACAGATAACATTTACGTATTCACTTTAAGGAATCAGCAAATAATTTTCAACTTATAGGGAATTTAATGTAATAAAGTATGAAACCTTTCAAAAAATTTGATTTGTAATATTGGTTACAATTTACCTCTATTTAATATAGAAACATGGAAAAAGATAACTACTCTCAACAAGAGCTCTTTGAACAGAAAAAATATATATCCGATCTAATTGAAGAAAAGAGTGAAAAGAAAAGGAGTTCATTAAATATAATTCTCGGCTCATCCCTTGTATCAAGTGGCATAATTTTATCTTTTTTATTTTTATTTGGCATATTCGATGAAGAGGAAATTGTCCTTCCAGAACCAATAACAATTACTGAAACTGTTAGGGAAAAAGAACTTGTAATGCCAAGAGTTGATTCTACAGAAGTTGTTTCAATTGCAGAGTTGGCTACTAAAACCATTGTACAAGTTCAAGTTGGAACCCTTTCCGAAGATGGAGAGTTCTTTTCTGCTGGTGGCGGTTCAGGTGTGGTTATAACTGACGAAGGTTTAATAATGACCAATCATCATGTTATTGATAATTCAACAGAAGTTAGAGTTATTTTCGAAGACGGAAGGTTGTATGAAGCAACAATTATTGGATCTGATAAGTTAACTGATATTGGATTGATAAAAATTAATGCATCCAATCTTATTCCTATTGCAATTGGCAACAGTGACAACATGCTAGTTGGAGATTTGGCAGTTGCGATTGGACACCCTTTGACGCTGGGTGCAGCTCCAACTGTAACCACAGGAGTAGTTTCTGCACTAGAGAGACGACTTGATGTTGGTGGTGACACAATGGATTCAGCAGTTACATTATTTGGATTAATTCAAACAGATGCTCCAATAACAAGGGGCTCAAGTGGTGGCGCTTTAATAAATAAAAATGGTGAACTTATAGGAATTACAACTGCTATTGCAACTGCAGATGTGGGAGCTGAAGGACTTGGATTTGCTGTGCCTGTAAATTTAGCATTAGGTATTGCTGAAGATTTAATTAGTGATGGAAAAATTTTACATGCCTTTCTTGGAATATTAGGCGCACAACATTTTGAAACTGCTGCTGACGGAGCAAGGGTATTCTCTGGTGTGTTTATACAAGAACTATATGGCCCAGGAGGAGAAACATTTGCTATCGGTAAAGCTGGGGCTCTTCCTGGTGATGTTATTAAAACAATTAATGGAGAAAATGTAAAAACACTAGACGGCCTTATAACTATATTGCGTACTAAAAGAGCAGGCGATCAAGTTGAAATTCAAATCATGAGAGATTCTCAAGCAATTACTTTAGTTTTCCAATTAGATTTACGACCATCTGATGTTTAATGTCTGACGATATTTTTTCACAACTTTTTAATTTATTTAATAGTGATGATGAGAATGTAAACTGGAAGCTCGCAGAACAAATAAGCAATCATATTAATAAAGAGAGTCAAACTGACTACCTCCTATCAAATCAAGACTTAAACTATCAAGAAATTTTTAGAGTCATTCAGCTCAGTGATGAAAGTCAGGGAGATTTAAATGATTCACCAAAAGAAATCTCAATTCTAGATACAAAAGATTACGGTATTTGGTTTTTGGACTCAATTAAACATTTTGACTTTAGCGATCTACAGATGATTGACAGTAATGCCTTAGGATTAGCTGGAAATCAATCTTCATTAATTGGAATGCAATTAGGAAATATTGCAGGGTTTTTAAGCAAAAATACATGGGGTCTTAGTCACTTTGGAATTATTCTCCCAAAAAATGATAAGTTAGCAATAAATAAGAAAAACTTTGACTTACGTATAGATCAATTTGAAATTGATGATAAAGAAGCAACAATGGCTCTAATGCTATTAGAATTTGTGGCACTATCTCTAGGAAAGTATTCAGCTCCTTTCTCGTATGTTGTTGCACAAATGAAAAAAAGCAATGAGGAGCTTCTTGATCAAATAAAGAATATTGAACCAAATTTTGATGCTACAAATTTTTCAAATCCTGAAGAGCTTATGCAAAATATTCCTCAACTTAACAACTTTGATATGGAAGCAATATTAGATGTAATATTTGCCCCTTTAAGTTTTTATAGATCAGTAATAAAATTTTTAGCCAAAAATATTCTTAATATCATTGATGGAAGTGTAATTGACCTAGTAATGGATTTAGGTCTAGTTTCTAATCAAGGCCCTTCTAGTGATTTTGAATTGAAAATTTCAAAATATGATGAGGCTTCAGATGAATTCATTAAATTTTTAAATAATTCATCAAATCAATTATCACTTCTTGATATAATTTCAGATCAAAATTTAATACCATCACTCGATGAGCTGAATGACCCAATATCATGGGCCGCAAGAACTTCTTTACCGCCTATTTAATTTAAACTTCGCTATCATATATTTATTAAGAAAGGACTAAATTATGTCATTAAATGTTGGAGATAAAATACCAGAATTTGAGTTGTACAATCACGATAAAACAAAACACAGTGATCAGGATTACCTCGGTCAAAAAACAATGTTTGTTTTTATGCCATTTCCGTTCAGCAGTGTTTGCGATAAAGAAATTTGCGAACTTAGAGATTACCAGGAATCATTTATTAAAGAAGATACTAACACCGTTTTAATTACTGTTGGTGCAAGTCCTACCAATAGAGCCTGGTCTGAACACTACAAAATTGAATTCCCAATTCTATCTGACTTTTGGCCTCATGGTGAAGTTGCTAAGAAGTTCGGATGCTTTCATGATGTAGCTGGTATTTCTTTAAGGTATACGTATATAACAAATGAAGAAAATGTTATAACTGAAATTATTAAGAGTGACGAAATAGGTGTTGAAAGAGATTTCAGTGAATATTCAGAAAGTTTTGGAATTTAACCTACATCCCTTATATCAAATTCAGCAGCTCTTTGTCTCTTGATACGTCTTCTTTCTCTTTCGGAAAGTCCACCCCAAATACCAAACTTTTCTGAATTCTCTACAGCATATTCAAGACATTGATCTTGCACTGTACATGCCCTACAAATTGCTTTGGCTTTCCGAGTAGAAGCTCCTCTTTCGGGAAAAAATAAATCCGCATCTGCCCCTTTGCAATTTGCCTCTTCTGTCCATGATGGCATCCCGCCGATTAACTCTTCTACAATTGATTGTTCCACCCGTACTCCTTGTTGTAAATTACATAAGTGTAATTTATAACGACTCCTCTCAATTGTCAAGAGGTGAATTATCTAATTAATTTAGAGTTATTTTTTGAATGTAGGATAATTAAATAATGCAAAATCAAAACATGGTTTCTACTGGTTCTGTTTATAAAGGTAGAACAAGTATGTGGCTTTATTTATTTCACCGTATAACTGGTGTTGCATTATTTGGATATTTACTACTTCATATAATTTCAACTGCATTAATTCTTGCAGGACCTGAAATCTACGAAGGTGCAGAAGCTATTTATAAGAACTTTTATTTCAGACTAGGTGAAGTTGGGTTGATGGCAGCTGTGTTAGCTCATGCTATAAATGGTCTGCGTATAATTACTGTTGATTTATGGAGCAAGGGCTCTAATTATCAAAAAAGTTTAAACATTGCAGCACTTCTTATATTTATTGGTGTTTTTGTACCTACAACATATCAGATGATTACCTCTTATTTTGATATTTGTATTGAAAAAAGTTCAGTCGGAACCACCATTGTTGATTGTATGGTAAGACCTTTACCAGATTGGAAATCAAAATGAAAAGTACATCAAGAACTGATTGGGGTAGAAGACAACCCCCTATTGGTGGGAGTAATTTTGAGTTATACGCTTGGTTTTTTATGAGGGTGAGTGGGTTATTTTTGGTGCTTTTAGCTGCGGGTCATATGTTTATAATGCATGTGTTTAATGACACTCTAAATTTAGATTATGAATTTGTTGCAGCAAGATGGGATACCCCATACTGGAGAGCTTTCGATTGGCTATTACTGGCACTAAGTATTCTTCATGGAACCAACGGTTTAAGAATTGTAATGCATGACAATATCGCAAACAAACTCTACAGACAAGTGGCCTTGTATAGTTTGTATTTTGTCTCTTCGGCATTTTTCATATTAGGTACATACGTTTTGATAGCATTTGTGAGAGAAGCATGAAAATTATAAGACATTCTTTTGATGGCGTAATTGTTGGTGCAGGTGGAGCTGGATTGAGAGCAGCTATTGAGGCAGCTCCTCATATGAAACTAGCCGTAATAACAAAACTTTATCCAACCCGCTCTCATACAGGAGCTGCTCAAGGTGGCATGAGTGCAGCACTGGCAAATGTTGAAGAAGATAATTGGAATTGGCACGCTTTTGATACTGTAAAAGGTTCTGACTATCTCGCAGATCAGCCAGCAGTTGATATCCTTTGCAAGGAAGCTATTGACTCAGTAGTTGAGCTAGAACATTGGGGTTTGCCATTCAGTAGGTTAGAGAATGGAAAAATAGCACAAAGAAGATTTGGTGGCCATACCGTAAAAGAAGGGGAAGCTCCAGCATTCAGGGCCTGCTATGCAGCTGATAGAACTGGTCATATGATCCTTCAAACCCTGTATCAAAAATGTGTTTCTATGGGTGTGACTTTTTTTGATGAGTTTCAAGTATTAGATATAAAAATTGATGATGGTGTTTGTAAAGGTGTTGTAGCATATGAAATTGCAACAGGAGATATTCATATATTCGAAGCAAGAGCAGTAACTTTTGCAACTGGTGGATTTGGCAAAATTTATAAAGTAAGTTCAAATGCACACTCTTTGACTGGAGATGGTCCAGGAATTTTATATCAAAAAGGTATTCCTCTTGAGGATATGGAGTTTTACCAGTTTCATCCAACGGGCATTTATAGATTAGGTATTTTACTTTCTGAAGCTGCAAGAGGAGAAGGTGGAATTCTAAGAAATAAAGATGGAGAAAGATTTATGGAGAGATATGCTCCATCGATTAAAGACCTAGCCCCAAGAGATATGGTTTCAAGAGCCATTGCAACAGAAATTAGTGAAGGAAATGGAGCTGGTCCTAATAATGATTTTGTATATTTAGATTTAACTCATCTTGGGGCTGAAACAATAAAGCAAAAACTTCCAGATATCACTGATTTTGTTAGAACCTATGTAAAAATCGAACCAATTGATGAACCAATTCCTGTTCAACCAACTGCACACTATGCAATGGGGGGAATTCCCACTGATGTAGATGCTAGAGTCCTAAGTGACGCCCAAGGAACTATTTTGCCTGGAGTCTATTCTGCTGGTGAATCCGCTTGTGTCAGCGTACATGGAGCTAACAGACTTGGAACTAATTCACTGTTAGATATTGTCGTATTTGGAAAAAGAGCCGGTCAAAGCATGGTTGATTATGTATCGAGTACTAAACCCTACTCGCTTTCAGATAATGCCGCAGAGGATCTAAAAAATAAAATTGAAAACTTTATGGAAAAAGAACATGACCCTAATTTCTCAGTTCCAAAAATAAGAGAAGAGCTTCAAGACTCTATGGAAGAAAACGCAAAAATATTTAGATCTGAGGAAACATTAACTGAGCAAACTAAAATTCTTTCTGAATTGAGAGATCGTTATAGTAATATAACAATTTCTGATAAAAGTAAAATTTTCAATACAGAATTATTAGAAGCAATTGAACTTGAGTATCTACTTGATATGTCAGATACCACTGTTGCAAGTGCTCAAGCAAGAAAAGAAAGTAGAGGAGCACATTCTAGAGTCGACCATGTTGAAAGAGATGACAAGAATTGGCTTAAACATTCCTTTGCATTCAAAAATGGAGATTCAGTTAAACTAGATTATAAAGATGTTGAACTTGGTAATTATGAACCTAAAGAGAGAAAGTATTAATGGATATTAATCTCAAAATTCTAAGATATAACCCTGAGACTGATAGAAAAGGTCATTGGGAAGAGTATGTACTTGAGGCTGACCCAGATGAAAGAATTTTAGACTTACTACATAAAGTAAAGTGGTTCGATGATGGTAGCTTAGCATTCAGGAGATCATGTGCTCATGGTGTTTGTGGTTCTGATGCAATGGTTGTGAATGGAGAAAATATGCTAGCTTGCCAAGTATTAGTTAAAGAAGTAAGCAATCCTATCAAAATAGAACCTATTAGAGGATTGCCTGTAATAAAAGATTTAGTTGTAAACATGGATTCATTTTTTGATTCTTATAAAAAGGTTATGCCATATCTGATTAATGAAGAAGAGCCAGGTGAACGAGAAAGGCTCCAGTCGCCTGAAGACCGTGACCGTTTTGAAGATACTACGAAGTGCATCCTCTGTGCTGCATGCACTACTAGTTGTCCTGTCTTCTGGACCGCTGATACATATGTTGGACCTGCAGCAATTGTAAATGCACATAGATTTGTATTTGATTCACGAGATAATGCATCAAAACAAAGATTGGAAATCTTAAAAGATGTCAATGGTGCATTTAGATGTAGAACTGCTTTCAATTGCACAACTGCATGCCCTAGAGGGATACAAGTTACTAAAGCAATTGAAGATGTTAAACGAGAAACTTTAACGATTAATTGATAGAAAATTTACTCAAAAATTTTAAAGAAAAAATAAATGAAACAAATTTTAAAACTAATGATGTATATTTTTACTTTACAGATTTAGATGAAACATACTCCTTAAACGAAACTGAAAAAATTAAAGAAATAAAAAACAATGATAAATATTTAATTTTTAAAATATCAAGTTTAGATTTATTAGAGATTGTAAATGGCAAAATTCATCCAGAAGACTTACTTTTTAATAAAAAAATTAAAATTTCAGGTGATATTAGTTTACTTTCATAAGTGAATTCAAAAGAAAAGACGGCTATTGCCGTCTTTTCAAATTAGTTAAAAGAGCTTTAGTTTAAAGCGTCTTTTAATCCTTTTGCAGCTTTGAAAGCTGGGGCATTTTTCGCAGCAATTTGGATTGTTTCACCTGTTGCTGGATTTCTACCTTGTCTTGCAGCCCTGTATCTTGACTCAAAGTTACCAAAACCAGCGATACTTACTTTATCGCCATTTTTCATACCATTTGTTATGCCATTAAACACGGCTTCTACAGCTTGTTTAGCATCAGTTTGTGACAACCCTACTTCTGCTGCAACAACGCTTGCTAATTGATCTTTATTCATAGCTGTTTAGCCTTTCTGTATTGAGTTTTTTTAAAAACTCCTTATAAACATTATAGTTTTTTATAACGATTTGTCTTAATATACTAAATTTATTGATTATTTTTTAAAAAAACCTGATTTTATTGACTAATTATGCTATTTAGTTCTTTTACTTTAGCTTTAACAGCATCTGATGCATTTTTTAAATCTGTAAGCTCATCACTATTTAATTTAAGCTCAACAACTTCTGTGACACCATTTTTACCTAATTTAGTTGGCACTCCTAGATATACATCACTTATTCCATACTCACCCTCTACCCATGAGCAAGCTGGCATAACATCATTAGCATCGGAGATAATTGATTTAACCATAGTCGCAGCCGCGGAGGATGGTGCAAAGTAGGCACTACCCGTTTTCAATAAAGCTACAATTTCAGCTCCACCATTTGAAGTCTTTTGAACAAGATCATCAATTTCATCTATAGACAATATTTCGGTAAGAAGTTTTCCACTCACCTTGCACTGTGACGGAACTGGAACCATTGTTTCTCCGTGACTACCCATTGTAAGAGCCTCAACATCATTCATGTTTACATTTAATTTCTCAGAGATAAAATAAGCAAATCTAGAAGTGTCCAAAACACCAGCTTGACCAATTACTTTATTTTTAGGTAAACCTGAAATTTCAGATACTAAAGTAGTCATTTGATCTAAAGGATTTGTAACAACAACTATTGTTGGACTCTCTGAATACTTCATTATATTATTTGTCACATCTGTAACAATTTTTGCATTAACCTCTAAAAGGTCCATACGGGACATTCCTGGTTTTCTAGGAAGTCCAGCTGTGATTACGACTACATCGCTGTCACGAGTATCTTCATATTTGTTAGTACCAGAAATCTTTGTAGAGAATTTTTCAACATATCTAGATTGGTTCATATCGAGTGCCAAACCTTGTGGTAAGCCATCAACAATATCCGTCATAACTACAGAATCAACAATGTCATACTCTGCAATTCTTAAAGCTGTCATAGAGCCGTATTTACCTGCACCAACAACAGTTACTCTTTTCATTCTTAGAAGCCTTCTATGTTGTCAGTCAATGATTTCGCAAAATCAGAAGAGGATAATGTTGTCGCGTCAGTTCTGCCTCGGGCAAGGTCGTATGTAACATTACCTTCACTTATTGATTTCTCCATTGATTTTACAATTAAATCAGCGGCTTCATTCCAACCCATATATCTAAACATCATCTCGCCAGATAAAATTAACGAACCAGGATTAGCTTTGTTCTTTCCTGCATGTTTAGGTGCTGTACCATGTGTAGCTTCAAACACAGATTTTCCGTTTTCATAATTAATATTTCCACCTGGACTAATTCCTATACCACCTATTTGTGCTGCTAATGCATCTGAAGCATAATCGCCATTTAAGTTAGTAGTAGCTATAACATCAAATTCTTGTGGCTTTATGAGTATTTGCTGAAGGAATGCATCAGCGATAACATCCTGAACTAAAATCTTATCTCCTGCATCTCCATTACAATCATCCCACGAAACTGCAACATCTGAAAATTCTGATCTTACAAGTTCATACCCCCAAGCTCTAAATGCACCTTCTGTGAACTTCATAATGTTGCCTTTGTGGACGATTGCTAAATTCTTCTTATTATTCTCAACGGCATAATTGAGCGCTGCTCTAATTAATCTTTCTGAGGCTGTTTTTGATATTGGCTTAATTCCAATCCCGCTATCCTCGCGAATTTCCCAACCGAATTCTGAATTCAAAAATGCGTTAAGTGACTTTACTTCATCAGAATTCATTTCAAGTTCTTTTCCGGAGTAAACATCTTCAGTGTTTTCTCTAAATAATGCGATATCTACGTCACCAGGATTTTTTGTTGGTGATTCTATGCCAGAAAACCACCTTAGAGGTCTTAAGCATGCATAAAGGTCTAATTTTTGCCTAATAGCAACATTTATAGACCTAATTCCACCACCAACAGGTGTAGTAAGTGGTCCTTTAATACCAATTCCATAATTATCAAAAAGTTCCAAAGTTTTTGCTGGAAGCCACTCCCCAGTTTCATCAAATGCTTTTTGACCAGCTAATACTTCTGTCCATTCAATTTTTCTTTGATCTGAATATGCTTTTTTTACTGCTGAATCAAATACATTTTGTGATGCTGGCCAAATATCAACACCTATACCATCTCCTTCAATAAATGGAACTACCGGTTTGTCTGTATCAAATGAAGCACGAGTCTCGTCAATAGCAGCTATTAAATCATCTCTTTTTAAGTTTTCTTTCAAATTACATCCTTAATTGCTTGTCCAATCCTAGTTGGATTTTTTACTACATTTACTCCTGCTTTAGTAAGTGCTTCAATTTTAGCAGAGGCTGTCCCCTTATTACCTGAAACTATAGCACCAGCATGACCCATCTTTTTTCCCGGAGGCGCTGTAACACCAGCAATATAAGAAACTACGGGTTTAGTTACATAATTTTTAATGTACTCAGCTGCTTCCTCTTCTGCACTACCGCCTATTTCCCCGATCATAACAATTGCTTCAGTTTGAGAATCTAATTGGAACCCCTCAAGTACATCTATAAATGACATTCCAGGTACTGGGTCTCCGCCTATGCCGATACATGTTGATTGCCCAATGTTGATTCTTGTCAATTCGTGTACAGCTTGGTATGTCAAGGTTCCTGATCTTGATACAACTCCAACATTACCTTCCTGTGTTATTTCATGAGGCATAATACCAACGTTAGATTTTCCGGGAGAAATTAAGCCTGGACAGTTTGGACCGAGTAATTTAGCATTTGTATTTGTTGTTAATAAATCATACATTTTGGCTTCGTCTTTTGCTGGTATGCCTTCTGTAATACAAACAATAAGATCGCAGCCAGCATCTCCAGCCTCTAAAACGGCATCCTTAGCAAAAGCAGGGGGCACAAAAGTAAGGGCAGTATTAGCACCTGTTGCCTCAACTGCATCTTTTACAGTATTAAAAATTGGAATTCCCTCTACTTGTTCTCCACCTTTTCCTGGTCTGGTTCCAGCAACAACTTGGGTGCCGTAATCTCTGTTTCTGAGAGCATGAAACTTACCTTGCTCCCCTGTTAATCCTTGTACAACAACTTTTGTGTCTTCATTAATTAAGATCGACATTATTGACCAGCCTTTACTGCAATTTGAGCTGCTTCATCCATAGATCCTGAAATTGTTATTTTTTCATTCTTATTTTTTTCAAGTATTTCCAAACCTTCTTTTGAATTTGTTCCATCAAGACGAACTGTAATTGGCCATTTCAGTTCTTTACCGCTAGTTGCCTCGACAATACCTTCAGCGACTAAATCACATCTTGTTATTCCTCCAAATATATTGATAAGAACACTCTTTACATCATCTTCGGTTTCAAGCACCTCAAGTGCGGCTGTAACGGTTTCAGCTTTAGCCCCTCCACCTATATCAAGAAAATTTGCTGCTTTTCCGCCATGCTCAACAACAACATCTAGAGTAGACATCACAAGCCCTGCACCATTTCCAATAATTCCAACGCTCCCATCTAATTTTATAAAATTTAATCCTTTACTCTTTGCAAATTTTTCTGAGTCAGGTATTGGAATGTCTTTTTCAAATTTCTGAAATTCTTCATGCCTGTACTCAGCATTCATATCTAGAGATACTTTTGAATCTAAAGCTGAAACACCTTGAGACGTTATAGCTAAAGGATTTACTTCTACAAGATCACAATCGTTATTTACGAACAAATTATAAAGTTTGGAAATTATCTCAATAAGTTGATCTTTATATTCGAAATCTAGCTTGGCGTTAGTAATTGCATGTTCGATGTCGGGAGGATTTAAGCCGACTGATGGTGAAATATAATGCTTTATTAAATCATCTGGAGAGTTTTCTGCAACTTCTTCAATATCCATACCGCCTTTTGAACTAAGCATCATTAAATATTTTTTTTCAGATCTATCAAGCGTAAATGAAATATAGTACTCTTTGATAATTTCTGAAGCTTCCTCGATAAGTAAGCTTTCAACTAAATGGCCTTTAATATCCATTCCTAAAATATCATCAATAAACTGATCTAATTCAACATCATTATTGGCTACTTTAATTCCGCCAGCTTTGCCTCTGCCTCCAACTTGCACTTGTGCTTTAACCACTACTGGATAACTTAAGCCATGGTCTGATTTGAGTTCAGATTTAGATTTTATAAATGTTGATTTTGGTGTAGGGATAGAAAATTTTTTATAAAGTTCTTTACCTTGGTATTCAAATAAATTCATATTGTTATAACAAGAATATAGATTACAAAAAAATAAAAATTATGCTTGATATTTATTGAAATTTTATTGGAGCCCATTCAACATCCAAGTACTTTGTTCCTATGTCTTCCGAAAACTCTACAGTTATTTCATTTCCGTTTACTTCTTTTATAACGCCCTCACCATACTTTTCATGTATCACAACTTTGCCAACTTCTCCTAAGTTCTGACTATCTGTATTATTAGTAAAATCATTTGTATGATCTTCAGTAATAAAATGGTTAGCTCCTTCTTCTAGGAATCTACTTGGTAAATTATAAACTGTACCACCCCAAAGAGTTCGAGACCAGGAGTGTGTCAAATAAAGCTTCTGTTCTGCTCTAGTTACTCCTACATAACATAACCTTCGTTCCTCTTCTATTTCAGAAGAGTCTCCTTGGGAGCTTCTCTCGTGTGGAAATAAATTCTCTTCCATTCCAGTCATAAATACAAATGGAAATTCAAGACCTTTTGCATTGTGTAATGTCATGAGCAGTATCTTGTCGCTATCTTCTAATTTGTCTGTATCTGAAAATAGAGCAATAGACTGGAGATAATCTCTTAATTTTGAGTAAGGCTCTTCAATATCTTCATCGTAAAGATTTTCAAAACTAAAAGCTGAGTTTAAAAGCTCTTCTATGTTCTCTAGTCTCATCTGTGCTTCTAAAGTGCCCTCTTTAATTAAATTTGATTTATATCCTGTTAAATCTAGAATTTTTTCTATAGTTTTTGAAGGTCCTTCTAAGGCGTATGTTTTAAGTTCATCAATTAGGTCTTTAAAATCTAATAAATTTGATATAACCCTATTTGAGAGATTTTTAAAATCATATAAAGAATCAAGGGTCTCTATTACTGATTTATTATTTTCATCCATATAATTTCTAATTTTCTTTTTTGAAGTCTCTCCAATTCCTCTTCTGGGTTCGTTAACTATTCGCTCGAACGAAACCGTATCTAAGTCGTTGATTAAAAACTGGAGATAGGCAACTATATCTTTTATTTCTTTACGTTCATAAAAACCAACACTCCCTACCAATTTGTAATTCAAATTTATCTTTCTGAGTTCCTCCTCAAATAATCGTGATTGGCTATTTGTTCTATAGAAAATTGCAACTTCGGCAGATTGATCTTGACTAATTATATTCCTAATTTCTTCAGCTACCCATTTTGCCTCATCTTTTTCAGATCGAAATTTAATTGATGAAATATCTTGACCCTCTTCATTATCAGTCCATAAATTCTTTTCTATTTTTCTGTCGTTATTAGAAATGATAGAATTTGCTAAATTTAATATTTTTTTAGTTGACCTGTAGTTTTTATCTAATTGAATAATTTTTGCATTATTAAAATCTTTTTCAAATTCTAAAATATTTCTAATATTTGCACCTCTAAATGCATAAATGCTTTGATCTGAATCACCAACAACACAAATATTTTTATTATCAGACGCTAAGAGCTCAACTAGTTTGTACTGGACGTGGTTGGTATCCTGATATTCGTCAACCATAATAAATTGAAATTTTCTAGACCATTTTTTTAATACTGTCTCATTAGTATTCAACAAATCTACTGTCTTTAAAAGTAGGTCATCAAAATCCATTGCGTTTGCAAGAATTAACTTTTTCTCATAGCTTGAATAAATTTCTGCAACTTTTACATCAAAAAATGATTCTGCATTTTCCAATGCTTCAGCTGGCAATCTCATTTCATTTTTTAAATTTGATATATGTCCACGAATTTTTTTTGGTGAATATTGCTTAGTATCCAATCCATTTTCTGACATGCAAAGGCGGACAACTTTTACAGTATCTAGTTGATCATAAATCGTAAAATTATTGTTGTATCCAATCTTATTTCCGTCCACTCTTAGTATTTTCACACACAAGCTATGAAATGTAGATATCCACCTTGGAGATATCTTTAAATTTAATAACTCACTTATTCGAATTTTCATTTCTTCAGCAGCTTTATTGGTAAAAGTAATTGCTAGTATATTTTCAACATCGATATTTTGATTTCTAACTAAATGTGCATACCTATGAGTTAAGACTCTAGTCTTTCCGGAACCAGCACCAGCCATTATCAGTACAGGTCCATTTATTGTTTCTATTGCCTCTATTTGACTAGGGTTTAGAAATTCTTTCCATGATTCAGGAATTTTTGAAGTTGAATCCATTAATGCTTAATCTATCCCTAAAGCTGTTTCGATTTCTGAAATTGTCAATTCAGCTGACACTTTTGCCAATTTTAAATTATTTTCTACTGCTGAATCAACTTCGCTATCAGATATTTCTTCAAATTTTTCTGCAATGGGTTCTAAATAATTAATTACAGTTTCTGCGACAGCTAATTTAAAATCACCATATCTAAAGTCTTGAAATTGTTTTTCTGTTTCTTTTAATTCAGTCGCATTAATTGCAGAATAAATTTCAATTAAATTGCTAATACCTGGTTTTGATTCTAAGTCATATTTGATTTCATTCTGAGAATCAGTAACAGACGACTTGAATTTCTTTATTATTGAATCTTTAGAGTCATTAAAGTAGATTGTTCCATTAATATCATCTGAACTTTTAGACATCTTATTTTCTGGATGCCTCAAAGACATCAGCCTTGCACCAGACTTACCACTTGTTTTTTCAGGAATTGGAAAGATGTCACCATAATTATTATTAAATCTGTCGGCAATATTTCTAGTAAGTTCTAAATGCTGTGTTTGGTCGTCCCCTACAGGCACCTCATTTGCCTTATGAATTAATATATCAGCTGCCATCAATATTGGATAAGTTAAGAGTCCAGAGTGTGTACCAAATGAATTAGATTTCTCCTTGAATTGGGTCATTCTTTGTAGCTCGCCTACCTGGCAAAAATTTGATAATATCCAAGACAAATAAGCGTGTTCTTTTAGATCACTCTGAACATAAATAACAGAATTTTTCATATTAATTCCACTTGCCATTAAAACTTTTAATGTATCTCGTATACTCGTTTTCAAACTTGTTTTATCTGGCATTGCAGTTAGAGAATGTAAATCTACGATACAGAAATAATTTTTTGACTCGTCATTTGAAAGCTTTACCCAATTATTAATTGCACCTAATAGATTGCCTAAGTGAACTAGGCCACTGGGTTGAATTCCGGAAAAAACTGTTTTCATATCTGCTATTCTAATAAACTAAATCGAATTGGAGAGTTTTTTATCAAATCTGAAAGGCCATTATCTGCTTACTCTGGTTTAAGAAATATTATTTTAATCGGAACACTATTTGGATTCCATGGCTTGTTAAATCGAAGTCTTTTACTTGATGGAGTAAGTGAGATATTTATTGTAACTGCAAGAATTACACTGGTTACTTTCTTAATAAGTTTATATTGTTTCAAAGAGTTCTTTAGTGAACTCAATTTGTCTTTTTTCTTCAAGGGGTGTCTTACTGGATTTTTAGCAATATTTATTCCTGGATGGACTTTTATTTATGCATTAAAAAATATATCTTCAGGATTGCAAAGTATATTTATATCAACTATCCCACTATTTACTGTTTTTTGGGTATTGCTATTTTTTAAAGAAGAAAAAATTACGAGAATTAAATTAATTTCTGTATTAATTGGACTTATAGGTTTAGTAATTCTCTTTTTCTCAGGAGAAACTGGGCTTTCAAAAGAAGGAGATCTAATTACAGGTGGTCTACTAGCTTTAGTTGGAGTTCAAGGGTTAGCACTTAGTAATATTACAAATAAAAAACACCTCAAATTTATACCAGGTAAAACTTATCTTTTAACTCAATGGTTGTTTGGCGCTGGTCTTTCTATAATTTTATTTTTCACTTTAGGGGGAGAAATTGAAATTCTTTCGTTATCAGAGTCATTAAAATTAACAGGCTTAGCTTTTATTGATATTTTCAATTATTCACTATTTTTGTATACAATTAAAAGATTTTCAGCAACATTTACCACATTAGTTGATTACATTGTGCCTATTGTTGGAATATTGATGGGTTATATTTTTTTAAATGAAGTTATAAGTAATGTATTTTTTGTAACTTTATTATTAATTTTTATTTCTTTATATCTAGCAGTAAAAGACGAATCAGATAGTTTGTCTTAAATCTAAATTTAATAACCTTCGTGTTATTTTTGCTGTTGCCCCCCATAAGATTTCTTTTCCAATCATAAAGATCCAATCATCAGGATAGGTGCCTCGATAACTCCAATTATTGGGATTAGACAACTTTTTAATTTCAACAAAAAATATTTCCTGGACTTCACTTACATTAAAATTCTTTGGCTTTTCAAGTAATTGACAAACAATGGGATAGACATCAAATTTATACTCAACAGTGTCTATAGAATTTAAATAACCAAAAGGTTTAATAGTTGATTCAGACAATAAAAGCTCCTCTGTTGATTCTCTAACTGCAGTACTAACAATATCTATATCTTCTTCTTCTCTTTTACCACCAGGGAACGCAATTTGGCCTTTGTGTGTTGGCATTTCGTTAGATCTTTTTATATATACGATTTCTTTTTTATCAAAAATCAAAATTGAAACTGCAGCATAATCATTTGCAATAGAAACATGAAGAGTTTCTAAATCGTAGTAATTTAATTTTATATTCAATTAATCTTTTAGTCCGGCAACTAATTCCACTTTTATACCTATTGGGTTTAAAACTTCCCAAGCATTAAATTTTGTGGGAGCATCAAATCCAAACCAAGTTGTATCAATTTCAGTAAAACCTGATATAAATATCTTATCTCCATCCAAAAAGGCTGTAATTGAAAAAGGCGTATCTAGTTCAATTTCTCTAATAGATAATTTTCCAACAATAGTGTCTTCCACCTTTGAGTCAAAATCTTTATTAGGTAATACAAGTTCATCTATTCTGAATACAGCTTCAGGAAATATAGCAGACTGAAGCCATTGATTATTTAAAGCTTGATCTCTTATGACACTATTACTTTTCAATGTTGAAATATCTGCTCTAATAATTAAATTCGTGATTAAAAGACAAGAATCTGCTTGGTCGCATTCAGATAAAGAAAGGGTGAACTCCCCAATAATTTCATTTGTAATTCCCTCTACAGTTTCTAATCCAGAATTTAAAAACTGTTTTGGAGCAAGATATCCAACTCTACTTTTTTCCTTAATAATTGAATAAGATACATTTTCAAAAGAATCTAATTGAATAATTTCAATACTTGTTGTTGTTGCTTCATCTTTAACTTCTGTAGTCGAAGTAAGAGCTTCTGGCTCTATAGCAATATCTTCTATTGCATCTTCTTGACTACAGAAACTCAGAAAAACAATTAATAAAATAGAGAATTTTTTCATTATCAATATTCTACTTGGTTTATATTTTTTTTTAGCTTGTATCCTTTGTGAATGTCAACAAAGTTGAGACAATTACTACAAGTTTTATCCGGCACATCTTTAATCGGAATTGGAATTTCTTTAAATTATTTAGCTAATTTAGGCCTTGGTCCATGGGGGGTTTTCCATGATGGACTTTCAAAAACTCTCAATATTACCTATGGAAGAACAATTATAATTACAGGTATTGCTGTGATGCTTTTATGGATTCCATTAAAGCAGAGGCCGGGAATAGGAACTATTATCGATATTTTTCTTGTTGGAACGGTTGCTGATTTAATAATTCCTAATTTTCCTTTATCTGAAAATGTTTTTGTAAGTTTGCTACTTATTTTTTGTGGGATCATTCTTATAGGTGCAGGAACTGCCATTTACGTTGGGGGCAACTTAGGAGTGGGTCCTAGAGATGGAATAATGGTTGGACTTGAGGCAAAAGGTCTTAAAATTGGTACAGCAAGAAACATTATTGAATTACTCGCATTTTTAACAGGATGGCTTTTAGGTGGTCTTGTAGGCTATGTTACTATTCTTTTTGTGATTGGTATTGGTCCGGTGGTTCAAAAAGTTTTACCTTATGTAGACATGCGAAACAATGATTAAATTCATATTTAAAGAAATAGCTACATCCATAAGTTCAATTTTAATTTTCCTACTAATAATGTTCTATGGTATTAATATCCTTATCCCAGGAGACTTTTTAACTCCACTAAGGCTAATGATGAGCCAAGCAGAATTAGATGCTCTTAGAGAGACTCTAGGGGCCAATGACCCACTTTATCAAAGATATTTTAGATGGATACTTGGTGTGTTTAACGGTGAAATTACTACTGGTGGGTTTAGGCAAAGATCTGGTAAAGATATCATGTCTACAGTGCTACCTACTCTTCAAGTCCTAATTCCATCTTTCACTTTAGCATTTTACATATCAAGAATTCCCTCAATTAAAACCCCCCTATCAAAACTTCATAAAAATAAAATCTTTTCCGATACTGTAGCAACTCTTTTTATTAGCTTGTTTCCCCCAATTGTTTTGTTTCTTATAGATGAAAAAATTGAAAATTTTTACACTTTCTTATCTTTGACTTTTGACCTTGAAAAAACTCCCATAAGCAGTCTGTCAATTAGCGAAAGTGAGTTTGATATTATTTTACTTTTATTTCTCTTCGGAGTGACTCTCTTCATTGTCCAATCCTTAGATGTTTTTTTAAACAATAAAGCCAGCAAGCGTGGATTTGTATTTTCGATTATGATTCTTTTTTATGTTTTTGTATTACAGAATGATATCTTAATTTCAGATATTATTCTGAATTCAAAAAATGCATTTAAGACAATCGCAATATTGTCGATATTTTTTGTGGGTGAATATATTCTCATTAATAATGTTATTACACAGAATATAGCTAGAGAACCTCACATTTTGACCGCTCGCGCACTTGGCTACTCTAAACACAAAATTTACAATAAGCATATTTTAAGAAACTCTTTTGGTCCTTTTGCAACAAGATTGACACTCGGTCTTCCATATACGATTGCGTCCCTAGTAATTGTTGAATCTACTACTGGTTGGAATGGAATGGGGAGTGTATTGTACCAATCAATTATGAATCAAGACTCCAATGCAGCTATGGGACTATTCCTACTTTTAGCTCTCTTAACGGCATTCTTGAGAATAACAATTTCTGTGGTCCAAGTAATAATTGACCCTAGAGTGAGGCTTAAATGATCTCTTATTTATTAAAAAGTACATATAAAACATATCATGGAAAAATTGGTTATTTCTGTTTGGGTCTTTTAATTACAAGTAGCTTGGTTCACACTTGGCTACTTGGAAACATCTGGCCTGAAAATATTTATGATCCTATTGTTGGCTTCGATATAGAAATATTTCCTCATCCGACAACACCTTCTTCTTCTCATTTTTTGGGTACAGATCCTCTTGGAAGAGATGTGCTAAGTATGCTGATGGCAGGTTCTAGGCCATTAATTCAGTTATCAGTCTTTTCTTTTTTTATTGGTATTGCTACAAGTTTATTTTTTGGAACAACTATTCCGTTTATATTAAAAAGTACTGATAAGATTATAAAAGAAGTGTCTTCAAGCTTGATATTAATATCTCCCCCAATAATTTTATTAATTCTTGGAACCGGAGACTTCACAGATAAACTCTCTCCCTCACTTGTTGGGATTATTTACGGTTTTATGTCTGGTCTAGGAATTTGTTATTTAGTCGTCAGGTCAAAAGTTATAGAAATCTCCACCCAAGAATTTATTACTGCTTCAAAATTACTGGGAGCAAGAAACTTCTACATAGCAACAAGACATATAATGCCGATTGTTGTTCCTTATTCTGTTAGTTATATGCTTGCAAGTACAACTTATGGAATACTTGCATATGGGTTTGCATCCTTCTATGGACAAGTAGGCTGGACTCCAAATTGGGGAATGATGATATATGATGCAATTACATATGGGTCGTATCTTGGTGGAATAAATTATTGGAATTTATTACCTCCAACATTTGGATTTATTTTATGTGCAAGTTCATTCTACTTTTTAAGCATTAGCGTCAAAAAACAATTTGGTATAAGTATTTGAAAACACATGTGCTTTTTTCTTAGAATACAATTATGTCAGAAAAAATAACACTTAAAATTTTTATAAAAACTTTTATTTTGTTTCCTATTTTTATGGTTTGTGTCTTTTCTCCGCTGATGATCTCTATAGTCTTAACTTCTTTTTTGCCAAAAGGAAGGCACCTCGCAACAAAGTTGTATGAATTTTTTGGCTGGGTTGGGTTAAAGTTTGTTGGTATTAATTTAGTAGTAGAAGGTTCGGAAAAAATAGATACAAGTAAAAGTTATGTTGTTGTGTCCAATCATCCTTCAACATTAGATATTTTTACACACATAACTGCACTTCCAGTATCTATTCGCTTTTTAACAAAATCTGAATTATTTAGAATACCTGTTTTTGGAAGAGTGCTTAAGGTTTTAGGGTTGCCAAGAATTGATAGAGAAAATGCTAGTGCAAACTTTGATAAAATAAATTACTCTATCAAAAAAGTATTAGAACATAAAAACTCGATAATGGTTTTCCCAGAAGGTAAAAGAAGTAATCAAAAAGATTTACTCCCATTCAAAAAAGGTGCGGCTTACATTTCTAAAGATTTTAATTTACCTATCATTCCTGTAGTTTCACATAATGCTCACAATCTAATGGTTAAAGGAAAGGTTTGGCTTAAAAGTGGAGATGTTCATATAGAAATTATGGATCCAATTTATAATCCTAATGACTATACCGTAGAAGAACTTACTTCTAAATTAGAATCGATAATTAAAAAAAAATTACTCGTTTAAAAATTCATTAATAAACGTATGAAGCGATTCTAAAATTTGATTGTTTTTAGTTATATCATCAAGATTTAAATGGTCTGACTTGGTAATGAGATGGAAGTTTTCAAAAACAACCAACCCGTAATTTGATAGTTGCATACTCAAAATTTCGAAGGCTTTTTCTGCATTTCCACCCACTCCTTTTACAGTTGTGACAACTGCCACATGTTTATCTTTAAAGAGAGAGTTATATCTTTTATCATCATATGCCAATGAAAGCCAATCTAAAACATTCTTTAAATGTGCAAGGAAACCTCCATTGTAAACTGGACTAAAAATAATTAATTTATCTGATTTCTCAAAAGATTTTCTCATAGAAACTATTTTTTCAGGAACATCGTCATTTGGGTCAAGCAAAAATGGAATACCCTCAAAAAGATTTTCATAAATATTGTTATCAAGATTGTTTTCACTCATGTGAACACTAAGATGCCTTGCTAATTGGCTATTGTAAGAATTTTTGCTTGTGCCAGCACTTAGAATTAATATTTTTGACATGTAATAAGTATGTAATTATGTTTGTTATATGGAAAACGAAAATATAAATTTATTTTCAAAACTGGATATTCGAGTTGGAAAGATAATCTCAGCTGAAGAATTCAAAGAGGCCATTAAACCAGCGTATATATTAACTATAGATTTTGGTTTGGATATTGGTGTCAAAAAAACTAGTGCTCAAGTTACAAATTACACATTAAAGGAACTAGAAAATAAAAAATGTATTGCTGTTATTAATCTTGGTGATAAACAAATTGGGCCAATTATGAGTCAATGTTTAGTTTTAGGTTCTATAACCTCTAACGGAGATGTACTGCTTTTAAATCCAGATAAAAATGCAAAATTGGGCGATAAGATTTCCTAGCTTGTTTTATTTAAAAAATAATTAGGGTTAAATGTTCCAACTCTTCGTCCTAGTTTTTCACCATGATTATTTATTAATACATATGTAGGAGTGTTATAAAGTTTGTAAGTATCTATAAATGGATGGTCTTTCTGTTTGCTGGCATTAATTGAAACAAAATATATTTCTGGATTATTTTTCTTGAATTCATCAACTATGAATTTTGAAGCTGTGCATCCTAGTCAGTAATCTGAATAGAATTCAATGATTGAATATTTATAATCAGAAAAACTATATGAATCATCTACCATTTTTCTATTTGAGGTATAAAAAAATAGAGCATAAAAAATTCCAATAACTGCGAAGCTTAAAAAATAAAGTGCAGAGATAGGTTCGAAAGCAATAAAGAATATTGCGAGGCCTATAACCCAAGCAACAGGTAAATATATCAAACTATATCTATTTAATATTTTTAAAAAATTTTTTTTCATGACTTCGGTATCCTTCCTTATAATATACTTGAATATGGACTTCGCTAATCATTTGAAAAAAAGAGGGTACAGAATTACTAATGCTCGAGAAGTAATTTGTACAATCTTGGAAAATTCAGGTCATAAACATTTTACTGTTGAGGAGCTTCACACTGAATCAGTAAAGAAGGATAAAAATATTGATTTAGCAACAGTTTATAGAACTTTAGAATTGCTAGAAGATATTGATATTATTGAACACTCTCATCAAGTACATGGATCTGGTATTTTTTATTTAAAAAATGAGTACTCAAACTTTCATATTATTTGTGAAGTTTGCAAGAAGATTGTCGATTTAAAGAAAAGCACTAGTAAAAAAATAGATGATTTATTAAGAAAAGATTCTAATTTTGAAGATATAAACAACCATTTTATATATTCAGGTCAATGTAAAAACTGTAATTGATTCTGTTATTGCAAACTATTTGCAGTAACATAGTAAATTATGGATACAAGCCATTCGCATCATTTAGAAATACACGGGGATTCGATATTAAGCCAATTAAAGCCAGAGCTTAAAATATTCACAACATTTTGTATTGTTTTTTCAATAGCCTTCTTAAGCCTTGAAAACAATCTTTTAATATTTTTACAATTTCTGATAGTTTTATATTTACTTTATCTTTCAAAAATTAAAATTATAACCTACTTTAAAAGACTCTCAATTGATATTCCTTTTATACTTTTTGCATTATTTCTACCATTTATTAGTAAGGGTGATAATCAAGTAATATTTGAATTCTTTTCAGTTTCTGTATATGAAACTGGTTTTAACGAGATGATATCCATTTTGATAAAAATTACTCTTTGTGTTTCTTTGGCCATAGTTTTAACGGCAACTACATCAAATATTGAGATAATATATGGACTTCAAAAATTAAAATTGTCACCATTATTAATTTCAATTCTTTCGTTTGCAATTAGGTATATTGATGTGTTTATTGATGAGTTCAAGCGTGTAAGAGTTGCCATGAAATCTAGAGGATATGATGAGAAAGGTATTAAAGGACTCAGGCCTATAGCTTATGCTTCTGGAGCACTTTTAATAAGGGGTTATGAGAGGGGTGAAAGAGTTTATAACTCTATGCTTTCTCGAGGGTTTAGTGGTTCGATTGAGCTTAAAGAAAGAGAGTATAAATCTTCCAAATTACTACTGGTATTTTCTACAATTTCTATATGTATAACAATTATCGATAGAGTTCTGATATGAATAAACCATATTTAAATGTAAACGATTTAAGCTTTGAGTATCCTGATGGGTTTAAAGCCTTAGAAAATATTACTTTCACACTTTCAGAAAATGAACGTGTTGCGGTTCTGGGACCAAATGGTGCTGGAAAAACAACATTTATTCTTCATCTAAATGGAATTCTTGGAAATTTAGATGAAAAAATAGAAATTAATAATTTAAAATACTCCCAAG
>Ga0209404_10000390_pt1 | contig 34464 bp, 26 predicted proteins | sample TroAtlMetagenome_2_FD_187447 | JGI IMG/M metagenome (GOLD analysis project Ga0209404, IMG submission 187447) | Marine eukaryotic phytoplankton communities from Atlantic Ocean - Tropical Atlantic ANT8 Metagenome (SPAdes) (version 2) | ecosystem: Environmental > Aquatic > Marine > Oceanic...
CACTTGGCTACGAATGGCCAGTAATCGAGGTTCATCCCCTACTTCACTGGCATCATCGTTACCGGTAACTTGTCGAGGATAGAAGCTAGACTTACCGCCATACCCCCTACTTAAAATACCAACTCGCACACCCTTTTTGCGATAATACTGCGCGAGTGCAAGTACTACGGGTGTTTTACCGTTACCGCCAACCGAAATGTTGCCTACGACAATAACCTTGGCATGGCCTCGATACACTTTTTTCAGGCCTGTAGAAAACAAACACCTACGAAAAGCAGTTATCAGCCAGAAAAGTATCGCAAGTGGCGATAACAGCCAAACTAATGGGTGACCAGCGTACCAGCGCTTCACCATACGGCTCACTTAGTTATCACCAAACTGCAGTGCGTGAAGCTGAGCATAATGCCCACCTTTCTCAAGTAACTCGTGATGCTTACCACTTTCAATGATTCGACCTTGCTCAACCACCATGATGGTATCAGCATTTTCAATAGTCGATAACCTGTGTGCTACTACAATACTGGTACAACGTTTTTGTAATGTTTCTAATGCATCTTGAATGAGTCTTTCCGATTCAGTATCTAGCGCCGAGGTAGCTTCGTCTAAAATTAGAATTGGCGCATCGGCTAAAATAGCGCGGGCAATAGCAATACGTTGGCGCTGACCGCCCGATAGCATAAGGCCATTTTCACCAATAACGGTATCGATACCTTCAGGTAAATTACCTAAAAATTCATCGACATGGGCCATTTTACAGGCTTGCTCGATTTGTGCTTGCGTCACCGTTTCTTTCGCACCATAAGCAATGTTATTGGCAATAGAATCGTTGAACAAAGTCACATTTTGCGATACCACAGCAAACTGCGCCCGTAGTGATTTCAAATCAATACTGTCTAAAGGATTATCATCCAACCTGACTTGCCCACTTTGCGGGGAATAGAATCGGGTAAGCAATGAGGAGATAGTCGACTTACCGCTTCCCGAACGCCCGACCAAAGCAACAGAATGCCCAGGCTCTACAGTAAACGAAACGTTCGACAGCGCAGGTGAATGCTTGCCTGGATAAGTAAAGGTCACATCATCGAATTCAATTTTACCCACTGCGCGTTCTACTTTTATGTCGCCAGAATCAGCTTCGTTTTCTCTGTCTAGTATTTCAAATACGCTTACGCAGGCAGTCATGCCTTTTTGAAATTCATTATTAATTGTAGTTAACTGTTTAAGTGGCTTTAATAGCATCACCATACAAAACACTACGTTAATAAATACACCAGCAGAGAGCTTTTCTACCATGCCAGGGGTACTGGCAATATAGAGCACTACGGCTAACGCAACAGAGGCAATAACTTGAATAGACGACACACTTAGAATTTGGGTAACCGCCAGCTTCATGGTTTGTTGACGATTATTATTATTTTTCTGCTCGAAGCGTTTTTGTTCGATAGTTTGCCCACCAAACATAATCACTACTTTATGGCCTTTTACCGCCTGCTCTACCGCAGAGGTTAAATTGCCCATGGCTTGCTGAATGTTTCGACTAACCACCCTAAACCGTTTACTCACGAATGAGACAATAACTGCAACCAAGGGGCCAATCAGCAAGAAGATAATAGATAATTGCCACGAGTAATAAAACATAACGGCGAGCAAACCAATAACCAGCGCTCCTTCCCGCACCAAGGTTAACAAGGCTTTACCGGAAGCATTTGCAACTTGCTCTGTGTCGTAGGTCACTTTACTTATTAACGCGCCCACCGCTTGCGTATCGTGAAATGACACCGGTAAATGGATATATTTATCGAATAACTGTTGTCGCATGCGCATGACAACCTGCGCACCAATCCACGTTAGTGTGTAGGTACCAAGAAAGTTAAATAAGCCCCGTAACAAAAACAAAGGGACTATGGCATAGGCGGCCAACCTTAGGTAAGCATGATCATTTTTCCCTAATGACTCGTCAATCATGGGCTGCAATTGTGCAAATACAAAAGTATCTACCGCGGAGTAGCCCACCATGCCAATAACGGCAACGAAGAAAGGGAGTTTATATTCACGCAGATAGCGTAAAAAGCGTTTAACCTGGAAGGCCGACGGATCGGTTTGTTGCATCAAAGTGTTTTAACCTGTTCGTTATTCATTACTTTCACCCTAGCTATTGTACTAGTACTTGAGTCATTTCCCTAATCAACCCTATGCTTTGCTTGGAAAATGTCCGTTTTCTTCACTTCAGATTCTGAAGAAATAAGATGCCTTGGCGTGTAACGTGGCAAATACCAACGGTTTTGGGCGTCTTTTCGTTCTGAACTAACTATATAGCCACCTTCTGCGAACTCAAGTCGAATGAAACCAAATTCACTGGTGGTGAATTGGCGAACGCCATAATGTTGGTAGCGAGAAAAGACTGAATGGCTTGGAAATTTCCACCTGTTTTCATACCCTTGCGTATAAACAACCACATCAGGGGAAACACGTTTAATCCATATATCAGTAGATGAGGTTTTACTGCCATGATGAGGCGCAATTAACACATCAGCATCCACTGCCATTTTTTCGAAGTGGCTTTTATTATCTTGAGCGCTGCTTATGCCCGCATTATCCCCATTAGTCATTTGCTTTTGTTCTGCATGTAATATGGCGTACTCACTGGAACGCTCAATATCACCAGGTAGTAAAATACTGTGATGTCCATCATCAATTTTTATCACGCAAGACATGGCATTACTGTCTTCTAGGTTTCCTTTTTCAGGCCACAGAAAAGTAAGGGTTAAACCTTGCCAGTTAATTACCCGGCCTCGCTCACACCCGTCTATTGGGCTTATCCATGAGGGCTGAATACCTTCGTTGTCTAACCAAGCTTTAAATGCAGCTTTTCCGCCAGCGTGATCAGTATCGCCATGACTATGAATAACCATGTCTACTTGCTCACTGTTATTTCGCTTAAGAAATGCAGGTATCACCTTACTCGCCAATGGCGCTTCACCGTTATACATAGGCCCTGTATCTACAATGATGGCATGTACACCTTTGGTTAACGCTATTGCAGTCCCCTGCCCAGCATCAAATACATTGACAAACCACCGGGCTGGTGATGAAGGGATAAGAGAAAAGGTAACTGGCAGTATTAGCAATAACACACATGGCCATTTGTAGCGCCACCTGGGCAAAACCACAAATAACATGGCGATAAGTAGGCAAAGCATTGAACCCGTGCTGGGATAGAAGTGTATTGCACTTATTCCCCAAGATGCCGCTTCGCTTAAGCAGCTTAAAAGCCAGCCCAATACTGTATCTATTTTGAGAAGCACCCAAACAGTAAAGTCTAAGCTTGGAGAAAAATAGAACCCTGCCATTAAAGCAAGCAGTGCAACAGGAAGAATAAGCGTAATAACCGGCAATACAAAGAGATTAGCGATAATACCAATTGTGCTAGCCGTACCAAACCACAAAAGAGTGATAGGCGCCATCACTACACTCACGCCTAACTGCATATAAAATAACGCTTTGTACCAAGGCATTGCTTGAAATCGAAACCGCCAATTAAGCAGCCAAATACTTATCACCGCGCCAATACTTAAATAAAAACTGGCTTGTAGTAACGACAAAGGGAACAACACAATACAGGTAAACAACATAAACACGCCCATATGTAATGGCCGTAACACATTATTGAATGCAGCAAAGCCTATGCCCACCACTAATAAAACAAACGCCCTTACGACAGGCAGTGCCATACCACTTAGCATGACATACAATGCCGCACTACTAACCAAAGTTATTAATACGTAACCCCTTAGGTTTATAAAAGCCGACTTTCCTTTCACTATGCTGCTAGCAACAAAAATAAACGCGCTACACCCATAAAATGCTGTCATGGCGATTATCGATAAATGCATGCCCGATATACTGAAAATATGCGCGGTACCGGTTTGTCCAATAGTATGCCAGTCTTCCTTGGTTAACAGACTGCGTTCACCAATCAATAACGCCTGAAACCAGCGCATTTGATTAAGAGGCAACGTAGATAAAAAAACTGACATGTTATGACGAGTACTATGGTTATGAAGCACAGATTCATGATGTAGCTGTTTTATATAGCCCGTGGCCACAATTTGTTGGCTGGCAAGGTATTGTTGCCGATTAAAGCCTACTGGGTTAAGCGTGCCGTAGGCCGGTTTTAATTTCACCGTAGCTGTAAATTCATCACCGTTGTGTAAACAGGCACCGGTCACGCGATGACTTAATGTCATTTTACGAGTGAATCTGAGTGCTAAGTCATCTAGGGCGTTAACCTTTACGGTGTACGCCATAAATCGCTGTTCGCTTTCATCATGCCCTGCGCTTTGAGTAGGTTTTGATTTACTTGAGTTTGCCGTGCTTTCTGTATTTTCCCTATTTAATGCATTCTCTCTATTTTTTAGGCTGGGCTCGGCGTTTTTTTGACCACTTAGACAGCCTCCATGGTCAACCACCGCATTTATTGTGACATCTTGTTGAATTTTGCTCTGTGGTAGTTGCCAAGATAGGTGCCAATACCCTAAACTCGCCAACCATGTAGCACCTATAAAAGCGCCACTAACTGCAATAAGCACAAACTTTATCCAAGACGTTTGTTTCTCACCGCTTATTGTATGAAAGTGAAAATTGCACTTTGAAAGGAACAGCAGTACACCACCACCTATGGCAAGCGTCATCACTAGGTTTAGCGATGGCAACTCGGGCCATAAAACAGCGGTTGTTGCGCTAACACAAAAACTGCCACACCAAATTGTGATACGATTTACCATTGTTTTACGTAGCAATAAATATAGATGGCTGAATGTAGCCCATATGTTGATAGTTAACGAACGAGTGTTATGCCTAAGAAATTTATTAGACGTTTCCTGCCTGAACCGCAGGCTGTAAAGAACAACAAAATTCTGCGCGTGTTTGGCAGCGTTTTGCACGAACCTAATTTATGGCATTTAAACAGACGTTCAGCGGCAGGCGGATTTTGTATCGGGCTGTTTTTTGCGTTTTGGCCTGTGCCCTTTCAAATGTGGCTTTCTGCGGGCGTCGCCATTCCTTTTCGTGCGAATTTACCGCTATCGGTAGCCACGGTATGGGTTACCAATCCTTTCACCATACCGCCCATATTTTATGCTGCTTATAAAATTGGTTCTACTGTACTTGGGACCAAGCCGGAACACTTTGAATTCCAATTCAGTTGGCAATGGGTGGTGGAAAGCATCAGCACTATTGGCCCTGCATTTTTGGTTGGTTGCGCAATTTGTTCCATCATTGCCAGTGCCGTGGGTTACTTCACCCTAAACTGGATTTGGCGCTTTCAGGTTAAAAAGGCTTGGGAACGCAGAAGATTGGCGCGTGCAAAAGCAAAATTGCAAGCCCAGTAGCGCGCGTATCTTGCCGATACCCCGTTGACCAATTACATAAACAAACACGAAAAAGGCGCTCTTAAGGCGCCTTTTTTTAATCTGTATGCTTTGCGTTCTGTTAATACTGAACGCTCAAGCAGTGCTAATTATAACGTGCTAGTCATGCTCTGCTAAAAAGGCGAGTAACTTAGCTTCATCCCACACTTCAACATTTAGCTCTTGTGCTTTAGTTAACTTAGAGCCCGCTTTTTCACCAGCGACCAAAAACGAGGTATTTTTCGATACCGAGCCTGCCACTTTAGCCCCTAACAATTGCAGTTTCGCCTTTACATCAGAGCGGCCCATTTCGCTTAATGTTCCTGTGACTACACAGGTTTTTCCATCAAGAGGTAACGCACTTTGTGGTTTTTTCTCAATTGCAGGCCAATTAATACCCGCCTCTAGTAAGGCATCGATAACATCGGTGTTGTGAGGTTCGTTGAAGAAGTTATGCAAATGCGCCGCAACAATACCACCTACATCTTGCACTTCAATGAGTTCGTCTTCGCTGGCGTTGCGAATTGCCTCAAGGGTTTCAAAGTGCATAGCAAGATTCGCTGCTGTGGCCTCACCGACTTCTCTAATACCTAACGCATATAAAAACTTAGCTAGCGTGGTGGCTTTCGACGCCTCAAGTGAGAGCAACAATTTGGCCGCAGACTTTTCGGCCATGCGTTCAAGGCCCACAACATCGCCTAACTTAAGATTAAAGAAATCTGCAGGGCTATGCACTAAATCGGCATCAACGAGTTGATCGACCAACTTATCGCCTAAACCGTCGATATCAAATGCTTTTCGAGAGGCAAAATGCTTTAACGCTTGCTTGCGCTGCGCCGCACAGATAAGGCCACCGGTACAACGAGCAACCGCTTCGTCTTCCAGTTTTTCTACATTAGAGCCACAAACTGGGCAGTCTGTAGGAAATACAATGTCTTTAACATTGTCGTCTCTTTTGGCTTGTACAACAGATACCACTTGGGGAATAACATCGCCTGCACGTCGAATAATAACGTAGTCGCCTACTTTCACTCCTAGTCGGTCAATTTCATCTTGATTATGTAGCGTGGCGTTTGACACTGTAACACCGCCAACAAACACGGGCTCTAATCTTGCCACTGGCGTTATTGCACCGGTACGTCCTACTTGAAACTCAACATCTAACAGTTTGGTTATTTCTTCTTGAGCAGGGAACTTCTGTGCAATGGCCCAGCGCGGCGCGCGTGCCACAAAGCCTAATGTTTGTTGTACGCTAATATCATCAACTTTAAACACTACGCCATCAATATCGTAAGGTAAGTCGTCACGAAGGGTCAATATTCGCTGATAATACGCTAAGCAGCCTTTGCCTCCCTCTGCGGTGTCGATATCAGGGCATAAGGGTATGCCCCACTCACCTAATTGCGCTAATCGCGCACTATGATGATGTGGCAGCTCAAAATCCTCAGGCGTAACCACACCCAAAGAATAGGCGTAAAACATTAACGGGCGTTTCGCTGTTACTTTTGAATCAAGCTGTCTAAGGCTTCCAGCGGCAGCATTACGCGGATTAGCAAAAACTTTACCGTCGTTAGCACGCTGATAATCATTAAGCGCTTCAAAGCCCTTTTTAGGCATAAATACTTCGCCGCGAACTTCCAATCGAGATGGGTAGTTTTCGCCGCGTAATTTAAGAGGAACGTTAGCAATGGTGCGAACATTGGTAGTAATGTTCTCGCCAACTTGGCCATCACCCCGAGTCGCTGCACGTACCATTTCGCCATTTTCATAAAGAATACTAACCGCCAATCCATCAAGCTTTGGTTCGCAACTAAAACCGAGTTCTTTATTGTCTTTCAGGCGATCGTAAATACGTTTTTCAAACGCCAATAGCGACACATCATCAAACGCGTTATCAAGTGATAACATAGGCACTTCATGGGTAACTTGCTCAAAAGCAGAAAGCGCAGAGCCCCCCACTTTTTGACTTGGCGAACTTACACTCTGCAATTCAGGGAATTGCTTTTCGATGCTAATGAGTTCCTGCATATCTCTATCATATTGCGCATCGGGCACTGTTGGGGCATCGAGCACATAGTATTGATAGTTGTATTCATTTATCTGCCCACGAAGTGATTCGGCGCGGGCTTTTGCTTGTTCTAACGTGTCTGACATTATGATACTTGCGTGTAATTTTTTAAAAGAAATGGCGGTTTCACTCTGCTAACTAAAACAAAAAGCAGCACGCTCACTCAATGCTAATTGAGTGACTGTACTTAACGCCAAATAATTGTCCTAATGGTAGCATGAGAAAACAAAAAAGGGCCGCTAAAAAGACAGGCCCTTTATGCAAATTTATAGGAATTGACTACTGGCGGGTAATCATACGTTTGCGTTCAAACTCACGTATTTTTTCCATGTATTGCTGTAAACCTTGTTTAGTTAGCACACTACGACGTCCATCAAGCACTTGAGCACCGAACTCATCCGCCAACTTACGTGCAGCGTTGTGCATCATATTGAACACTTGATGAGGGTCGCCCTCAATGGGCAGGATCATAAACAAAGAAACACCCTGCGTGTTGAACGTTTCAAGACTATCAATATCGAAAATTCCAGGCTTAAACATATTAGCCAAGCTAAATAATACCGGCCCTTTACCATTTGAATTGACATGACGATGAAAAATATCTTGGTCACCAAACTTAAAGCCAAGCGTTAATAACATTGGCAACAAGGCCGCGCCAGCTATTGGGTCTTCCTCGGGGGCTTTCACGTTGAGTACGAGTACTTCTTGCTCAACTTGCTCAGAAGCGCCGCCATTTTGGGTGCGGCTGCCAGAAGCAGTTTGCATACTGTTATCTTGGCTGTCTGTACTGGCACTTTCTGCGCTTCCTGCATTGGCTGCACTATCGTCAAAATCGATACGCATTTGATCATCGCCAAATTTAGGCTCTTGGCGCTTACGAGAAATAGGTTTGCTGCGCTTTCCTTTCATAAAGCGCTTAGCTTGTTCACCTAGGCCGCTGGCAATAACGACTTCAGCACCTTCGCTTGCCTGATTTTGGGTCTCTTTGTGGCCTGTTTGCGCAGTATTACCCGACACAGATTGTGTTGCCGGTGAGTCCAAACTGAAATCATCAATTTCTGGTGAGTTGTGTTCAGGCGTTGGTTGGCTATTGCCCGCTTCAGGAGACACTGGTGTACTGTCTACCGCACTATAACTTACAGAAGGCTTGTTGGTAGCGGCAGTTTCAACTTCGCTAGCAGGTTCATCATCGCCTTCTCGTAATAGAAACCCTGGCGGTTCTGGGAATGCATCTGAACTAAATCCATCATCTTCACTGGCAGGGGCGGAACTGCTTTGAAGGTGTGGCTTTGGATTAGACACCACCGAACCATAAAGCTTAGGTTTATCGGCTACCTTTTCTTTGGGTGTATTAGTGTCGGAAGCGGAATCTTCAGCGCTCGCTCCACTACTCGCGGCATTAGCTTCTTTCTGCGTAGAATCGGCTAAAGGATCACTCGTTTCATTGTAAGGCGATGTTTTATCCGATGTATTATTAACATCATGCTTAACACCTACATCGCTAACATCGCTATCATCGGTGCTATCGCTACCATAAAAACTTTTTGCTTTAGAGGTACTCGCCGCAGTGTGATTGTCATGGCTAGATGCATCACCTAGGTCTTGTTCATCGCTTGCATCGAAACTGTCTTGCGAATTTTCTTGAGCATTGCCAGAACTCACCACGCGAACCTGGCCAATACCTAATTCATCAAATCCTTCTGATTGCGACCCTTCTTCCTCGCCAGTATCTGCCCACTGACGGGGTTCAACCCGAGGTTTACTGCTCGGCTTACCGTTTTTGCGAATTTTCCAAATACCGTGCGCAAGTACTGCAATTATAAAGCAGGTACCTGCAAACAATAGTGATAGACGTAATTCATCTTCCATTTAGCTTCGTCGCCCTTTGTTATGCTTCTGCGAAAGCCATTGCTTGTTCAACATCAACCGCTACCATCCTAGACACACCAGGTTCTGCCATGGTAACACCAGTTAAATGACTTGCCATTTCCATCGCAATCTTATTGTGGGTGATATAAATAAACTGTACCGTTTGCGACATTTCTGAAACCAAGTTACAAAAACGCCCAACGTTAGCATCATCCAATGGTGCATCAACTTCATCCAGCAAACAAAATGGTGCTGGATTAAGCCTAAATATCGCAAATACCAATGATAAAGCGGTTAACGCTTTTTCTCCACCGCTTAAAAGGTGAATTGTACTATTTTTCTTACCAGGAGGGCGCGCCATGATGGTTACCCCCGTTTCCAGTAAGTCATCGTCGGTTAAGGCTAAATAGGCTGAGCCTCCCCCGAACACTTTGGGAAACAGGGCTTTCAAATCTTGGTTCACTTGCTCAAATGTGGTAGAAAAACGGGTACGGGTTTCTTTATCTATTTTACGTATCGCGCTTTGTAACGTTTCTAACGCATCGGTTAAGTCATTATATTGAGTATCAAGGTGTAACTTTCGTTCCGATTGAATCTCGTATTCTTCTACCGCGGCTAGGTTAACCGCCCCTAAGCGTGACAAACTCCCTTGAGTGCTTTCAAGTTCACTCTGCCACTTTGTTTCATCAGCCTCGTCTGGCAATGTTTCAAGAATAGATTTAAGCGACTGTTTGCTGTCTTCTAGCTGCTCTAAAATAGCGGAAGCACGCACTTTAAACCCTTCAATCTCGATATTTAGCTTTTCAATATTACTTGTGCGCTCTTGAATATCTTTAGCCAACGCCTGTTGACCTTTTTCTGACTCACGCAGTAATTGCTCTATGTCATCCTGCTTAGATTGGTACTCAGAACGCTTATTTTCAAGTTCATTTTTTTGGGTAAGCAATTCTTGTAGTTGAACTTTTTGAACCGCTTGTGGCGCCGACAAGTCGTTAAGCTCTTTGCTTAGTGTATCTCGTCTGAATTGATAATCGGTTAGCTGCTGCTGGTTACGCGTTACCTGTTGCGTATATAAATTCTGATGACTTTCCAATTGCTGTACTTTTAATGCCATCTCATGAGCCTGATGCGTTAACGACTCGACCTTACTGCGAAGTTGTGCCACCTTATTATCAAATTGTTCTCGGTTGTTTTGTGCCTCGCGAACGCGCTCTTCGTATTCTGCGAGCTGTGCTTCATGAATTTCAAGTTGACCAGACAATGTTACAAGCTGCGCTTCTTCTTTACCTAACATGACATTTTGCTTGCTTAATTCGTCTTTAAGTTTTGCATTTCGCGCCGCTAATTGTTCGTTTTGCATCACCAAAACAGACATGGCATTAGTATGTTGAACTAGGGTGTTTTTAAGGTTTTCATGAGTAAGTTTGGCATTATCACTTAGCTCGGTATTACGAATAACCAGCGTGTTAGCTTTTTCCACTTTTGCTTGAGCTAATGTTATATCGCTTTCAATGCGGTTAAGATTTTTACTTAATTCAGCCAGTTTTGATGCTCTATGCAACACACTGTTCTCAACCTCACCGCCCCGCACTACCCAATCTTTGGCACACCAAAGCCCTTCTTGAGAAAGTACGGTTTTTCCTTCTGCAAGGGTATCAACACTACGCAGAGCATCAGCATTGGTTTCACATAATAAGATATGATTAAACGCTTCTGGTACCCGTTCATTTGGCAAGGCGGCGGCCAGAGTGTTGGGTTGCTTTACATCAGTGAAAGCTGATTGCGCAAACACTCGCCCGCCCATGGGCAAAAACGTTATCTGATTAACTAATTCGTTTACTTCAAGGGAACCGGCAATATAAGGTTGCTGCCAATAGCGCAATACGGTTTCCACACAGTCATTCAAATGTTCTGGAACGGTTAAGTGCTGCCACAACAATTGTAAGTCGCTATGAACGTCTGTATTGCTGGTAGCAGCATCATCTTGCAGTGCAGAGAGTGCTGCAATGGTAGATTGCAACGATTGTCGTTCGCCATCTAGCTGTCTATGCATTGATTCGGCTTGTGCTAAGGATTGTTGACTGCTTACAAGGGCTTCCTTGGTATCGTTGTACTGTTCAAACGCCTCGCTTACCTGAACTTCGGCTTCATCAATTTGCGCCGTCAATATCGCAATACGTTCGCTAACATCATCGGTATCAAGCTGACTAAGCTCATCATTCAGTTCACTCATACGCTGCGTAGTACGAAGTTGCATATTCATTGTCGACTGAATTTGACTGTGGCAAGTTTGTACTTCTTGTTTTAAGCGATGATAGATTTGTTCGTGCTCACGGCTTTGCGCACTAAAATCACGGCGTTCTTGCTCGGCATTTTCAAACATGTCTTTGGCTTGCGCCAAGGCTTCATCATTTAATTCTTGCTGGGGTAACAGAGCATCTAAACCTGCTTTAGATGTAGCTAACGCTTGGTTAGCTTCATCTAACCCCGTAACCAACAAGTTAGTTTGCTCGGTTAACGTGGCTAGTTCCGCTTCAATTTGCTGTTTGCGCTGCTGGCTATGTAATTCGTTTTGTTCAATGCGGGTAATGGCGTTACTGGTGGTAAATAACTGCTGCTGTACGTCATCGGCGGCTTGTTTATTTTGCGCAAGTTGCTCTTTGTAGATGAGCATGCCCGCTTCGTCACCATGTTGTCGAGACACTAATGCATCAAGTGCTTGCTGATGACCTTGTAGTGCATGCTGCAAATTTTCAGTTTGTTCGTTATTTTTCAAAAAGCGGATACCCGCTAACTGCCCTTTGAGTTCCCGCACTTTTTCACGCAACGCTTTATAGCGATTAGCCGCTGCGGCTTGGCGCTGAAGCTTTTCAAGTTGTTGGCCAAGCTCATCACGCACATCATTTAACCGTTCTAGGTTATCTTGAGTATGGCGTATACGGTTTTCGGTTTCTCGCCTTCTTTCTTTGTATTTAGAAATACCGGCCGCTTCTTCAATGAAAACACGCAGCTCTTGCGGCTTAGATTCAATTAGCCGAGAAATCATGCCTTGCTCAATAATAGCGTAAGAGCGAGGCCCTAACCCTGTGCCTAAAAACAGATCGGTTACATCACGACGACGACACTTAGTGCCATTTAGAAAGTAAGTAGATTGGGCATCGCGGGTGACTAATCGTCTTACCGATAACTCACTGTAGGTAGCATATTCACCACCAATTCGCCCTGCACTGTTATCAAAAAACAACTCAACACTGCACTGCCCAACAGGTTTACGTGCACTAGAGCCGTTAAAAATAACGTCTGTCATGGCATCGCCACGTAAATTCTTAGCAGAACTTTCTCCTAACACCCAGCGTACAGCATCGATTACATTCGACTTTCCGCACCCATTTGGGCCAACAACTGCGGTCATTTCACTGGGAAAAGGAATGGTGGTTGGGTCTACAAAGGACTTAAAGCCCGCTAACTTGATCTTTTTTAAGCGCACAGCACTACCTTACGCATTATAGCTACGTAACAAGAGACGCCCCGTTGATAAGGGTTAAACGTTATAAAAGAAATATTTAGCGTATTGGCTAAGTGCATTAGGAAGCACATTTTTTTGGTTTTTATTATGCTTGGATTTTACCAAATCTAACAGCTTGTAACAATTACCATTTCGTTTGCGTTAGGGTGTTACGTATAATGTGAAACTCACTGTGTTTCAGTAATACCGTCTTAGTAAAACCGAGCAATGGAGTAATGATGAGTTCGCGAAGTGGTATACATTATTTTTTTGAAGGGTTTTCATTAATCAAAACTAAGGGCCTAAAACGTTTTGTTTTTGTTCCTTTAGCTATCAATATTCTGCTTTTTTCCGCCGCATTCTATTTTCTATTTGGCCAAATTGAGTACGGCATAAGTTATGTTATTAACCTAGTGCCAGAGTGGCTGGGCTGGATTAAAACCGCGGTAAACTTCTTTTTATGGCCATTAGCAGTATTAAGTGTACTGCTTATATTTGCCCTTATATTCGGCACACTCGCAAACTGGATTGCTGCGCCTTTTAACGGCGTATTATCGGAAAAAGTCGAGCGGCACCTAACAGGGCAAGCCATGGGCGATGATGGATTACTCGACCTGGTGAAAGACATTCCTCGCACCTTAGGTCGAGAATTTACCAAGCTGTTTTGGTATATCCCTCGTGCTATAGGCTTCTTAATACTGTTTATATTTGTGCCTGTGTTCGGGCAAATTCTATGGTTCTTGTTTTCTGCTTGGATGATGGCCATTCAATACTGCGATTACCCTTACGATAATCACAAGATTGACTTTAAGCGCATGCAAAATCACTTATCACAACATAAAGGTAAATCGATGTCCTTTGGCGTGATGGTGAATATCTTTTCACTTATTCCGGTGGTGAATTTTATTGTTATGCCAGTCGCAATTTGTGGCGCTACATCGATGTGGGTAAGTGAATTACGTGATGAGGCATTAAGAAACCGAATGTAGCCCCCTACTCTTCAGTATCGGTATTACTGTCTGAATTTGTAGAGGTAGCAGCATCTGCAGGTGCCTCACTCGCATTAATTTCACCACTGGCTTTGTGGCTTTCGTAGGCTGCAAGCCATTGCCCTGCTTCTTGTGGCTGTCCGTTTTTATGAAATGCTTGGAACAAGTTCATTGAAATAGGGCGCTGCGCCGCTGGGTTCGCTAATTGCTCTTGCCACAACGATAAATACAAATCAGGAATTACACCACTATCATGGTGCTCCATAAACGTGATCACGCGGCTAGGCTTGTAGCTGGTTACGTTTATTGCACCACAGGTTTTAGCCGTACCTACCCGTAAAGGTAAAAACTCTTCTTTGGCTTTTGTTTCCCATCGATTTACCGTGTTTTGAGGATGATAAGCAATGGCACCGTCCATAGTTAGATTAGGCGGAGCAAACGTGTTCAACCCTTCTTTGGAGCAGTAACGCCTCGCAGCATTGCGTGACAACGCATATTCGTCAATAAAGCCCGAGAAGTGCGCCAGCTCGTGCACCATCACTGAGTAAGCATCACTTATATCTAAGTACATCACCCCATTTTGAACATTGGCTTTACCCTGCTCTGATACCACGATGGCGTGGGTAATATCCCGCGCTTTTACAATGGGAGCGAGCGGCTTCACGTTACAGGCAAGATTACCTTGCCCTTGAAAATTAGCGTTACAGTCAAGCACGTTATTTTCAAGCCATATAGGCGGCGCAATACATAGTGGAAGTTCGCTTAGCCGCTCATCATTCTTATAGTCTTTGTATAACTTATCCGCACGAGCAATCGTCGCTAAAGACGTGGCCACAAGTTGTATTCGTTGATGGCACATTGTATTTGATTGCCATGCATATTGAGGCACGTTAGAAGGCGTTGTTGGGCTGTATCGCTTGATAACAGACGCCATTTGCTGCGCTAGTTTGTGACCTTCTTTGGCCGCACGCTGAATAAACCCCTTTGCTTCTTCACGATTGTTTTCATCCCACAGCAACCTGCCATACTTAAATGCACTTTGCATATCTTGCATTGCTGTTTTTTGAAGCCAAGGCTTGGCCAATCCTGGTTGAGCGTGTAATAGATACCAATCGGCGAGTGCCGCTTGTGCTGGCATATAACCTTGTTCAGCCGCTCTTATTAACCATTTCTCTCGTTTTTCAGGGTTTTCAGTGGCCATGGCGAAAGCCAGCTGGGCTTCAGCAACGTTACCAAGAGCAGCTAAGCGAACGAGCCGGTCGGAAGCGGCCTCTTCACCAAGTAGCTGGTACAGAGCCCATGCTGCGTCAGCGTTATTAATTGAGGCTAGCTGCTCAAGCCAATATTGGGCGTTGTTTTTACTTGCTAGCGTAATAAGAAGGCTTTGCGCTTCTTCGCTGGCACTATCGTTGCCTTGACTTGTAGCAGATTGATCATGATTTTTCGCCGCAAGCCAAAGCAGCGCGTAAACGCTTTGCTTTAATGGTTGGGCATTATTTAATGGAGATGGGTTATTCGCAGACGCACTAGACGTTAAATCAGCGCTAGCTGTATCAGAGTCAGCCGCATCAGAGCCAGTTGAATCAGAAACAGTTTGTTCGGGAGTGAATGACTCGGGTAAATCAGGCTCAGTTGAGAGAGATTCGGCTGCAAGAAATTGCTTGTCGTAAGCGTGTATTGCCGAAGTAGCATTACGCACTAACTGCTGTGTGTAACGGCCGCTGTCGCCGGCTATCAGCAACAACGCTATTATCGCTAGTGTTAATCCACGCATTATTTAGGCGCTGTTACTCTTCAGCGTCTGACGAACTTTGACGAAGGCGGTTAAGCTCCATGCGAGCGTAACGATGCTCAACATAATCGAAGACGTTGGTGCTTAGCGCCAACTTAAAGTAGTTAGAAGCTATACCATTGTTACCGTCTTGGCTATGGTACTTCCCTAAATAAAAGTAGGCTTCACATAACCTGTCGGTTAACGCTTTTTGACTCTTTACACCGTCAAGTAGCGAATTAAGCACTGCGTTTTCATCCACCACGCCTAAAAATAGATCGGTTAGTGTCGTCGCCCAATGTTCGTTATTTAATTCTGGGCGAATAGCCGCTAAATAAGCCTGACCTTCTTCTGGCGACAAATCATAATGGGCAAAATACGCCCACAACGCCCGAAACGGGTCAGAATTATCTTTTTGCAAAAACAAGCCTAAATCTTCGACAGCCAGTTCGGCTCTACCGCCGTAATACAAGGCAATGCCGCGATTTAAAAAAGCGAAATCGTATTCAGGGTTAATTTCTAGCGTAGAATCGAAGGAATCGTAGGCTTGAATAAAGTCGCTTTGCTGAATGTAGTGAATACCCATTGAATTATAGGCTTCTGCAAAATCGGGCTTAAGATTAATGGCCTGACTGTAGTCAAACTGCGCTAGCCCACCTAACCCAACGCTGTCATATAGCATTCCGCGCTGTAGGTGAAGCTCTGCTTTGTCTTCGTCAGACAAGGCACTGCTACCCAAAATTTGATTGTAACGGGCAATAGCCATTTCAGAGCGAGGATTAACTGGCGCAGGCTCTGCTAACAGTAAATTACCCATTTGTGGTTGGCGAGAAACTTCTGGAGTTTGTGCACAACCGCCTAAAATACCAACAGATATGAAAAAAAAGATGAGACTAACGTTTCGACGCATGGTAAAAAAGCATTCTTAAGTAAGAAAAAACATCCCGCGTTACAGATGCGTAAGCGGCTTTATATGCCGCCAACCTTCTCGCATTTAGTGTAAAAAGTAAAGTTATAAGTCGGGAGAATGTAGGTAGTTATGGATAATAAAAAGATAAAAAAACTAATAGAACAAGCACAAGAAGTTCAACAACACTCGCACTCACCTTATTCTAATTTCAAAGTAGGTGCTGCTGTACTTACTGAGTCAGGTGATATTTTTGCAGGCTGCAACGTAGAAAGTGCCGCTTACCCGCTAAGTCAATGTGCTGAAGCCAGCGCCATTGGAAATATGGTTAGTCACGGCCACAAGCGCATTCATTCTATTGTGGTGGCGAGTCAGAACGACGAGTTTTGCTTTCCTTGCGGAGGCTGTCGACAAAAAATTGCAGAGTTTGCACCGGATGACACCCCTGTGGTGATGGTTACCAAATCTGGTGAAACCCACGAAACCACCATTGGTGAATTACTGCCCAATGCTTTTAGGGCGCATGACTTAGGCAAGTAATAGGTAAATAGCTACGTTCAAACATAGTGTCTTACGCGGTTATTTTTAGTCATAACACCGCGTAAGGCTTGCGTTTTTCACCTGTTTTAATGCTACGTTTCCAGCCCTCATCTTTCTATGTTATGCATTGCCTATTTTACACTCAATTAGCGCGCACTCTTAATTCATACGTCTTATCAGCACATTCTCGGCGCCCCAGAACGAGTAATGTTCAAGATCAATCCGTTTTGATTAAACGCTAATGCGACTTGATCGCCAATTTCTATGCCCGTGGCGATACGCTGATGCTCCCTCATACTCGCTACTAGATTATCAGAAAGGGTGATTTGCTTTGACGAGCAGTCGACTAACGTCCATTGATTATCTATGTTCGTAAGTGTTGCTACGCTTGTTCTTACGGTGTTCAATGTGGCTGCCTGTTGTTCGTAAGCTCTGCTGTAAGCCTTATATTTCTTGCTGTAATCGTTAATATTAACATCAGCTATTTCATCACTAAAACCGTGTACTTCAAGTGCAACATCTATAATGTCAATATTTGCTGTATTACTTACCTGGCTTTTAAAGTCGTAAATGCCAACCAACACCACCAACACAAATGCGGCCGCGCCAAATGCAAACCAGTCTTTATGCCAACCCCGTAAGAGTTGCCAAAAGCGTACCCCTTTTGCAGTACGTGAATTTTCATGGTGCTTGGCATTACTTATCACATTACGTTTAATACGGCTTGGCACCTTACGTTGACGCTTACTGTGCTGATATGCCTGACGGAACTGTTCATTTTCGTCGTTCATGATTGTGACTCCAATGCTTTTCTAAGCTTTTCCCTTGCATAACGAAGACGTGTTTTAACTGTCTCATGAGGGACACAACAAATTGTGCTTATCTCATGCACGCTGAACCCTTCTTGCTGCAAGGAGAACGCTTCTTTTTGCTCGAAAGGTAACCGCTTTAATAGTTGGTGAAAGTCTGGGATATCATCTAATACGGCGCTATCTGACACCAAGTTTTCAACTTGATTACAATGGCTATTTTGTTGATGTTGTTTTCTAAGTTCGTCTAACAGGGCGTTGCGTCCAAGGGTAAAAAGCCAGCCCAAGAATTTTCCTTCATGGCGATACAAGTGCTTTTTTTCTATTACCTTTAGCCAAGTTCTTTGGGTTATATCGGCTGCCATATCGGCGTTACTCAACACCAACAGATAGTAATACAGTGCATTGCTATGTTGGTCGTATAAACGAGACAAGACTTTGGGTTCCCCGGTACGCGCATATTGTTCCATTAAGCTTTCATCGCTTAAGGGAGCACTAAACCAATCTTTTACTGATATCAGCAGCCCTGCTCTGGCATAACTCATACGCGTACTCCCTTAATTACCTTTAAGAACAAACAAAACTAATTAAAACGTATTATTACCGTGCGGATTCAAAACGAAAATCTAATACAACAAACATATCATGCTGAGCCACTGGCACACCATTTTCTATTTTTGGTTTATATTTCCATTTAGACAAGGCTCGACGGGCTGCACGGTCAAACACACGCTTTGGCTCGGAACCAATGATATGAATATCTTGTACCGTACCATTAGACGCTACAGTAAAACCTAACTTAACCCACCCTTCTGTACCATTTCGCAACGCCTCTTGGGGAAAGGTTGGATCTACCCGAAATTGCGGAGAAGCTTGCATATCCCTTTTCCCACTTTGAAAATTGGGATTTATATTTACCGTATTGTTTGTAAATTGAGGGGTAAACTTAAACGTTGTATCGGTATCATTGGGCGTAGGATCCGCTTTGGGTATTTCCATAGGCGGCTGTGCTACAGGCTTCTCCATGGGTTTTATAGGCGTACGCATAATCACTTTAGGATCATCCAAGACTAGTACTACTGGACCAACAGTCTGGTATTCATTAACTTTGCTGCCAACCTGATTATTCTCAATTAACTTAGCCATTACGGCGAACAAACCAAAGGTGATAAGTATACTCATCGCTATGTAAATAAGTGGCTTAACGCTAAAGGGTCGAAATACATTATGTTGTGTAAAAGCGTTCATATTGCTCTCCTGTTTTCTTACATAACGTAACAAGATGACAATAGGGGTGAATTATTTTTGTGTTTAAATTGAGACCGCATGCGCGCAACCACTGGTATGACCATTCAAATTGATAAATTGACTCTTCTTCATCTGCTAATACTATATTCAATCTCGTAAACCGGTGAAACCTAAGATCATTACGCTTATCAATGAGCTCATTATAAAGTTCGTGTTAATAAGCTTTTATCCAAGAGCGCGTATAAAGGGCTCGTGTAAAAAGCCTTTGTAAAGAGATACGAAAACGATAAAGCGGCTTACTGAGGTTTCCCAGATAAATTTTGTTGCGTTGAATGTTCGTTTATAAGCCCTATCGTGCTTTTAAGTACATTTCGCGCACTATTATGGAATACAACTGCCTATGACCACCAAAACTCAAGCGTTATTTACCCCTTTCAAGCACAAAGGGCTATCGGTAGACAACAGAATTGTAATGGCACCGATGACTCGTGAATTCTCTCCTGAAGGTGTACCAACCTCAGATGTTGCTGATTACTATCGCCGCCGCGCTGAAGGGGGTACTGGTTTAATCATTACTGAAGGTACTACGGTAAACGATCCGGTAGCTAATATGAGCCATCGTATTCCGGTTTTTCACGGTGACAAAGCACTTGCCGGTTGGGAAGAAACAGTAAAGGCAGTGCATAGTGTTGGCGGAAAAATTATGCCTCAGCTTTGGCACGTAGGAATGGCTCGTGTTGCTGAAAAAGCGCCGTTCCCTGAACTTCCTAGCGCAGGCCCTTCAGGCTTGTTTAAGCCAGGTAAGCAAGGCGCAGAGCCAATGACTCAGCAACATATTGAATCTGTAATCAACGCTTTCGCAACTGCTGCGGCAGACGCTAAACGTATTGGATTTGATGGTATTGAAATTCATGGCGCACATGGTTATTTGATTGACCAGTTTTTCTGGAGCGGCACTAACGAGCGCACCGATGAATGGGGGGGCAGCATGGCAAACCGTGGTCGCTTTGCGGTAGAAATCATTAAAGCTATCCGCGCAGCTACGTCACCTGACTTTCCCATTGTGCTTCGTTATTCACAATGGAAACAACAAGATTACACAGCACGTCTGGCTGAAACACCGCAATTACTTGAAGAGTTTTTAGCTCCGCTTAGCGATGCAGGTGTAGACATTTTCCATTGTTCGCAGCGCCGCTATTGGGAAAATGAATTTGAAGGCGAAGATTTAAACCTAGCTGGCTGGACTAAAAAACTTACCGGCAAGCCAACCATTACCGTAGGGTCAGTGGGTCTTAACGATGATTTTTTCGGAGCATTTACAGGTAAAGGTTCAAACACCCGCGCTATCGATGATTTGATTGAACGTTTAGAAAAAGGCGAGTTTGATTTGGTGGCTGTAGGTCGAGCCCTACTACAAGATTCAAACTGGGCTAATAAGATTAAAAACAATCAACTTGATGAACTAGAAGAGTTTTCAGGCAAGGCCCTCGCTTCGCTTACATAAGCAGTTACGTGAGTAGTTACATAAGCGCCGACATCAGCGCTGCCGACATCAGCGCTTATGTAACCTTTTGCACAAATACTCGATAGCGAGCGCGCTAATTAACGTCCATGAGATTGCTCAACTGGTGACACAATGGCTAACGCGCGCAATGGCTAATACTTACGGTGGCTAACACCTACATAAGAATAGTACTTTCACCATTGACCGTTCAATTAATCAGTAATCTTCACTATGACACAACCAATGCCGTCTAATAAGTTAGCTAAAAATACACTGCTATTAGCCGCAGCTGCCATTGGATTTGCTCAAACCGTTCTGTTCGCTATCTTAGCGCCGCTGGGTAGAGAAATTGGCCTAATAGAAGTGCAAATTGGTGCCATTATTTCTTGTTCTTCTCTTACGTTATTTTTAATAAGCCCTTTGTGGGGGCGTGCTAGCGATCGTTGGGGTAGACGAAAAGTACTCTTGATTGGATTGTTTGGCTATTCTGCGGGTACTTTAGTCTTCGCTGGCGTATTCCAAGCTGCACTATTAGGCTTTCTAGCCCCTTTAGCCGCGCTTACCTTACTTATCATCACTCGGGTGGGTAATGCCACGGTAATGGCTGCCGTATCGCCGTCAGCAAGCGCTTATATGGCTGACATCACCACAGTAGAAGAGCGTGTAAAAGGTATGGGCGCATTAGGTGCGGCCACCAATATTGGCTCAATTTTGGGTCCTGCCATTGGCGGGCTACTGGCCAGTATAAGTTTACTTACGCCACTTTATTTTTCTGTGGGGGTGACAGTAGCTGTTGCAGTATTAGCCATGTTTTCTTTGCCAGTATTGCCTAGACCTAATCATACTTCATTACCAAAAAAGCTGAAGTACACCGACCCGAGAATATTTCCTTTAATAGTTGCAGGTGTATTGTTGTTTATGGGTTTTGCTATCGTTCAGCAAACCATAGCCTTTCGGTTTCAAGACACCTTCGCGCTAAACAGTACCGACACCGCTAAAATTGTAGGCTTTAGTTTGATGATCTCTGCGGCATCAGCCTTGCTGGTTCAAATGCTGCTTATTCCTCGATTAAAGCTGCGGCCTTTCACGTTACTACGGCTTTCAATGCCCATAATGATGGTAGCGTTCGCTATTTTAGCCTCGGGCGACACTAAATTTCAGTTTATGTCGGCCATGTGCGTATTGGGTTTGGGATTAGGAATAGCGGGCCCAGGCTTTATGGCTGGTGTATCGGTAGCGGTATCATCAGATGAACAAGGTGCGGTAGCTGGCATCGCTGGTGCTTGCCCACCTTTGGGGTTTGCGGTAGGTCCACTTTTAGGCTCGTACCTTTACGCTATAGATGCCTCATTGCCCTACTGGTTCTCGTTCAGCTGTTATTTGTTAGTGTTCTTCTTCACGCTAAAATTTAAAACACGCCATTAAAATTAGGCTTTAGAGTTAAGTGGGCTCGCTACTTTTTACTGGTGACTTTCTTCTTAAGCCATTCAACTAGGGTCTATCAAAGAGACACGTTCACCCAAATTGCTAAACATGCGCTATTTTGTAACTACAATGCCTTCGGCTTCTGTTACCGTTTTTGCATCGGCGCGCTCTATAACTTTAAGTAGCGTAGTTTGAATGGTTTCATCGGTTCTTGCGTCAGTCTTGCTGGCAAATTTTTGTTCTTGTGGAGCTGCGCCTTCTTCAGCGATAAATCCCATCACCACTTCGTTTGCGCATTCTGCCGTTTCCCCATAATACGTTAAGGTAATTTGTGGGTAGCCTTGAAATCCTTTCTTTACCCTTTTGGCAATGCGTTTTGTCGACTTATCTAAATTCATAGTAGTTCTGGTAGGTAATTGTTCTAATGCCTAGAGCATTGCATGTAACCTGAGCAATGTCGCAGGTTATTTACTCATAAGGACGTAATTAACAGTAATTAGTATGAACATTGGCTGTTAAAAGTGAGTTATTACAAAAAAACGCCGATATAACGACGGCAAGCCCTATTAGTAAACCAACGATCAATTTTCCGATATTTTCACATCGTTTTTTAATACCAGTACGAATAGAAATATAATTGCTACAGGCGGTACAAGTGCGGAAAAGAATGCCAAAACAGAGGTAATAATGGGCGATTGGGTTTTTCGCTTCCCTAAATAATAGCCAACAGCAGCCATCAGTACAGCAAAGACAATAATAACTTGCCCAATCAATGTTGCATTAATATTCATAACAAACATTCCATTTTACCATCTTGGTAAAATCAACCTTAGCGGAAGCGATGGTCGCCATACAATCGCCTTTACGTAAAGTTGCGTATTTTTACACAAGGAGTTGAATCATAAAGAAGCGAGTGAAAGCGAAAGCTTAGTTAACTTTAATGCTGCCTTTGTCTATCTGCTGTACCGCCGTGTACGGAATAACAATAGTGTCTGCCACAATAGAAAACGCCGCATCAATAACAAAGAAAGGAACTTTCCCAACCGTCGAACCGATATTTTCCCGTCGGCTTGGTTCACCATTTAACAAACATACATTGTATGAGAATCCACTGTATACACGAGGTATTTCTTCGCAGTAGCTTTTCTTACCTTGATGTTCAATTTGAACATGGTTGTTGTCAGGAGAAATTGTTTTCACAGTGGCACAAGAGCAACACGCTAAAGATAAGATGGCGAGAGACAAAATTTTCATATACGACTAATTCCATTTAATGCTGTTGAATTGGGGGCAACTTCGTGCAGTCGATGTTAATGCGAAATTGATAGCAGAAACTATAACGCAGGGATTAGCTCCAGTAAATCGGTAGCCCCAACATCTAGACCACGCTGAGAAAGTAACGTAGTAATTTGCCCGCGGTGATGTGTTTGATGGTTAAATAAGTGCAGTATAAGTTGACCGAAGTTTTTCGTATGTGGCACACCCGCAGTATCTAGAAATGACAAGTCAGTGGTAAGCACTTCGCTTGATAAGGCATTAGCGAAGGCCAAAATAGCCTCATCTACTTTCACTCTTTGCTCGCGTAGTAACCCTATATCCTCAAAAAGTGTTTCATCTAGCTTTTTAGGAAGCGACATTGCCATTACGATGTCTAACTCGCTGAACTTATCAGGATGCTTTGCAAATCGTTGGAGCCAGATAATATCGGCAACCAATATGTGGTTAAGCGTTCCTAAGATAGATCCAAAAAAAGCCCCCACATCTTCATCCAATGCGGCCGGGCTTAATTGCGATGCTGCTGAATATACAGACTCATTCATCCACTGATTGTATTGAGCCATCAATGTGAAGCTATTTTTTAAAGACATAAACGTTCCTAAGACATGTTGCTTCGTTTAGTTAATGCTAGCTTAAGTTCATCTAAGTAACTTTCAAAGGGCTTCCACTGCTGCATGCCAGTTTTATATATAGGCTGGCGTACTTGTTCTGAACTGGGGGTTTTAATTACCCGTTTGGTTTCATAGAACGATAAACACGCTGGTTCAAATGGCAGACCGCAAAAATCAAGAATGCGTTGTACTTGCCCTTCTAAATCATCAAGTACGTCTTCGTGCTGCACGGTTAGAATATGATCCGGCAATACAGAATGCCAGTGGTTCATTAGCTTTTCATATGCGCAATAATAACGGCCAATATCATCTAAGGAATAGCTAAACTCCTGCCCTTCCCCGAATAACTGCTTAAAGCCACTAAAGCAGCAATCCATGGGGTCGCGCCTAGCATCGATGATTTTTGCGTTTGGCAAAATGCGCTTTATGAGGCCAATATGCACAAAGTTATTCGGCATTTTATCGATAAAAAATGGGGCTGACTGGCGATACGCTTGAGTTTGCGCCATGTATTTTTCGCCAAGGGCAATGCATGCTTCATCAGACAAATCAGCAAGATTAAAGGGGTACGCTTTCTTCTGATTACTTAAGCTGGATGCAATGCCTAAAATATCATGTAGCTCCATAGTGCCATCCACCATAGAATGGGATGCCAATATTTGCTCTAGCAAGGTTGAACCTGCCCTCGGCAAGCCAACAATAAAAATGGGGTCTGGCGCATCGCAGCCGCTGAACTCACTCATTAATTCTGCGTCGCAGGCCGATGCTTGGGCTTCAAGCGCCACTTCTGTGCGAGCAATATCAAAGCGATGAGTGCGCTTTTTAAGGTCGTTGCCTTTGTTATAATATTCAAACGCTTTGTCGGGCTGTTTCGCATCTTCAAAGCCTTTCCCTAAGGCAAAGCAAAGGTGAATTCTGTCGTCTAGCTTTGTGGTTTCAAGCGCTTCTTGCTGTTGCATTGCCGTCAAAGCGTTATCATCAAAACGATAGGTTTTCGTATTAGCCAAGCTCCAGTACGCGTCACCAAAATCAGGGGCAAACATGGCGGCTTTCTCGTAAGATGCAATTGCCTCTTTCACATCGCCTTTGGCCTTTAATGCATGGCCTAAAGCAACCCACAGAGCGGGGCGATCTTGCTTATCGGCAAGTAAACGATGATAAATACCAATGGCCTCTTCCAACTCACCAACACCCACTAGCGCATGGGCCAAGCTTACTTTTATGGAAAAGCTTTCTGGCTGCTGTGCTAAGCGCGCTCGCGCCACTTTTGCCGCCTGCGGGAATTTGCCCAGTTTTGCCAGTAACCCTTGGTAAGCCGCTTGGGCTTTATCGTTGTCAGGATAAAGCGCAACACAACTTTCTAATAAAAACTCGGCATCATGGTATACCTTTAACTGCACGCCTAATTCTGCCAATAGCATCATGGCTTCAGGGTGATGCTTGTTTTTGGCTAAAAACTGACGGCATACCTGTTCTGCTTTATGCAACTGGCCTTCGTGCATTAAATCGTGTGCGCCAAGTAATGGTTTGGGTAGACTTTGCAGGAAACTAATATGTTGTTGTGCGAGTGCCAAAGCTTGAGGTTGATTGTCTCGCTTGTATACCGCTTCTAACTGCTGCCATGCGGCAACAAGTGCGGGGTTGAAACGTGTGGCCTGATAAAAGGCGTTGGCTGCCTCGCTGTGGGCGTTTTCACGTAAATAACAGTAGCCCAACTCTTGAAAGCCTCTGCCGTAATCTGGGAATATTTCGACAAGATGTAACAGTGTACTTATTGCGCTTTTAATCTCTCCGGCAAGTCGGTACGCCACTGCCATTACATACATGGCTTCGCGGGTAGCGTCTTCGCTGGGTTTAGCATTGAGAAACTGCTTACTTTGCGCAATAACATGCTGATGATTAGACTGCATCAAACTTTGTTTTAGTGCAGTAAGAGTTTGTTGTTCTTGTGAATTCATAAATACAGCATGCCTAAAAACATAAAAAAACGGCATCCCCTAAGGCATGCCGTTTTAGGTAGGTGTAACATATTACATGAAGTTCAAATTACACCAAAGTCAGATTACATAACTTGTGTTTAGTAGTAATCGTAAGAAAAGCGCACGCCGATGGTACGTGGGCGATTCGTGACTACCTTAGGTGTAAACTGCTGAGTATCAATATTTAATATCGCGCTTTCATCAAACACGTTATCGACATAAAGCTCGGCTTTCCATACCTCGTTAGTTACACCAACGGCTAAGTTAGCCAGCATATAAGACTCTTGTACGTAACGGCCGCCTTCAAATACGTCACCGTTAGAGTCGGTATACGTTACGCCTTCGTAAACGTCTGCATGCTTCTCAATTTTAAGGCCAGAACCTGTGCCGTAAATAAGTTGCGTTGCATCTTCCATTACGTAAGCGTCCATTACCATGCCTGCATAACGGTCGCCGGTGTAGCTTACAGAGCCATTCACGTAACCACGCTTGTCGCCTTCTAATTCGAAGAAGTAACGTGCGTTAATGTTACCAGAGAAGCCAGCAGAGTAAGGAAGTTCAGAGCCTACACCTGCTGCAATGCCTTCTAATTCAGAGTTAACGCTAGTTAATTCAGTATTTAACAAACTGAAAGCAGCGTTAATCACTAAGTCGTCTGTAGCTAACCACGTAATGTCGGCATCTAAACCTTGAATCTCTGCATCACCAACGTTGTCGGTAAATACTAAGAAAGAGATGTTAGTTGGGTCGAAACGTGACGTTTGTAGGTCAGAAATTTCAGAGTAATACGCCGTAGCGTTTACACGTAGTATGCCGTCTAAGAAGTCACCCTTAACACCTAGTTCGTAGTTATCAAGGGTATCTGTGGTTGAGTACACAGGAATACGGAAGTTTTCAAATGCGCCACTTTGGTTTTTCGCCAAACCACCACCAACACGGTTAGTTACCGGAGGACGGAAGCCTTCAGAGTAGTTAGCAAACAATAATAAATCGTCGTTTACTTTCCAATCTAGTGAAAATTTGAAGATAGTATCGTCAACGGTAAGTACACCATCGCTACCTAACAAATCAGTTTCTAGCTGGCCACTAGCAATGGCAGCATTTACTGCATCTGGGTCTAGGCCAACGGCAGCGAGCTCATCTGGGTCAAGTGAACCAAACGCTTGAACACGGCGTGTTACGTCAACAGTAGAGGTTGAACCTGTGTACTTATCATCAATTTGATACCAACGAGCGCCTACACTAGCGGTTAGTGAATCGGTAATGTCGTATTCAAACTGACCAAATACCGCAATTTGCTCAACGGTATGGGTAATGTCGTTAATAAAGCTTATTTCTGATGGGAATGGACCACCGTCGCTATTAATACCGTCGGTACCTACTAACGTTCTTTGTAGGTTGTTAAAGCCGTATTGGGTTAGCTCGCCGTCAGTATTAGCAATTTTGAACTGCCCTACTGTTGCCACTTCTTGGTCATCATAGAACAAACCCGCAGTTACGCGCCAAGGCGTATCCATGGTCGTCACAAAACGAAGCTCGTGAGTAGAACGAGTTGTAGTTGTGTCTTCTCTAAAGTACTTGGTAGGATCTAGGCAGCGCTGATCTTCAGCTTCAACACCAGCCTCATAATGGTTACACACGTAATACGCTGCGAAAGCACCGCCATTAGTGTAGCCCGTGTAATCGGCTAAGGTATCGATTTCACGATCTAAATAACCACCTGTGTACACAAGGTCTAGTTTTTCCAAACGACCTTCTAATGTCCAGGTTGTTAAGCCAAACTCATCTTTGTTTTCTTCTTGAGCAAAACGAAGCGCAGAACTTTCGCCCTCAAGCGTAGGGTCGTAAGCAAATACACCTTCAGTATCTAGTGATTGTTGAGTATGTTGAACCAACAAATCCCAGTCATCATTAAATTCATAAAGTAAACCGAAACGTGCACCCGTGTAGATTGCATCGTTGAAGTCTTCCTCAACAAGCGCATCATTTTGTGGAGATACAACAGATGCTTCTTCGTTCGAGTTAACGCCTGGGCTAGTTACGCGGTTTGCATCCATGGCAACAGGATCAGCAAGTGGGCCGCCAGAGATTCGGTCAATAACTACCGCACTTCCAATGTAACCGCCTTCACCTGGAACGTTCATCACGTTATCAATCCAGCCGCCTTGCTTATCGTTGTAAGCGGCAACACGGAAACCTAGCTTGTCGGTAAGTGGCAAATTAAAGTAAGCCGTTACCGAGTTACTCATTTCACCACCTTTGGTGAAACCAATGTTGGTATCAAAACCAGCACCAAAACTGTTTAGGTCGGGTTTATTCGTGATCAAACGAATTGTACCTGCCTGAGAGCTTGCACCGAACAAAGTACCTTGTGGCCCAGGTAATACTTCAACGCGGGCAACGTCAGTAGCGTACACGTCTAGGTTACGACCGGCCATTGATACAGGCTGTTCATCTACATAGAAAGCAACAGAGGGTTGTAATGCTTGAACTGAAGACAACATGATGTTTGATTGGGTAGTTGCCGCACCACGAATATAAATTTCGTTTTGGCCCGGGCCAGTACCCTGAAACACTACGTTTGGAAGAAATTCAACGTAGTCTTGAAAATTATCAATACCTAAATTTTCGAGTGCTTTACCATTAAGTGCAGTAACGGCGACAGGTACATCTTGGATAGATTCGGCGCGTTTAGTGGCTGTAACTTCTATAGTTTCAAGTTTCGCTGGCGCTTCAGATTCTTGAGCGAGCAACGGTGAAGATGCCAATGCAGCAACGATTGCACAGCTAAGCTGAGTTTTACGCATAATGTGTGTTTTCCCTATTAGGTGATTTTTTATTCTTTGAACTGTGTTTACTTAAAACACTTATCAAAAATATCATTTCTATTAACCCATAAACTAAGATTAATTTCTACTCTAACTATTATTTAATACCTAGAACTTTCGTTTAACGCCGTCATATCGCAATTTTAAAAATCAGCCGCTCCCATTAAGGAATCAGTTCTAATAATTACAATCAAAGTTTATAAAAGTTGTTCCATGCGGTATATTTCAACGTAACAACTCTAATTCGACAGAAAAGAGAAAGGACGAGTACTAGCGTGAGCGAAACTGAGACCACATCACCCTTAAACAAACCCGTGTTTTACACATCTTCTATAATTATAGCCTGCCTGCTCATTTTTGCAGCAGCCTTGCCTGAAACTGCGGATTCACTTTTCAAGACTATTCAAGACGTCATTGTGACAAATGGCAGTTGGTTCTATGTACTTACGGTAGCAATTGTACTGTTATTTGTGGTTTATCTGGGCATGTCTCGCTATGGCGAGATTAAGCTAGGCCCCGACCACGCCGTACCAGAATTTAAGTTCACTACTTGGTTATCTATGCTGTTTGCTGCCGGAATGGGTATTGGGCTTATGTTTTTTGGCGTTGCCGAGCCCCTAATGCACTTTTTAGCACCACCGACTGCACAGGCTGAAAGTATTGATGCTGTGCGCGAAGCAATGAAAACCACCTTTTTCCATTGGGGTGTTCATGCTTGGGCAATTTATGCTGTGGTGGCTTTAATATTGGCCTATTTTGCGTATCGCCAGAACCTACCACTAACGCTGCGCTCTGCGCTTTATCCGCTAATTGGCGACAGAATTTACGGCTGGCCTGGTCATGTTGTCGATATTTTTGCGGTTACTTCTACCGTATTTGGTGTTTCAACATCACTAGGCTTAGGTGCATCACAAGTTAATGCCGGCTTCAATTACTTATTCGGCTTGCCTTCAAATACCACCGTTCAAATTATGATTATGGCGGGGGTTATTGGTTTAGCCGTCATCTCTGTGGCAACTGGGTTAGATAAAGGCATTCGTATTTTGTCTGAAACCAACATGGTTTTAGCCATTTTACTGCTTCTTATTGTTCTAATATTAGGGCCAACAGTATTCTTGCTTCAAGCCTACATGCAAAATACGGGGGCTTACCTATCTGATTTAGTTAGAAATACCTTCAACTTATTCGCCTATGACAAAACCGATTGGATTGGTGGCTGGACCATCTTTTATTGGGGCTGGTGGTTAGCATGGGCACCATTCGTAGGTCTGTTCATTGCACGTATCTCATACGGCCGTAGCATTCGTGAATTCATCATGGGCGTATTACTTATCCCTTCTGCCTTCACGCTTTTCTGGATGACCGTTTTTGGTAATGGCGCCATCGACCAAGTGTTAGTACATGGTAAGGATATATTAGCCACCATGGTCAACGAGGATAGTGCAGTCGCCCTATTCGTGTTCTTAGAGCAGTTCCCATTCTCGTCGATATTAAGCTTTATTGCCGTCATAATGGTGATAGTGTTCTTTGTAACATCGTGCGATTCTGGCGCAATGGTAGTAGACATGCTTTGTTCACATGGTAGAAACGACACGCCATTGTGGCAGCGAATTTACTGGGCCGTTGGTGTTGGTGTGGTAAGTGCCGTTTTACTTTATGCTGGTGGTTTGGGGGCACTTCAAACCATGACAATTGCCTCGGCGCTGCCCTTCGCAATCGTGTTGCTTATAGCGATTGCAGGACTATTGAAAGCACTACGAGTAGAAGCGTATAAACGTGAAAGCTTACAAGTGCTAGCCGGTACGCCGCAGCATAACGATGGCGATAAGAACTGGAAAGACCGATTAGAAAACATTGTGACTTTCCCAGATGAAAATGCCGTTAGACGCTATATGCAAAAAATTGTTAAGCCTGCCATGTCTGAAGTAGGTAAAGAGTTTGAAACTCAGCAATTTGAAATTTTGATTGATGAAACCGATGAATCGCTAATGCTAACGGTAACCATGGGTAGCGACCCTGATTTTGTATACGCAGTATACCCATCTGCCACTCATCAGCCAGAATTTGGTCCAAGTGAGCTACAAGAGGTAGACGAAGGCGAAAAGCCAACGTACTATCGCGCAGAAGTTCATTTAAGTGAAGGTGGTCAGAACTACGATATTATGGGATGGTCGAAAATCTCAGTGATTAATGACGTAATTGATCAGTTTCAGAAGCATCAACACTTTATCCATTTGCTTAAGTAGCTTGGGTTAGGGTTGCAGATTTATTAGGAATAAAATGCGAAAAGAAGAAGAATTGTTGGTTGCACTACGGCGCGTGATCCGCGCCGTAGATTTACGCAGCAAGCAATTGAGCAAGCATGTTGGGCTAACAGGCCCACAACTGTTAGTAATGCAAAATATTCAGGAGAAGCCTGGAATTATGGTGCGAGAAATCGCTGAAAACATAAATCTAAGCCCTGCCACCATTACTAATATTCTTGATCGCCTTGAGGGCAGAGATTTAGCAACCCGCATTCGAAGTACGCAAGATAAGCGTAAAGTAGGCGTTTTCCTTACTGAGAAAGGAAAAGTGGCAGTTGTTAATGCTCCTCGCCCACTGCAAGAACACTTCGTGGAACGCTTCTCGCAGTTAAAAGAATGGGAGCAAAGCCAGATGGTGGCTACCGTTCAGCGAATTGCAAGTATGATGGATGCAGAAGATATTGACGCATCACCGTTCCTTGAACTTGGCAGTATTTCGGAAAAACCTAACTAAGTGTAGTGAAGACTGTTTGGGTTAATTGGCTCACGCAGAACTTACGATAAAACGAAACAAAACAGCCAGCTTATGCTGGCTGTTTTTTTGCATCCATAAAAATTTTGTAGCAAGAGCACGAAAAGTCTATTTTTTGGGCTTTAATCTAGTTTTAAATTAGAGCTTGAGTCAGATTGCTTATCTGTTTGTTTATCTGCAGCTTTCAAAGGGTTTACCCGGCCACCAGTAACTTTATCGGCGCGGCCCTCTTCTTTGGCTTTCTCGGCACGGCGTTTTCTTATTTCTTTCGGGTCGGCAATAAGCGGGCGGTATATCTCAATTCGGTCGCCATCTTTTACCGTATCACGTAACTTAACTACCCTGCTCCATATGCCCACCTTGGTGCTAGATAAATCGATGTCTGGGTATTCGTTGAGCAGATTCGATGCTTGAATTACTTCTTCTACGGTTGCGCCTTCTTTTATCGCAACATCAACCAAAGATTGCTTAGTAGGAAGTGCATAAGCCACTTCGATTTGCATTAAGCCTTCACTCACGCGTAAACACTCCTAGCACGTTCAGTAAACGCAACAACCATATTGGCCGCCAAATTGTTGAAGATTTTGCCAAATGCCATTTCTACTAATTTATTGGTAAATTCAAACTCAAGGTTTAGCTCAATTTTACAAGCTTCGTCTGATAACGCAGAAAATGTCCATCCGCCGGTTAAATAGCGAAACGGCCCATCGACAAGCTGCATATCAATACGCTTTCCAGGTTCAAGTTCGTTATGGGTAGTGAACCATTGTTTAATGCCTGCCTTTGCTACTAGCAATGAGGCTTTCATATTTTCGCCAGATGCTTCTAGAACCTTGCTGTCTCGACAACCTGGTAGAAACTGCGGATAGGCCGCAACATCGTTCACCAAGTCGAACATAGCCTGGGCGCTGTGTGCTACCAATGCACTGCGTTGTATACTCGCCATGTACTTCACTATATAAATATCGAAAGGCGCATTATATCATAGAAAAAATACCACAGAAAAAACCCTTCACTCATCTTCGCTTTTTCCGTTTCGCCCCCACATCGCTCTGTAAGGTTACAATACCCTCGCGTTATTAAGTGAGCGCTTGAGTGAACACTAAATATTAGTAAATGAACTAATAAATATTGTGATGGGTATACAGACATTCATACAGCAATCAGTATAATAGCGAGCATGAAAAAGAATAAAGCCAACAAAAACACCACAGGTACTATCGCGTTAAACAAGAAAGCGCGTCACGACTATTTCCTAGAGGACAAATTTGAAGCCGGTATTCAGCTTCAAGGCTGGGAAATTAAAAGTATTCGCTCAGGTAAAGTTAACATTTCCGATTGCTATGTGATTATTCAAAATGCCGAAGCATATTTGGTAGGTTGTCGCATAAGCCCGTTAAACCAAGCATCTACTCACGTTGTGTGTGAACCCGAGCGTGCGCGTAAATTGTTATTGAAAAAGCGCGAACTAGACCGACTTATGGGCGCAAGAGACCGACAAGGTTACTCTATTGTGGCCACTGCCATGTATTGGAAAAAATGCTGGGTTAAGTTAGAAATCAATCTTGCCAAAGGTAAGCATGAACGAGACAAACGAGACTCATTAAAAGATCAAGACTGGCAACGTCAGAAAGAAAGAATGATGAAACACAGCGTTTAACGCTGTGTTTTACTTTTAGCTGCACGTTATTTGTTCAGCTGGCCTGCACTAACATGACTGGTGCTAACGGTTTTATCACTGTTACTTGACTGATTAGTAAGCTGTACACTACCGTTTTTAGCATTAACATCACGCTTGGTCATCGACTTGCGATGCATCATATCAAGTACCAAACTCCACAATGGCGAAGGCGAACGTAAGGTAGTTAAGTTATTACCTAAGCGCCTAAGCTGACGACGAACCATGGCCATATTTGCTAAGCTGGCTAACGATTTATCTTTCCACGTACAATGCGGAATAACACCCGAATAACGCCATTCCTGCTGCCACTTCTTCGCTAAATCGGGCGTAATGGCCAAAGCACTAGCTAACCCCACTAATGAACAACCTTGTTGAATGACTTTTTCGGCAACTTCAGCCCGCTTAATACCCCCCGTTGTCATTAAAGGAATATCGGTTTTAGTTTCAAGGCTGTGGGCAAACTCTAAGAAGTAAGCTTCACGTGCAAGGGTAGTATCGTCTCGGGTTTGCCCTTGCATAGCAGGCGCTTCGTAACTGCCACCTGACAATTCCACCACATCAACACCTAACGCTTCTAAACGGCGTACTACTTCACAGGCATCATCAAAACTAAACCCGTTGCGCTGAAAATCAGCAGAATTAAGTTTAACCATAACAATAAAGCCACTTGGGCATACCGCACGAATTTGACTAACAATATTAATTAGCAAACGGGCACGGTTAATAATGGAACCGCCCCACTCGTCTTGCCGCTGATTAGTAAGCGGCGATAAAAACTGTGTAAGTAGATACCCGTGCGCCGCATGAATTTCCACGCCATCAAACCCAGCTTTTTGAGCTTGCACTGCGGTTTCAACAAAGCGTTTGCACACATCATGAATATCTTGGCAGGTCATTTCTTTTGGCACGGCGAACAATTTTGAGTGCTTACCCATATCAAGCGGCACCGCCGAAGGTGCAATTGCTTTGCCTTGCATAGCTTTAAATACCTGACGACCAGGGTGATTAATTTGCATCACCGCCAGCGCACCATTTGATTTGATAATTTTAGCCCAGCGCTCGAAAGGTTCTAAGGGGGAGTTTTTATCTAACACAACGCCACCCGGACCCGTCATCGATTCACGATCGACCATAACGTTCCCCGTAATGATCATGCCCAAATTACCATGCGCCCAATATCGATAAAGGGTGTACAGTGCACTGCCAGGTAGACTGCCAGCGCTCGACATGTTCTCTTCCATCGCTGCTTTTACAAGGCGATTACGT
>Ga0209404_10000391_pt1 | contig 34440 bp, 31 predicted proteins | sample TroAtlMetagenome_2_FD_187447 | JGI IMG/M metagenome (GOLD analysis project Ga0209404, IMG submission 187447) | Marine eukaryotic phytoplankton communities from Atlantic Ocean - Tropical Atlantic ANT8 Metagenome (SPAdes) (version 2) | ecosystem: Environmental > Aquatic > Marine > Oceanic...
CGCCATGTTGGCATGTGCAAGAATAGGAGCAGTGCATTCCGTTGTATTTGGTGGTTTTTCAGCTGCAAGCATCTTAGACAGAGTCCAAGACTCTGGAGCCAGCGCAATAATCACCGCAGATGGAGGATGGCGCCGAGGAAAAATAGTTCCTCTAAAAAATAACGTGGATGAAGCAATTAAGAAATCCAAATCAATAAAAAAAGTCATTGTTCTTGAGCGCTGTAAGAATGACATAAAAATGAAAAGAGGTCGTGATGTCTGGTGGCATAAAGAAATGGAATCAGCCTCCTCAGATTGCCCACCCGAAAAGCTCGATAGCGAACATCCGTTATATATCCTCTACACTAGTGGATCCACTGGAAAGCCTAAAGGAATTTTGCATACTACTGGCGGTTATTTAACAGGCACATACAGTACAACTAAATATATATTTGATATACGAGATGACGATATTTATTGGTGTACAGCCGATGTAGGCTGGGTCACAGGGCATAGTTATATAGTTTATGGTCCTTTACTTAACGGAGCCACCTGCTTGATGTATGAAGGAGCTCCAAACTTTCCAGACTTTGGAAGGTTTTGGGATATTGTCGAAAGGCATGGTGTAACAATATTTTATACCGCACCCACAGCCATTAGAGCTTTTATTAAGGCTGGAGATCACTTACCTGAAAGTCGTGATCTTAGCTCATTAAGACTTCTTGGAACTGTTGGAGAACCTATCAACCCTGAGGCTTGGATGTGGTACCATGAGAAAATTGGTAAGAAGAGGTGTCCGATTGTGGACACATGGTGGCAAACTGAAACTGGTGCAATAATGATAACACCTCTACCTGGTGCTGTTCCTACAAAACCAGGCACTGCTACTCTACCTTTCTTTGGTATTGATGCAGCAATTCTGGATGAGACAGGTAAAGAATGTAAAGCTAATGAAGGTGGTCGACTCGTCATAAGGAAACCTTGGCCATCGATGCTAAGAACTATTTATAAAGACAAAAAGAGGTACAAAAAGACTTACTGGGATGACTATGATGGGATTTACACAGCTGGGGATGGAGCAAGGCGTGACAAAGACGGCAATTTTTGGATAGTTGGTAGACTTGATGACGTACTAAATGTTTCCGGGCATAGACTAGGAACAGCGGAAGTTGAAAGTGCTCTCGTATCTCATAAGTCTGTCGCTGAGGCTGCGGTAGTTGGTCGACCCGATGAAATCAAAGGTCAAGGGGTAGTAGCATTCGTAACCCTAAAAGAAGGAATTAAGCACGGGGCAAAATTAGCAAATGAATTACGCAATCACGTAGGAAAAGAAATCGGACCTATCGCAAAACCCGATGACATCAGATTTACTGGATCTCTTCCAAAAACTCGAAGTGGAAAAATAATGCGTAGACTATTGAAAGAAATATGTGCAGGAGGAGAAGTTAGTGGTGACACCACAACACTTGAAGACTTTCAAGTAATTGCAAATTTGCAAAAAAGTAAAAATGCATAACTTCAAAGATTTGACTTTAAAACATTAAGGCATTCAGCCGATGACAAATTTTGGGTTTATTGTAAGGCGAATAATTAAAGAAATCGGTATCTGCAATCGCCTAGAGCACTCAATAAAAGCATCAAAATTATCTCAAAAATTAACAGCTAATAAGGTTGTTTTAGGGGCTTTAGTTTGGACTGAAACGAACAAAATTTCTGAGTTAAAAGATCTATACTTAGAATTAAGAAACCTGACCAAGAAACAGGAAGATATTAAAATCGCCCAAAAAAAGATTATAGAAAAAAACAATTCGCTGAAATCAAAAGTAGAAAAAATTGAATCTAATTCTACTAAAAATATAGATCAATCTCACAAAGAAAAAGGTGACCTTTCATTAGAGTTAAGCGGATTAAAAAAACAACTTCAGGAAACTGAGGAAGAATGCAAAAAAATTAGAAAACAATTTATTGGGCCAGATGCTGACCAAAAAAGTGAAAAAATTGAAGATCTCAAATCACTTTACACAAAAGAGCGTCAAAAACTTGTAAATCTCAGAATAGATCTTCAAGAAAAAAATTATGACATCCAGAAATCGGATGAGAAACTCAAAGAGATTCTTGATGTTACTAAAGTAGAAATTTCGGAAAATATGAATAAATTTTCTAAAGCATCAAAGAACGTCGCCTCTCATAACGCCGAAATCGAAGCAATAGAAGGCGCCAAAGAAAAATTTTATAAGGATATCGGTTCATTTATAATAGAAAACCTCGATAAAAATGATCCAAATATACTGTCATTGAAGGAGAAATATAAATTAAGCTCAAGAACACATAAACAGTTAATTCAATCTATGGATCACCATTCAGCGCTTGCCAACTAGTGATGAAATTTAACTTTTTGCAAATTTATTGAGTATTGATATTCAATTAGTTAAAGGTTAGACTAAATAAAATTTTAGTCATGAACACAAAAAATCTCACCGCAATTATTCCGGTAGCCATCTTAGCCATAGCCATTGGAGCTTCAAACGCACAAAAAAATAAAAAACAGGTAAATGCAGAAAAAATTGCTGCAAGTCTTCCTGAAGCTGCTCCTGTAAAACCTGCTAAAGACAGAAAAGTCCTCGTCTTCTCAAAAACCGCAGGGTTCAGGCATGGATCGATTGCAACTGGCGTAGAAGCAATGAAGCAGATGGGTAAATCCACTAAAGCCTTTGAAGTCACTGCAACAGAGGATGATTCATTCTTCGAACCAGAAAAGTTAAAAGAATTTGATGCCGTTATCTTTTTAAATACAACGGGTGAAGTTTTTAAATCCAAAGAACCTGGTCGTGAAGACAAACTAAAGAAAAGTTTAGTTGATTTTGTTAAATCAGGAAAAGGTTTGGTAGGCATGCACTCAGCAACTGACACTTACAAAAACTGGAAAGATTTTAATGACATGATGGGTGGAGCTTTTGCTGGTCACCCTTGGCACACTAAAATTAGAGTTAAAAATCTTGAACCTAATCACCCCTTAAATGCCGCATTTGCAGGTAAAGACTTTGAGGTGGCTGACGAAATTTACCAATTCAGAAAAGATACAGCCTCTGCAGACGAGCGCCGTATGTTACTTAGCCTATCTGGTGAAATAGTTGATAAAGGAAAAGGTAATACTGGCAAAGACGGTCTGTACCCTATCGCTTGGTTAGATAAATATGGTGAAGGCCGCATTTTTTATTGCTCATTAGGGCATCGGGACGAGATCTACTGGAACCCTCAGGTTCTTAAGCATTACTTAGCAGGAATCCAATATGCTTTAGGCGACTTGGATGCTGCCGCAGAACCAAAGAAAATATCATCAACTGACTTTCTTAAGGGAACCAAAAACTTGGCTGCCAAGTAAAAACAAGTACCTTAATCTTAATCCTTTAAAAACCGGCACTCTGCAGTGTCGGTTTTTTTGTTTTTTAGAATTAGTAATAAGAAGCTCGACATTTAACACCATAGTCTATTTAAATTCGTAATAAAATTTAATAAGATATGACCATCAAAAGCATTTTAATCACTCTATTAATTCTGTTAGCACCAACACATCTCTGCTTAGCTGAGGATAAAGAAAAGCCAACGGTTAAAACTGAACCAAAAATGAGTTCTCCGAAAGGCGCCAAAGTCTATATCATTTACCCAAAGGATGGTAAAACTGTTAAGAAAAAATTTCCTGTAAGATTTGGAGTTAAAAAGATGGGAGTCGCTCCTGCCGGCATCAAATTTCCTAACACTGGACACCACCATCTAATAATTGATGGTGCAAAATTTGATATGAAGTTGCCTTTGCCTATGTCGGAAACAATAAAACACTACGGAGCAGGTCAAACTGAAACTTTATTAGAGTTAAAGCCAGGTAAACATACCCTGAAATTAGTATTTGCTGACCACTTACATCGAACACATGAACCTGCTGTAATTTCAGAAGAAATCACAATAACTGTAAAAGAATAACAACTCACTTCATTCATATTCATTCTCCAAGATTTAAGACAATTTATTAATGGCAGTACCAGTAAACTTTAGAGAGTCTTCTATTAGTAAAATTGCCTTAGCTAAGGTTGGTAACCCCTTAAAGGGAGAACCTCTTTTAACGTCAAAGGACTTATGCCGATTTGAAGAGAATGAAGCAGATCTTTTAACTTCTTCATTCTTAGTTCCCTTCAAATCACTTGAGCCATATCGGGTAAATATCCAAGAAAATGAAGAAAGTTCATTACACAATTTCGCAAAAAAAGTTTTTGAAAATGACTCTAATTTACTTGAGCAAGCCAAGAATATTTCACAATACCTTTACTCGAAATCATATCATCCAAATATAAAATCTGGAGATCTCTGTATCTCCCTAATTAACGGAATCATAATTTCAGGAAATTCTGTTCCTGCACTTTGCATTATTAAATGCGAAAACAAAACTCCATTTTTACAAATATCCGAAATTGACGGTGATCTTACTTTGACCACTCAGCATGGTATATACCCTGACAAAGTTGATAAAGGGTGTCTCATTTTAAACCATCAAGAACAAGACGGTTATACAGTTTATCTTTTCGATAAATCAGGGAATACTAATTTCTGGAATAAGGATTTTGTTAATGCTCTACCTATTCGTGATGATGACTACCTTACTAAACGATTTGGCGAATTATGCGTTAACTTTGCTAAACGTGGAATTCAGGGAGATTCCGATGACAAGAAACGAATCAAAGTGGCAAATAAGGCATTAAACTATTTAGGAGAACATGATGATTTTAAAATTAGTGAATTTGAAAATACACTTGGAGAACCTGAATTAATCGAACAATTCACAACCTATAAATCCCAATATGAAGAAGATTCAGGTCACAGGATAGATGACCAATTTAAAGTATCAAAAAAAGAGGCCACTAGAGCAAAGCAAAAACTAAAGGAAACGATAAAACTTGATACGGGTGTACGAATCTCCTTGTCTTCTGAATTTCTAGACCAATCACATGATCTTTTAGAATACGGTTATGACGAACAAAGAAAAATGAAATACCTCAAAATACTTTTTAACGAAGAATCCTAAAATTCTCCTATATGAATAACATTAAATAATGATTTCCCTATCAGAAATATTTCAACTAAATACAACAAACTAAGCATGCAAAAGAAACTCAAAATTCTCACTTTTTCTCTCTTATTAATTCCTGCATTTGTATTCTCAGAAGAAAAAGATAAAAGCAAAGATAATTCACCTCCAACACCGAGTGAACATGTAACGACTGCTGCCCCATTTACAATAACAGTTGAACTAGATGGCTTCTTTAGTCCCACAAAAGAACACCAAATCAGCTTAACTCCAGAAGCCTGGCCTGACATGACTATTGTTAAAGCAATGGAACACGGCCAAAAAGTTAATAAGGGTGATAAACTTGTAACACTTGAAACAAAAAAATTAGAAGAAGCAATAGAGCAGGCCGAAAAAGCAGCTCCTGCAGCAAGCTTAGCACACGAAATCTTAGAATCCGAATTGGGCTCTCTTGAAAAAAGCACCCCAATGTTAATAGAAAACACCAAAAGGAGTAAATCCGTAGCTGATGAACAATGGGAATATTATAATAAAATTGGTCACGGGGAAGCGAAAAGAGCGACTGAACTTAGCCTTCACTTCGCACAGCAAAGTTACGATTATTCAAAAGAAGAATACGAACAGCTACTGAAAATGTATGAAGCTGATGACTTAACTGAAGAGACGGAGGAAATTATTTTAAAGCGTGCTAAAAACAGCTTCGAACGTGCAAGCGAATCACTTCGTTTATCTAAAATGAGGATAGATCGTGAACTTAAGATAACTCTACCCGAACAACTTGCTGCTAATAAATCCCTGCACGAAATGGCTCAAATTACTCATGCAGACGCTATGATAAATTTACCTAGAGCTTTGCAACAAAAACAATTCGCCTTGAAAAAAGCCCGACTAGACCGAACTAAAGCCTCTGAAAAGCTTGATCAAATGAAACAAGATCTCAAAAAAATAGGAGGAGTTACGGCCCCTGTAAATGGAACTCTTTTCTATGGCATTTGTAAGGCTGGAAAATGGATCACTAGTGCAGCGATAGCCAAAAAGTTAATACCAGGAGGTAAACTTGCTCCGCATGAAGTTTTTATTACAGTTGTTGAATCAGGACCTCTTGAACTAATCGCAACTGTACCCGAGGGAAAGTTGGCCAATCTCAATGAGGGCATTGACGCAACCATAGTTCCGATATCTAACCCTAGCCTAAAGCTTAATGCTAAAATCGAGAAAGTTAATCGCACACCAGGTGCATTCAGCTTAACTTCATCAATCCAAAATGATACTCCGAACATACTTCCAGGAATGGCCGCGAAATTAAAAGTTGTTGCCGCAAATTATGAAAAAGCCATTACAGTTCCCAATAATCTCATAGAAGATGAATCGGTATGGGTAATGGTAAATGAAGAAAAAATTAATAAGAAAATCAAAACAGGTCCATCTAATGGAAAAGTCACTGTAATACTTGAAGGACTTGGAGAGGGAGAAAAAGTTGTATCAAAATAACTCACATACCGTGCATAATAAATCTATGAGAAATAAAATATGGCTCAATAGAACGGTAATGTTTCTGTTTTCTGTTTTTTTATTTTCTACTATCGCTCAAAACACACAGGCTGATACAGGCGTCCAAAAAGCAAGTAGAGAAGCCCCTGCGAAAGGAGCTATTGAATCTTCAATCAGAAGGGGTGTCGATTTTCTTGTATCTAATCAAAATAAAAATGGATCATGGGGTTCAGCTAGAAACACAAAGGGCCTTAATATATACGCTCCTGTTCCAGGCGCACATGATGCTTTTAGGGCTGCCATCACAGCTATGTGTGTATCAGCTCTAATCGAAACAAACGCAGCTAAAAATGATATAGCTGCAAAATCCGCTTTGGAGAAAGGTGAGTCTTGGTTACTTGAAAATCTGGGCTCAGTTCGAAGAGCTAACCATGACGCTATTTACAATGTTTGGGGCCATGCTTATGGAATATCTGCTCTAGTCGCAATGCACGAAAAAGAGAATTCATCACCTAAAAGAAAATTAGTCATTGAAGACTCTATAAAGCATCAAATCAAAATGTTGCAGAAATATGAAAGCGTTGACGGCGGTTGGGGATATTACGATTTCAGATATCAGGCTAAACAGCCATCTTCTTCATCTATAAGCTTTACCAATTCAACAGCACTCATTGCACTTAAATCAGCTGAAGAAATTGGCGTTGATGTCCCCAAGCGATTAGTTAAAAGAGCCTTTGAGGCAACAAAACGACAACAGAAACCTGATTTCTCATACGCCTATGGAGAATACCTAAAGCTTCGTCCAATGCGGGGGATTAATCTGCCAGGAGGAAGTCTAGGTAGGTCTCAAGCCTGTAACGCAGCACTTAGAATGTGGGGCGATGAAAAGATCACTGATAAAGTGATGGATACATGGCTTGATAGACTTTGGGCAAGGAATGGATGGCTGTCTATTGGAAGAAAAAGACCAATACCACACGAAAGCTGGTTCGGGGTAGCTGGTTATTTTTATTACTATGGGCATTTCTATGCATCTCTATGCATCGAGTCTCTAAATGACAAAGATAATGCTCAATATCATAAAGGCCAACTCGCTGCAATTATGCTCCCATTACAAGAAAAGGAAGGAAGCTGGTGGGACTACCCGTTTTACTCTTATCATCGGCCTTACGGAACAGCCTTTGCTTTGATGACTCTTAGTAGATGCTTATAACTCCCTGATCAATCATCAAACTGAGCAACAATACCACTAATTGTTGCTTTTGCATCTCCATAGATCATTCGGCAATTTTCTCTAAAGAAAAGTGTGTTAATTATTCCAGAGTAACCTGCACCTTGCCCTCTTTTTAAAACAAAAACAGATTTTGCCTGATGAACGTTAATTATAGGCATCCCCCATATGGGGCTATTTTCATCTTCAATAGCTGCAGGATTTACGACATCATTTGCTCCAATCACAATAGCGACATCAACTGTTGGCATAACCGAATTAACTTCTTCCATTTCGCATAATTGCTCATAAGGAACATCAGCTTCGGCTAAAAGAACATTCATATGACCCGGCATTCTTCCAGCAACTGGATGAACGGCATGTCTCACTTCTGCTCCATTCCTCTCAAGAATTTCGGATAATTCTTTCACAACATGTTGAGCTTGGGCAACTGCCATACCATACCCTGGCACAAAGACTACACTTTGAGCGGCTTCAAGAACATAATATGAATCCTCCACACTGAGAGCTTTCATTTCTCCCTCAACTTGGGCTCCAGATGAAGTAGAACTAGTTCCAAAACCGCCAAACAATACATTCGCAAGACTCCTATTCATTGCCTTGCACATTATTATGCTGAGAATAAGCCCACTGGCTCCAACCAAACATCCTGCTACGACAAGAACAGTATTATTAATTACAAATCCTGCAGCAGCTGCACCTAATCCTGAAAAAGAATTCAATAAAGCTATCACAACAGGCATGTCCCCTCCTCCAATTGGTATCACACCTAAAACTCCAACTAAAAGAGCTAAGAAAATGAGAGTCCAAATCAATAGATCATGATTCTCAGAAAAATTGTTAGGAATAATAAGAAGCAATCCAATAAGCACTGCACTGAGCATCACTAATAAATTAACGAATTTCTGAAAAGGGAAAACCACCGCATTCCCACCAACTTTACCGGACAACTTTAAATACGCCACAAGGGATCCTGTGAAGGTAATTCCTCCGATTAAGATAGCGATACAAATTACAGAGTATAGAAACCAATTTCCTTCTCCACCCTTCTCGAATTCTGACCACCCCACTAACAAACTAGCCAGGCCTCCAAAACCGTTAAACAAAGCAACGAGTTCGGGCATACCTGTCATTTGAACTCTCTTTGCTGCCACTAAACCAATAAGCGATCCTATAATTAATCCTATAATAATATACTGATAATCTAGACCACCTTTTGTAAGAGTAACAATGACAGCCACAAGCATACCCAAGGAGGATATTCGATTTCCCCTAACAGCTGTAGATGCTGAACCTAGCATCTTGATTCCCAAAATGAAAAGGATAGCAGAAACTATATAAGAAACGTTTATTAAGTCATCCGGCATACTCTAATTGTGCACTTTTATAAATTATATGAATTCATTTAGGTTTCTTTGTCTTAAACATCGATAGCATTCGATCAGTGACAAAATACCCGCCTACAACATTAACTGTAGCCAAAATAAGCGCAGCTAATCCTAACCATTTTGAAAAATTCGCATCAGTTTGACCAGATGCGATCAAGGCTCCCACAATAGTTATTCCAGATATAGCATTTGATCCCGACATGAGAGGCGTGTGTAATTGAGAAGGCACTTTAGATATTAATTCAAAACCCAAAAAAGCGGCCAAAACAAATATAAATAATAGTAATATAATTTCCATTTTATTGTTTTTTGTTAAACGAAATGTCAGTTGATAAATTTCTCATGAATAATTTTACCCTTATTAGTAAGGACGCATCCTGACAATATCTCGTCATCTAAATCCAGATTAAAAACTTTTTCTTCATCGTTCCAAAAATGCTCAATGAAACTTCCTAAGTTTGCCGAAAAAACTTGGCTCGAATGATAAGCTGCCATTCCTTCAAAATTACTCAGCCCTACAATACGAACGCCATTTTCTGTCACCACCTCTTCGTCAACTACAGTACCTTCTACATTTCCTCCAGACTCAGCAGCCAAATCAACTATGAGACTTCCATTTTTCATTCGATCAATTACATCTTTTTTTAGAAGAATCGGTGATTTTCTTCCAAAGACTTTTGCAGTGGTTATAACGACGTCCGAATCTTCACAAACTTTAGCCTGAGCTTCTCTTTGTTTTTCTAATTGATCTTGAGTTAATTCTTTTGCATACACTTGCCCACCTCCATTAGATTCTCCTCCGAGATCAATTCTAAGGGCCTTCGCTCCTAATGACTCAGCCTGCTCCAATGCTTCTTGCCTCACGTCGAAAGCGGTGACTCTAGCGCCTAAACGCTTTGCAGTAGCAATTGCCTGAAGGCCGGCAACTCCAATACCTATCACAAAGAATTTGGCAGGCGAAATTGTTCCTGCAGGCGTCATCATCATTGGAAGGACTTTATCAAGCTTCTCAGCAGCATAAATAACTGATGTATATCCAGCAATATTTGCCTGTGAACTAAGAGCATCCATTTTTTGAGCCAGAGTTGTCCTAGGTATCATTTCTAGACTGACTCCAGTGATTCCATTTGAAGCCATTGCATTTAAAGATTCAGGGTCATTAAACGGATCTAAAAAACTTAAGTGGATGCAACCTTCTTTAGTCAATTCTATTTCCTCGATTGATGGTTTTCTAACTCGAAATACAATCTCTGATCTAGAAAGAGCATCCAGCCTATCATTCACTACTTGAGCCCCTGCATCCAAATATTCTTGGTCCTTGTAACCACTCAATTCTCCAATCCCTTTTTCCACTTGCACATCAATACCTTTATCGACCAATCTCTTGGCAGTGCTAGGTGTAATTGCAGCACGGGTCTCTCTGCTATCTATTTCCTTTGGAGCAAATAGTATCATTAAATTTAATTAGTATTCGCGATAATTATGCAAAACTAACCCTGAAATTAAATTTGTCGATACTTAGTAAAGGATTCCTTATTTTTATTATTGATTATTTTTAACAACTAGAAGCTCAATCGAACAAATGAACTATCAAATAGAAAAATTAATTCTCGCGCTAGCAGTAAACTATTTTCTTACTTCCTGCACAACAACAACATCTGAAAATTCAATCTATAAAACGAGTCCTACTTATAAGCATAGTTCGAGAATTCTTATTTCAAGCAGTGAAGCTAAGTCAATAGGTGAAAAAATATGGTATAATGAATGCGGAGGAACTGTCGAAGGATTAACCTCATGGAATAAAGGAGAATACTTTGCTTCGCTGGGCATTGGGCATTTCATTTGGTATCATAAAAAACAACAAGGCCCTTTTGAAGAAAGCTTTCCAAAACTCGTTAATTACTTAGCACTAAAAGGGGTAAAAGTTCCTAAGTTTGCTTTGAATGACCATTGCCCATGGGAAACCAGAGAAGAATTCATTAAGTCAAAAGGTTCAGCTGAAATGAAAAAATTAAGACTGCTTTTATATCAAACCATCCCCCTTCAGACTGAATTTATTCTAAGAAGACTTGAAAACGCTCTACCAAAGATGGTTGCAGTAATATCAGACAAAAATAGGGATCGTGTTATTTCAAATTTCTACACCTTGGCAAAAACAGCCAAAGGAAAATATGCCCTAATGGACTATATTAATTTCAAAGGTGAAGGCACAAAAAAAAGTGAACGATATAAAGGAAAAGGATGGGGAATGCTACAAGTTCTAGAAGAAATGAATTACCCAAAAAAAATTGAACTCGCCTCAAAAGAATTTTCAATAGCCGCTGATAAGGTTTTATCACGTAGGGTAAAAAATGCACCAAAAAATGAAACTATGTGGCTCAAGGGCTGGAGGAACAGGCTTAGAACCTATCAATAAAAATTTAGAATAATACTAAATGATGTAATGCCTTTTGACATTTGTACGGCATGGGGGCATTTATTACTAATAATCTCATCCCCTTTTTATAATGTCTAAAGAAACCACACTCATCCTTTTCAAAACAGATTGCGTTCAAAACAAATTAGTAGGCGAAATACTAAAACGATTTGAAAACGAGCAATTTACCATAAGAGGAATGAAGATGATTCAGCTTTCTACTGAACTGCTTGAAGAACATTATTCACATGTGGCAGATCGACCATTTTTTCCTGAAATCGTTGATTTTATGCAGGCTTCTCCAGTGATTGCTCTTGCCTTAGAAGGTGAAAATGCTATCTCCAAGGTCCGCGAATTACTTGGACCAACAGATTCCTCTATAGCTGACAAGGGCACTATTAGAGGCGACTACGGTGTGGGCACCATGAAGAATGTATGCCATGCTTCAGATTCCGTAGATTCTGCAAATGAAGAGCTAAAACGCTTTTTTAGTGAAAATGAGCTATTTAACTATTAAGATTTTATAAAATCACAGACATTTCACCTTCTACCCATTTACTTCGGGTAACTCTATTTGCATTTGATGTAAATATTAGCGACGATCAAACTAAGGTGGAAAATTTTAATTATAGCAAATTCATGAATTTGCTTAAGTCATTGTCTATCTCCATGGGACGTACCCTTGTATTCTTATCCTTTGGTTTAAACTTATTAATCATAGCCTCATTCAAAATAAGGCCAGACAAACTCTCAGCTCTCAACATTCCTCCAATCTGGGTTTGGTCCACCATTGGAATCATCGTCTGCCTATTATCGATGCTCTTTATAAAGAAAACTTTACCATTAATAATATGTGGATCCTGGATATTAACTACATGCATTTTGGCAGATGAATTCCAATCTCTTCGTAGAGGACTTAGTCCAACATTGGGAAAATCAAAAAATACATCTCATCCTAATTCAATAAGGGTAGCAACAATTAATTGCAATGGCCGTAATTTAAATATCGTTAGAGAATCCTTAGAGTTTAATCCTGATATAATCCTCACACAAGAATCCCCGTCTCCTAAAGAGTTAATATCCTTGATGAGCGAAATAGGTAATAAGGACTATCAAGTCATAGGTGGCTGGGATTGCGCAATCATTGCCAAAGGCACACTAAAGAAGAAAATATATCCATCGATTCTATTTAATCATGTAGCAGGAGCAACTTTAACACTAACCAATGGTACTGAAATAGAACTCCTAAGCCTCCATCTAGAGAGAGCAATTACTCGCTTGGACCTATGGAGCATTGAATGCTGGAAAAAGCACAAACAAAGAAATGCAGAAAGACGTGAACAATTAATCTATTTGTTGGCAGAATTAAAAAAGCAATCCAGTAACAAACCTATAATATTCGGAGGGGATTTTAACGCATCATATCAAAGTAATATCTATGCGGTAATACCAGAAAAATTCACCAATGCATTTGATGAAGCTGGAAAAGGAATCGGCAATACCTTTACAAATTATTTCCCAATCATTCGGATTGATCACATATATCCTAGCAATCAATTTTCAATAATTGATTCAAGATCAGTGAAAACTAAAAATTCAGATCACCGGATGGTCATTTGCGATCTTCTACTTAATTGAGAAGGATCTCCTTTTAATTATCTTGCCAAACAAAAACGATGTTTTTTTCTATTTCAGGATTAAGAGAGTGATGTACAGGGCAATTCATCATCGCTTCCTCAATAACTTCTCTTTTAGGGTGATTAGAAGGAATCGGCACTTCAATACTTATTGATATTTTAGAAATTCTTCTTGGTAAGTCCTGGCTCATTTCTTTTGTTACCCTCCCCTTGGCTCCTGCAAGATCAACGCCATTGTTCTGAGCAACAATACCCAAAATTGTTAACATACATACTCCTAATGAACTAGCACATAGATCAGTAGGCGAAAAAGACTCTCCTTTGCCCTGATTATCCACAGGAGCATCAGTTTCAACTATTACTCCTGACGGCAAGTGATTAGCCGTACAATGAAGTTCACCAGTGTAATTAATGTCAATATCAACCATATAATAGAATGTTTTATTTTGTTACTATGAATTCTAACGAAACTCACTAAAAATTGCTAATGTAATTTCATATCCATCGCAGGAAAAACCCCCAACTAGAAATCTCATAATTCTTCCTCAAAAAGAGCAAGTCTAAATCCATACATAGGACCATTTGTTTCTGGCGGCTGAACATTTCTGTAAGAAGCTAAAAATTTCTTTCTGAGGTGAGAATCATAACTGCCTCCTCGCGCAACTGGCCATTCTTTAAAGTTTGAATCTCCACCGTATAATTCATTAACCCATTCCCAAACATTGCCTGAAATATCATAAAAACCCATAGCATTAGGCAAAAAACTTCCAACTGGTGAAGATAAAGAAAAACCATCAGAATATGAGGACAAGTACTCACCTTTAGTGGCCCAACTACTTGCAGAATCATCAGCAAGATTTAAAACTCGAGGCGCTGGCGGCCACCCTTCCCCCCAAGGAAACACACCTTCAATTAATTTGTCTCTTTGCGATGGACTAGCACCACCCTCCTTACTTAAACCTGCTGCCTTACTCCAATCCTCATCGTTAGGTAATCCGTAGCGCTGAGAATAACTTATGAAGCCTTTTTCTCTTTCATGATTAGTTAACCAATTACAAAAATCTTTTATCTTATTAATAGTAATATTTGCTACAGGATAATCTCCTGAATTAGTAGAATCATTTACATGGTTACTTTTAATATTATTCTGTTTGCAAAAATACTCATAATCCTTATTCCTAGTTTCTATCGCAGCCAACATCGCCCCCTCTCTTAGAGGAATCATTTGAATTCCCAGACTATTCTTCCATTTTTTTGTCATATCAATCCCCATGCTTAAACGCATCTTAACATCAACATGATGCTCAAAGTAAGGCTGGAGGTTAATTAGTCGAATCTCATCACGGTAACCCTTTAGTCTGAATAAAATCTCCAAGGATTCAGGTTTCATATCCTCGAATGATAAATCTGTTTTCCCAAAAGGCCTGCCATTTATATAAACAGATGCTGAACTCGGGTATGAACTAATATCCAATTGGGACGTGGCAGGACTTTCAACACAAGCAAACAAAGGAAACCGATTTTCAAATACATCTTTGCCATATTTGACCTCCACCTTCTCATGCTCGACATCCAATCTTAATTTGTAAATTTGCTTTCCTGATAAAAATCCTTTGGATCTTTCAACTTTCGTTAACCAGTCAAAAAAAGCTCTCGCGGCATCTTCACTCACGAGAGCAGTTTCATTCAATTCTTTTAAAGCACTACCAACAACTAAGATCTTAGCCTCATGAAAATCAAAACTATCACCATGATCTAATAAAAAGTCTTTAAACACTTTTAAATTAATAGGCTCTAACGAAAGGTGCTCATTGTCTCTGAAAATAAACTTCATACCTATGGAGTTTTCCCAATTCTCAGCATATTTTGGCGGACTAAAAAATTCTAATCTGCCACCAAGAGGCAGTGTTTTATTAGCCAGAACTTTTCCCTCTACAATTCGTGAACGATAATTATCTAGCTTTAATTCATACCTTACTTGGCCAACAGAAACATTTGTCAGAAACAAATCCGGGGAAGTTTTTCCTAAAAACTCTCTACCCCCCCCTTTAGATATCTTAAAAACACTAGCTCCAAGAGGAACCGAAGCTATCCTAACATTCCCATTTTTATTTTTTGAGGCAGAAGGGTTCTTAGGATTCTCTTTTTGAATGTCAATTTTTTCATCATCGGGTTCGCTCTCTACTTCAGCTACTTCTTTAGTCACTTTAACAGCAACATTGTCCCGCTCAGGTGTTTGATAAAAATAAAAAAACATAAACACGAGTAATAAAGCGGCAGCAAAAAAGCTCAGTTTCTGATAACCTCTTGTGGACGTAGAGTAATTATCAAGGGATACAATGTCCTCTTTCATTTTGTCAGCCGTCTTATACCTCTTAGAGACAGCATTAGAGCAAGCCTTACAAATTATTTCATTAAGCCTATGCCATTTAATTTTCTCATGATCTTTCCCGCTAAATTCTGTGACAGAAGGAAAGTCAAATCTATCTCTTCCAGAGCTCATCTCATATAGAACCATTCCCAGACTATAGATGTCAGCTTGAGGTTCCCCAGGACCTTCTGGTGGAACAAAACCTTCAGTACCAACAAAAGTACGTTGTCCAGTTGCAGCAACTAAACCTATATCCGCTATCTTAGGAACACCTCCAACGAAAATGACATTTGAAGGCTTTATATCTCGATGAGCCAATCCAGCATTGTGAATATGATGTAATGCATCGGCCATTACCGCTCCCCACTCCCTACACAGTTTAAGAGAAATTCTTCCCTGATTACTTATCTCATTAGATAAATTTTTAGGGGCATATTGATCAGGAACAATGACTGGACCAGCAACCTGGTCATCGGCAAGCTCCATGACATAATAGTAGAAGTTATCCTCGTAATTTCTACCAACATGAAGAATATCAACCAGACCTTGATGCCTACGAGAGATGGGCTCAAAAACCTTTATCCCTTCAAATTCTCTCTCGAATGTTTTATCAAGCTCAAAGTCTGTTCGACTAACAACTTTAACCGCTCTCATTACACCTGTCACCCCACGAGCAAGCCAAACCTCTCCGTAAGATCCTTTGCCAATCCTCCCAATAATCTGGTGATCAGGGATTTTTGGTGTTTTTTCAGGCATATTAAAAAAGTTCTTTTTCAAGCTTTTGAATTTCTTTTTTCAAAATTGAACCTACTCGATGCTTTGCAAGATAAACCTGTGCAATACTAACACCCAATTCATCTCTAACTTTTTCCGCTTCCCAACCTTGTACAACATAACAGTCGAAAATCTGGAACTGTCTTGGTGAGACTTTATCCTTAACTTTATCTATTCCTCGATCAGTTAAACTTTTTTTCCATTCCGCCTCCCAAATTCTTTCCAAAAGCGACCCATCAAGGTCTTCTATTCTATCAATTGGAGACGCTCCTGAATCATCCTCTTGGTCTCCAAAATCAATAATATCTTTATCTTTTTTTCTTTTCCTAAACTGGTCAGCAATTCTCCACCTAGTAAGATTCATCAACCAAGCTTTAAACGAACCTTGTTCAGGATCATATTTCCCTTCCTTTTGCTGTTTCGCTATTGCGATTACAGTTTCTTGCACTGCATCAAAAGCCTCTTCATTTCTCAGGCCAGATTTCATAGCAACTCCATATATAAGCCTCCAATAGGTCCTATAAAAATCATCCCAGCTTTTTTGATCTTCCCAATCGTTAAGACGCTCAATTAGGCTTTTCCTAGTCCTTTGAAACTCCTTATATTTCGGATCTTCCGGCTGAATTGACATTATGAAATAGAATAAAGCTATTACATAATTAACACAATAGTAGAGCTATATATTTCCTATATATTAGGAAAGTTTGAATTAAGAAAATAAGCATTTAATGTGATACCTCATAGCTAAATGGACTACAAAACCGCAATCCGAGTTGACCCCAATGATAATGTTTTGGTCGCATTAAAGAATATTGAACCTTCAATAGAAATTGAGTCTGGCCTAATTACTAAGGAATATATTCCTGCCAAACAGAAATTAGCTTCTATAAAATTTGAAGCCGGTCATGAAATAATGATGTACGGTGTAACAGTTGGAGCTGCGACACAAACAATTCTACCTGGACAGTTACTCAATACTGAAAACGTGGCCCACAAAGCTTCAAACTATACTGGCAAGAATTCAGTATTTACTTGGCAAGCACCTGAATTAGGAGATCTGAGTAGCAAGACCTTTGATGGATACCATCGTTCGAATGGAAAAATAGGCACTGCTAATCACTGGGCATTTATTCCATTAGTATTTTGTGAATCCAGAAACCTTGAAATGCTTAAAGGCGCTTTAAGAAAAACATTAGGCTATTCTTTTGACGATCCTTACACTGCTTTTGCTCAGGATTTAAGATCATCATTTGAAAGCGGAGCCGATAATGAAAAACTCAGAAATCTTTCAGCTCGCTCTAATAAAGTGTCTCAGGAACCATTATTTGCTAATGTTGATGGTCTGAAATTTTTGGACCACGGGTTAGGTTGTGGGGGAACTCGAGATGATGCGAGAACTTTATGTGGACTCATCGCGGGTTATATAAACCACCCAAATGTGGCTGGTGCTACCATCCTAAGCCTAGGTTGTCAAAACGCACAAGTAAGCATACTTGAAGAGGAAATACGTAAAAGAGACTCAAACTTCAATAAACCTCTCCATATATTTGAACAACAAAAATACGGTTCTGAACGAGAAATGCTCAACAATGCGATCAGAGAAACTTTTGTTGGATTAATAGAAGCAAACGAATGTAAGAGAACGCCAGCTCCCCTATCTGAATTAAGCCTAGGAGTAGAATGTGGAGGTTCAGATGGATTCTCCGGGATATCAGCCAATCCCACGATAGGTCAATGCGCAGATCTTTTGGTTGGACTCAATGGGTCAGTGATCCTATCAGAATTTCCAGAGCTTTGTGGTGTAGAACAAGAATTATGCAACCGCTGTGAAAGTGAAATGCTTGCTGAAAAATTTGCCCACTTAATGAAACTCTATAATTCTCGAGCTGAAGAACATGGTTCAGGGTTTAAAGATAACCCGTCTCCTGGCAACATCCGTGACGGCCTTATAACAGATGCAATAAAGTCTGCAGGAGCAGCGAAGAAGGGAGGAACTTCACCGATCGTTGATGTTCTTGATTATCCTGAACAAATAAGAAAGAAAGGCCTTTCTTTACTCTGCACTCCTGGCGGTGATGTGGAGTCGACTACCGCCATGGCTGGTTCTGGTGCAAACTTAATGGTTTTTTCTACTGGTCTTGGCACACCGACTGGAAACCCAATCACTCCAACATTAAAAATCTCAACTAACACTGAGCTTGCAAACAAGTTACCAGACCTCATTGATTTTGATACAGGTCCTATAATTAGAGGAGAATCATCAATTAATGATTTAGGTAAAGATCTATTAAATTTATTAATTGAAACAGCAAGTGGAAGGTATGCACCCAAGGCTGTGCTTCTAGGTCAAGACGACTTTTTACCCTGGAAAAGGGGCGTTTCACTTTAATTTATTTAGAACAAATAAGGCGTAATGATCTGATCATTAAATATGCCTATATTGATAAGTAATAATTACCAATTATGCGCATTTTACTGGTAGAGGATAAAAACAGACTAAGAGAAGCCATAGCACAAGCACTTAAACAAACCGGTTATGCTGTAGACTCAACGGACAATGGCAATGACGCGCTTTGGATGGCGCAAGAAAATTCCTACAACATCATATTACTAGATATTATGATACCAGGAATTGATGGACTTGAGGTCTTAGAAAAATTAAGAGAACTCAATGATAATACCCCAGTCATCCTTTTAACTGCAAAAGATACAATAGCCGACAGAGTAAAAGGTCTAAGAAAAGGCGCTGATGATTATCTAATAAAACCATTTGCTCTTGAAGAACTCTTAGCAAGAATTGAAGCTTTATGTAGACGGTCTTATCAAAAATCGACCCCTTCAATTAAAATAGATCACTTAGACATTGATACTTCTGCAAAAACTGTAAAGAAACACAATAAGTTAATCGAACTCACTGCAAGAGAATATGCAATCTTAGAATATCTTGCAATGAAAGAAGGTTCCGTAATTTCAAGAACTGAGATAGAAGAACATATTTACGATGAACTGGTATCCCCAATGAGTAATGTAGTTGACTCAGCAATATGTAATCTTAGAAGAAAAATTGCTGATGAAGATAATAACGAAGATCTAATACAGACGAGAAGAGGTCAAGGTTACATACTAGTAAGAAAAGACTCATGAGTTCAATTCGCAAGCGTCTGTTTATCTGGCTTCTCATGGGTCTTAGCACTTTATGGGCAATAGCGGGAATTGGAATTTACTTAGCGGTCAAAAAAAGTGAACTAACAAAAATTGACTCGGAATTATTACGACTGCAAAGCGCCATAAGATTTTTTGGAGGGCTCTCGCAAAGGACTGAAGGACCAATTAGGCCTGATCGTTTGCTATCCAGAATAAATAGAGAAAATCTCCCAGGTGGAGAAAATAGACGACCTCCTGATTTACGAATCACCCAAAGCTTGACTGATTTCATTAAAGAGAACCCCCCAAAGTATAGAATATGGTCTGCAAATGGAACTATAATTAGGCAATCAAAAGGTCTTTCAGAAAAAAACGTTCAATTCCCTGAGAATACCGAAATCCTTAATGAGCCAATTTTTAATAGCATTCTGAGTGAAGGTGATACTTATCGAGCAATGACTGTCAGATTCCGTCCTCCTCGACCAAGGGGGAGACCCCGCGCAGTGCCATCTGCTAACGATTCAGACGTTCAGACTCAAGATGAGGCGCCTCCTAGAAATGCACCTCAAATAGCAACCATAGCATTAAGCACAAAGTCTATGGAGCAGACCTTACAATTCCTTTTGTTTGCTATCATCGCGATAGGAATCATTGCCGGTTTCCTATCATTTTTACTGGTTAGCTTAGCATTAAGAAACGGACTCAAACCATTAAATTCAATGGGAAATAATTTATCATCTGTTAACTCCTCCTCCTTAAGTCATCGATTTTCAAAAAAAGGGCTTCCTATAGAACTGGCACCTATCACAGATCATTTGAATGATCTTATGGCCAGATTAGAATCTGGATTTAATCGTGAACGGCAATTTAGCAGTGATCTTGCTCATGAATTAAGAACTCCAATTGCAGAACTTAAAATGATGTCAGAGGTAGCCTTACGATGGCCTGAAAAAAAGAATGATAATTACGCTTTGGAAACTCTTGAAATTTCTCAACAACTGCAGGACACCATTGAAACATTATTAAGTTTAAATCGTTTTGAAAACGGTCAAGAGAAACTAAAAATTGAGGAACTTTGCTTGAAAACAGTAATCAACGAATGTCTTGAAAAGCATGAAAAGCAAATAAGCAATAAGGACATCAAAGTCGATATTAAAGTAGATGAAGGAAAGGTCATCGATACTGACATCGGAATCTTTCGCACAATCATTAATAATCTTTTGTCTAACGCCGCTGAATACACTCCACAGAATGGTGAAATCATAATTCTAGGAAAAAGTAATTCATCTGATGAAATTTTACGAATTTCTAATAATGTCGATGGAATGGAATTTGAGATGTTGGAGCATCTCTTTGAAAGATTTTGGAGAGCCGATAACTCCCGATCCGATAGTTCTCATATCGGATTAGGACTTTCTCTATCCAAAGCTTGCGCAGAAGCTTTATCATTAAAAATAAATGCCTCTTTATGTGAAAATGCTGAGACTATTCAGTTCAGCTTAAATCGCACAAATTCATAAAAATTGCCATCATCATCTTACTGTAATGTATTAATGGTATGATATAAAATATAAGTGAACGATCTTAGAAAAATACTTTCTACTAGTTTACCAAATTTAACTGTATAAAATCATGAAACTAAAACTAACTAAATTAATTGCCAGTACCGTTGCTCTTGCTGTCATATCCGCTTCAGCCATTGCTCAAGAAGGCAATGAGAAAAAAGGTAAGAAAAAAGGTAAAGGTAAGCCAGCAGCCGAACGCCCAGAACGCCCTGAAGGTGCAGGAAAAGGTGGTCAAAGAGGAGCTCGCCCTGAACGTTCTCCCGAAGAAATTTTTAAGTCAATCAAGCAAAGATTAGCTGATAACGAAAAATTCGCTGAAATGTTCGCCAAACGCGCAGACAGCAATGAAGACGGTAAGGTTTCCGATGAGGAGATCAAAGCTGCTATCGCTAAGATGGCGGAGCGCCGTAAGAATGGCGGAGAAGCAGGGAGACAAAGAGGACCTCGCGGACCAAAAACTGATGACAAAAAGCCTGTACGTCCAGATGGAGCTAAATCAAAAGGCCCACGTGGACCAAAACCCGATGGCAAAAAGCCTAAAGGGCCTAGAGGAGAGAAAAAGGGACGCCCTGCTCTCGAGGAATAAAAACAACTAAAAATCACGAACCCCGAGAAAATCTAATGGTTTTCTCGGGGTTTTTTTATTTATACAAACTACTATTAGAGAACATTTAGAAATACTTTAATTAAAAGAGAATCCTATTAATAAGTATATATAACCAAAACTTAAGTTTGTTCATTTCCTGACTAACTAATAAAGAGAACGAGTTTATAGGTTGAAAGTTTATCTTCACGACGGAAAATAAGGAGACATTAAATGACTTCGGATGAATATAAAAATGAGCATTTCCATTTTATAGGAATATGCGGGACTGCCATGGGAGCAGTAGCTGCGGCAATGAAAACCCGAGGACATGAAGTCACTGGTTCTGATCAAAATGTTTACCCTCCAATGTCTGAATTTCTTCGTGAAAGAGAAATTAAAGTTTCAGTTGGCCATGATCCGAAAAATGTACCTGATGACGTAAGCCTTGTTGTCATAGGAAATGCAATGAGTAGAGGAAATGCCGAAGTCGAATCGGTTCTAAACCGTAAGTTGCCTTACACTTCATTGCCCGAACTCATCAAAAGATATTTTCTGCAGGGTAAACGCAATATAGTAGTTACAGGAACTCATGGCAAAACGACCACTTCATCAATTATTGCTCATGTTCTTAATTACAGCGGATATAACCCAAACATGATGATTGGGGGTATTCCTCTAGATCTTGGTCAGGGCGGAAGATTTACTGATTCAGATTTTTTTGTTATTGAAGGAGACGAGTACGACACAGCATTTTTTGATAAACGATCAAAATTTGTTCACTACATGCCTGAAATCGTTGTCGTGAATAATGTTGAGTTCGATCATGCTGACATTTTTAATGACATTGATGAAATTAAGTTAAGCTTCAAAAGAATGCTTAACATCGTACCTGAAAATGGAATTGTTTTCGTCAATGGAGATGATCCAAACGCTCTTGAAGTCGCAGCGAACTGTCACTCGCCAGTCAAAACTGTGGGAACTGCTGAAAATTGTGACTACAGAATAGAAAACATCGAATTAAAACCATCAAATTCCTCTTTTACACTCAAAGGCGAACGATATGAATTTCCAATGAATGGTGAATTTAATGTTCGTAATGCCGCAATGGCTATTGCTGTTTCTATTTTTACAGGTGTCGAGAATGAGAGCATTCATAAATCCATTTCAAATTTTTCGGGTATCGCACGAAGACAAGAATTGAGAGGTGAAGAGGCAGGAGTAAAAGTCATCGACGACTTCGGCCATCACCCTACTGCTATTACCGCAACCATTGGTGCATTAAGGCAAAGATTCTCGAAATCAAAAATATGGGCAATATTCGAACCTAGATCTAATACGAGTAGGCGCAATTTAATGCAGACAGAGCTTGAAGAAGCATTATCATTGGCCGATGGAATATTTATCAGTGAAGTTCCTAATCCAGAGAAAGTGCCTGATGGGGAATTACTGAATGTTGAATCCGTAATCTCAGGGCTCAATTCTAAAGGAAAGCAGGCTTTTATTGGTTCTTCTCCAGAAAGCATTGCCGAGAAAATTACATCATTAACTGTGGAAGGTGATATTATTGTTGTCTTAAGCAATGGAGGCTTTGGAGGCATTCATGAAAAGCTTCTCACCTCGCTGAAATCAAAATAACAAAAGTCCTAATGCGATCAATAATGGTTGCTCTTTTTATTCTGAGCACACTCGAATATTCATGGGCCAACACCCCCACAAAAAGGAATGATTTACGAGAAGTAAAACAATTATTAATTGTGGTTACTGAGGATTGGAAAAGTACAAAAGGAAAATTAATCTGTTTTGAAAAAAGATTAAACGGCACTTGGTCTTCAGTTTTTAAAGAACACTTTCCAGTACTTTTGGGTAAGAATGGCTTAGCTTGGGGCATAGGCATTCATCCAACTAAAAAAGAAAAAATGAAAATCGAAGGGGATGGTCGGTCTCCTGCAGGAATTTTTAAAGTTGGGAAAATCTATGGTGAATCAGAATCATTACCTAAGGGCTCTGATTATCCATATCATAAAATCTCTAAACATGACGCTTGGGTTGATGATCCTAAAAATCCTTTCTACAACCAGCACGTGAAAATTGAGAATCTTAAAGACAAACCGGATTGGTTCGAGTCACAAAGAATGCGCCTAGGTGACCCTGCCTATCGTTGGTTAATTGAAATCCGTCACAATAGCAACCCACCTAAGCCCGGTTATGGAAGCGCTATCTTTTTTCATGTTAGAAGAACTCCCGAAAGAAGAACAACTGGTTGCACTGTCATGAGTATTACTGATATAGAAAACTTGATCAAATTTCTAAAAGAAAAAAAGAACCCTCATTATGTTTTGTTACCTCGAAAGGAATACGATAAAAAAAGACCGCTTTACAAATTTCCAAAATTATAATTAACCCCATGGAACTGGTGTCAATTACCTGCCCAACATGCTTTGAGAACTTTGAAATCCTAAGTCCTCCTCCTTCAGAATTACCAACTGAAATTGATTACGATTGTGAAATATGCTGCTCTCCGATGATGATAGAGTTTTTACAGGTTGATCAAAGAATTGAATCATTCTCAAAATCACTCAGCGAATAAATAATGCCTAAGGTCTCTGTTCTTCTCCCTGTTTATAATGCTGAAGACACCTTATTCAGAGCTGCTTTCAGTTGTCTTAATCAATCCTTTTCGGATCTTGAATTGATCATTATTAATGATGGATCCTTAGATAAGACATCCGACACCTGCGATCAACTGGTAAATGATGACCCGAGAGTTAAACTAATAGAATTCAAATCAAACAAGGGAGTCTCTAAAGCAATTGAGGCAGGCAGAGCGTCAGCGAATGGAGAATTAATAGCGAGGATGGATGCAGATGATTTTTCTTACCCAGAAAGATTTATGCATCAAGTCGATTTATTAGAATCTGATCCTGCAATAACAGCGTGCGGTACTGCTGTTCGTTTAATGGGAGCACCCTCAACAGATCCAGGTCGTGGTTTTTTAAATTATGTTGATTGGGTTAATTCCCTTAATGCCCCTAATACAATATCTTCACAACGTTTTATTGATAGCCCTGTAGCAAATCCAACAAGTATGATTAGAGCAAATGATCTTGAAAAGGTTGGAGGATTTTCTGACCCTCCTTGGGCAGAGGACTATGACTTATGGTTAAATTTCTTGAATAGAAAAATGCAGATCACTAATATAAAAAAGGTCCTCTTAGATTGGCACGATTCCCCAAATCGACTTACGAGAAGTTCTAGCAGATACTCATTAAATAATTTCTCCAAAGCAAAAGCTCACTATCTAGCAAAAATTCCCAGAATTAGCCGTGACGGCATCGAAATTGCTGGAGCAGGACCTATAGGGAAACGTCTAGCTAGAGACTTAAGAAAAGAGGGCATAAAAGTAGATCGGTTTTACGAGGTTGATGAAAAGAAAATCGATCAAGCGATCAACGGTGTGCCGGTACATCATTACGCCGACCTAAAGCTTGGATCAAAAAACTTAATAGGTGCTGTTTGCAGGCCTGGAGCAAGGGAAAGAATTCGATCCTTAGCATTTGCTGCCGGGTTTGAAGAAGGCCTAAATTTCTTTTGTGTCGCTTAGTAACTTTATTTAGAAATCTTCACATCCATGACACAACGAAATCCTGTATGGTAAGAAGCGCTTATATCATCACTAAGTTGTCTGGCCCCTACTCTGTATCCTGTACAATATCCTTCGCTGCATAAAAAAGATCCACCTCTAATGATTCTTTGGCGAATAATAGGACCTTCCCCTTTGTTTACTATAGATTGACCTATTCCTCCCTTTGGCGATTCAATTGGACTCCTTTCATAGTAACCTTTTTCATACTCATCGGCGACCATCTCCCAGACATTCCCAGCAATATCATAGAGTCCATAATTATTAGGAGGAAATGACTTTACTGGTGATGTCGTTAAAAATTTATCTTCATTCGTATTTTTATTAGGAAAATCACCCTGCCAATAATTAGCCATTATATTTCCCTCGGATAACAGTTCACTTCCCCAAGGATACATTGCTCCTTTGAGCCCTCCTCTAGCAGCGTATTCCCACTCCGCTTCAGTGGGAAGCCTTTTCCCCGCCCATTCCGCGTACGCTTTAGCATCTTCATAGGCAAGGTTAACCACTGGATGATCCAACTTACCTTCTAAATCAGATTCAGGCCCTTCAGGGCATTTCCAATTGGCTCCAGTGGTTAATTTCCACCAAGACCAATGAGACTCAGATTTAATATCCACATTAGTTTTGGGGGAGGCCATCACGAAAGCTGCAGGGAGGAGATCTTCAGGCTTTGCTTTTGGGTAATCTTCTTTTTTAAAAGGGCGCTCAGCAAGGGTAAGATATCCAGTCTCATCAACGAATTCTTTAAATTGCACATTAGTTACCTCAGTTTTATCCATGTAAAAAGATTTGAGTATAACATTATGTGGAGGCCATTCCTCTGCACCACTTCTAACAGGTTGGTCTTTCTGAGATTCGGGATCCGTACCCATAATGAAAGCGCCTCCCGGAACTAGCACCATAGACTTCATATTTTCCTCATATTTAGCATCTTTAAATTCATCTCCAGAATTTTTCTGAGTAAGTACTTCTTCCTTACAACTGACAAAGAAAAATATACAAATGAATAGGGGTAGGAATTTTTTGAGCATGTGTACCAAAAGATGCTAGATTTGTCTTCATTTGTCCACACCATTGATTTCTAATAGAGACACCTCTTTGTAATTATAAAAAATGACCAAATTTCGTCCATGCATTGACCTTCACCGAGGATTGGTAAAACAGGTCGTTGGAGGCAGTTTCAGTGATTCTGAAATCGATCAGCCTATCGAAAACTTTGTCAGTGATAAAGATTCAGCATACTATGCAAACCTCTATCGTAAGAACCAATTACCTGGAGGGCATATCATCATGCTTGGAGAAGGGAACGAGAAATCCGCTAAACTCGCACTAAATGAATACCCCGGAGGAATGCAAATAGGTGGAGGAATTACACCTAATAATGCATCTTATTGGCTAGATGAAGGGGCTAGTCATGTGATTGTGACATCATACATTTTCGAAGACTCTAAGTTTTCCGAGGACAAATTACAGGCATTAACTAATGCCGTCGGAAAAGACAAATTGGTCATCGACCTTAGTTGCAGAACCTGTCCTAACGGCGGGTGGAAAGTGGCGAAAGACAAGTGGAAAACAATAACTGACTTACAGGTTAGCCATGCAACTTTTGATTCACTCTCCAACCAATGTGCTGAATTTCTAATTCACGCTGCTGATGTTGAAGGAAAATGTGAAGGGATCGATGATGACTTAGCGGACTTACTCGGCTCATGGGGCAAAATCCCAATGACTTATGCTGGAGGCGTTAAGGCATTAGGTGACCTCAATCGAATAGAAGAACTAAGTTCAGGTAAAGTCGATGTAACCATTGGTAGCGCCCTAGATATTTTCGGTGGATCATCCATCACTTACCAAGAATGCTTAGATTGGAATAAGCGAAAAAACAATTAATGCTTTCCTTTCATTTCCTACCAGACAGTAGAATCTTCAAGAACCTCATTAAATATCGACCTCATTAACTTGGACAACTTTTCAAGTTGTTTGGTATTTTTTTGCGCCAAGTTAATCGACTCACTTCGATCTTCAGCAATATTATACAATTCAAAATCAACAAGCTTAATCTCTCGAAGAAGACTAATATTCTTATCATTTACAGACTTAATTTTGAGATATTTCCCATCATTAGATTTCAAACTAGCTAATAGCTTCCAGTCTCCCTCCCTCAACGCAATTTTCGATCGGTTAAGTGCCGAATAATAACACCAAAACATCGGTCTTTTGCGGATAACTTCATCTTTACCGAAAGCATTAACAATATCTGTGCCATCTAGTTTTATCTCTATTGGAATTTCACCAGCTGCTAAGTTAGCAAAGGTTGGCATTAAGTCCAAAGAGCTTACAGGCTCACGACTTACCTGACCTGATTTAATTTGAAGAGGCCACCGCATAATACCTGGAACTCGTATTCCTGCCTCATGTGTATGCAATTTCATCCCTCTTAGCGACCCAGGACTACCATGCGAACGCCAAGCATTCCCATATCGGTTTAAAGTTTCTGGTCCATTATCAGAAGTGAAAATGACGAGTGTATTTTCATCAACATTATTCTCCTTCAGGCATTGCATGATCATTCCAACCGCTGAATCCATATTTTCAACATTTGCGTAATACAAAGCCTCACCTTTCTTCTTAGCTCCAGGATAATTTTTAATCATTGATTTCGGAGAACTAATTGGCTCATGCGGTTCATGAAAAGCAACGAAGGTAAAGAATGGCTGGTCGGGATTTTTTTTTACATGACTCTCAATCCATTCACCAGCCTCTTGGGCTACTATACGGCAACTGAAACCTTTTAATTTACCAACCTCTTTTCCGTTTCTGACAAAGTTCCCAGGATTCTCATGACTCGGTGCAGCATTATTTTGAGTAGCAAACCAATAATCAAAACCAAAATCACTAGGTTGAGGTTGTTCCTTTCTATTGAAAAATCCATTACAATGCCACTTGCCTGTCATGCATGTGGCATAACCCGCCGTTTTAAGCATCGCTGAAATTGTGAACTCATTTTTTTTCATATGAATCTTTGTCCGTGATGGTATCCAGTCATATACACCAGCGCGGTTCGGTGTCCTACCAGTTAGTAAGCCCACTCTAGAAGGCGAACAGACAGGAGAAGGAGAGTAATAGTCTGTAAATCGAATACCTTGTGAAGCCAAACGGTCAATATTTGGTGTCCTTATTATTTTATTTCCATAGCAAGAAATATCACCATATCCAAGATCGTCGCAGAGAATGACCACAAAATTTGGACGCTCATCTCCCATTAGAGGAAATGCTCCTGAAATAAATAACCAACATACTATCAGTAAATATTTGATAGAATCACCAAGTTTAGTCTTATAGGAAAAAAGCATTTATCTTTTTTGCCATAATATGTTTGGCTTTACATTTAAAATCGTAAAAAAATTCGAATAAACTGCCGATAATTTAATTATTATATTTTTTATCTAATTTTTCCTCAGCCTCATTCGTTCCATTAAATGTAGCAATAAAATGGCATATAACAAAAATCCCAGTGACCAAGAAAGGCTTGTTGAAAGAGCAATAAAAGACTTCGAATCTGCTCTCATTAATTATGCCGCAAGCATCATTAGGGATCAGGAGAAAGCAAAAGACATTGTTCAAGAAACACTGATTAAACTTTATCAGCAAGATCCTGAGAAAGTATCGCAATCGCTCAAGGCTTGGCTTTTTACCGTATGTAGAAACAGGTGCTTTGATGTTATGAGAAAGGAAAAACGCATGACCAATATGGATGAGAAAACGCTAGATGTAATTCAAGACTCTTCGGATGATCCAAGAAGAGCAGCCGAAAGAGCTGATCAACGAGTCCAAATTCTTAGCTTTTTAGATCGATTACCCGAAAATCAACGAGAGGTAATACGATTAAAATTTGAGGGTGATTTGAGCTATAAGGAAATCAGTGATGTCACTGATCTAAGCGTTAGTAATATCGGTTTTTTAATTCACGCCGGCATCAAAAAATTAAGAGGAATGCTAACGGATCAAACCATTTGAAAGAAATATTTTAAAATTAAAAGTCATGAAAATTAATTCAGAAGACCCAAGATTAACAGCCTACGCACTAGGCGAACTTGACCAAAATGAGGTTGAAGAGTTCGAGCAATTACTAGCCAATAATTCCGAAATTAAATCAGAAATTGATTCTATTAAAAGTGCTATAGATTCACTAAAACAAGAATTTGATAACTTACCCAAAGAAGAACTTTCTGATGAACAAAAACAATCTCTTCTTTCTAGAAAAAACATTATCAGTACCAGACCAAGTACTTTTAGCAAAATAAGTCAATGGACAGGAATAAGTGCCGCTGCCGCTTGTTTTATTGGAATGGGTATTATTGGATATGATTCTATCAAGAAAGAAACTGATCAAGAATCAATGAATCTTACAACTGTCGGTCAATCATTAGAGAAAGATAGCCAGTATCAAAGCCTAAAAGACGAATACCAACTAGACATGGAAAAAACCGTCGAACCTCTCCTTGCTAAAAAGGAGGCAAAAGAAAGCATTAAAGCCGATAAAGAAGATAAGGAACGTAGTTTTACAAAAAAATTAGCAAAGAATAAAAAGGTACCCTCTCCTAATGCAGCAAGCCAAATTGCAGACAACTCCATTGAGGATGATGGTTTACGATTAGGATTAAGTGCCCGATCTCGATCCATAAACCAGTCCATAGAATCTGGCGATGTCTTTTTGAAACCACTATCAGCGGCAAAGAGTCTCAATAAAATCGAAGCTACGAAAAACTATGAAAAACAAAAGACTCTTGAAGAAAATGCATTAGACAAGCGACCTATTAGCGAAATTCAGGAACTCTCCAAAGAAGAAGAAGAAGCCAGTACTAACAATGAACAATATGGAGCCTATTATGACTCCCCCTTCGTATCACCGCTCAAGGCACCACTTTCAACCTTTGCAATTGATGTCGACACTGCAAGTTATTCAAACGTCCGTCGCTACTTAGGGCGTCGAAATCAGCTTCCTCCAGAAGATGCTGTTCGTGTTGAAGAATTGATTAACTATTTTGATTATGATTATCCTTTCACGGGAGACAAACACCCCTTCTCGGTTCATCTCGAGACTGCCTCATCGCCATGGAAACCAGGAAATCGGATCGTAAGAATAGGGTTAAAGGCGAAAGAAATAAAAACAAACAAAAGACCCCCTTCAAATCTTATATTTCTTATAGATTGCTCAGGGTCTATGAGGAATAATGACAAATTACCTCTCCTAAAACAATCATGCATATCATTGGTTGAAAATCTAACTGAAGATGATCGAATCGGAATCGTTACCTATGCGGGAGGCGCAGGTGTCGAATTAGATCCGATACACGGTGATCAAAAAGAGAAAATCATTAAAGTCATCAATAACCTCAGAAGTGGAGGATCAACTAATGGCGAAGGAGGCATCAGAATTGCTTATGATCTTGCTAAGAAAAACTTCATTCAAGATGGAACTAATCGTATTATTATTGCTACTGATGGAGACTTTAACGTTGGAATTTCTGACCGTTCACAACTCATTAAGCTAGTCAAAGATCGAGCCGATAAAGATAACATTTACTTAACTGCACTTGGTTTTGGTGAAGGTAACATCAAAGATCATAACCTTGAGCAAATTGCCAATAATGGAAATGGTGAATATTATTACATTGACTCATTCAAAGAGGGGAAACGAGTCTTGGTCGATAAAATGAGCTCAACGCTAGTCACAGTTGCCAAAGATGTGAAAATCCAAGTCGATTTTAACCCGAGAAAAGTGGGCAGCTATAGATTAATCGGTTATGCAAATAGAAGAATGAAGGCTGAAGATTTCCGCAATGATAAAAAAGATGCAGGAGAAATTGGAGCCGGTCATACTATCACAGCCATTTATGAAATAACACCTCCAGGATCGGACGATCAAAATGAAGTAAAGTCCAAATATAAAAAAACGGACAATAATAAGGCTGAAAATAAATACTCTGACCTCATCGATAGTGAAGAGTTACTCACTGTTTTTCTTCGCTACAAGAATCCCCAGGATAAAATTAAAGACAACGCCAATGAGTTTGTCGTTCCTCTAACTGATTCTGGTAAAGGCTGGGAAAAATCAAGCCTCGATTTCCGTTTTGCATCTGCTGTTGCAGGATTTGGAATGCTCTTAAGAAATTCAAATTACGCAGGTGAGGTTAATTTCGACCTAATAATAGAATTGGCCTCCGAAGGGATTGGTAAAGACAAGAATGGTCTTCGCAAAGAATTTGTAGAGCTGGTAAAAAAAGCAAAAACTATCAAAAGCAAAAGCAACTAACCATTAAGACCTAGCCAAAAGAATGAAGAAATTTGATTTGATAAATTATTTTAAAACCCTCAACCGCCCTTAGTATCAGATTTCTTTTTATCAACTAACATCACTCTTAAGGGAATCCTAGTTAGCATTGAACCATCGGCACTGACATCAATTGAAAATTGCCCAATATCGTCGAATTGTAAGCGCTGAATATTAATCACAAGGTTCCTTGTTAAAAAATAAGCATCAGGTGGTAACTGAACATTTATTCTGGACTGAATGGCCGGCATCTTAGGCTTACCGTCATCATCAATAAAGTTAATCGCTATTTCATGATCTCCCTCATCACCAGGCTTAAAACAAATCCTTAAGGCAATCGCACACTGAGGATGCACTACCGGAAGGTGAGTGGAACAAATGGTGTCAAAGGTTCCCATAATACAGAGCTTATGATTATAATCATGAGCAGAATCACACAACGTTGCTACTTGGACTTCCATGTAAATTGATTGAATTTTTCTATTATCTTCTCTTTCGGAAAGGGTTCAAAAGTCTTCTTAAAGCATTGGACCCTTGAGGAGCACTCTCGTCAACGCTTTGTTCATTATCTTCATCATCTGGAAGCTTAAAAGTAGTAGCAACAGCCGTTTTCGCATAATCCTCTAGCTCTCCCCTTTCCTTTTTTAACTCATATAAAGAATTAAAAAATTCACCAACCATAGGAGCTGATTTATTACTTCCAGTGATTTCTTGTCCTGGATTACCTTCGCATATGGCAGCAAAAGCAAATCTAGGATTTTCCGCAGGAACACATCCAGCAAACCAGGAGATTAATAATTTCTCTCCATTTTGAACCCATTGACCTGTACCTGTCTTACCTGACATCGTAACATGATCATTCCTAGCCCTCATAGCTGTTCCTGAACTCGCATTAACCACATCTACCATTCCTTGACGTATCAAAGATAAATTTTCTGGAGAAACATTTAATGAATTTTTTTCTCCAGGGAAAAAATTCTCTGTGACATTATTATTTAGATCTTGAACTTGTAACACGAGCCTAGGCTTGGGAACCATATAACCATTGCCAACTCCTGCCATCATTTGAGCTACTTGTATAGGAGTTGATAAAACATACCCTTGTCCAATTGAAGCGTGAGCCACATAACCTCCTGTAAAAGAATGGCCATACTTTTCCTGTAAGACGGCATTTGTTGGAACAAATCCGTCCTCCTCCGCACTTAAAGGTAATCCTGTTTTCTCTCCAAACCCAAATCTATGAGCCATTGAAGCAATGTTTTCTCCCCCAGTTTCTCTTCCAACAACATAAAACCAAGTATTACAAGATCGCATAATCGCATTCATAACATTGAGATTTCCCTCTGGCTTTTTACTCCAATTCCTAAAAGTTTTATCTCCTATTTGAATTGATCGCGGACAATCAATTAGAGTATTCTGATCTACTATTCCGTTTTCCAAAGCAGCGAGAGCAACAGAAATTTTAAACGTAGAAGCCGGAGGATATTGCCCTCTGAAGGCCCTCGGAAATAGTGGTAAATCGGAATCCTCCTGCAGCTCTTTGAATTTAGTACTTGTAATAGCAGGTATCCACACATTGATGTCATAAGTCGGTCTCGATGCCAACGCATACACATCACCTGTTATGCAATCCATTACAACAAAAGCACCACGTTCAGTATTATCAGAAAGAACCTTTTCTGCCAGAGTCTGCATTTCAATATCAATGCTAGTAATGACATTTTTACCAGGAACTGGCCTTGTAATCATCTCTTCGGCGAGTTTGACTCCGTTTGGATCAAAGAGATAATTTATTTTTCCAGGAGAGCCTTGAAGTCTATCATCAAATGTCTTTTCTAAACCCTCCCTACCCTCAGTTATAGGCCACAATAATTCCCCGGGAACAACTGCCCCTCTGGGTGCCTTAGCTTTTTTTCCAACATAACCAATGACATGACACGCTAATCCCTCTCCAGGATAAAATCTCTGATATGTTGGAAACAATTCAAGCCCAGCCTTTGGTGCTGATTTAAAGGTTTCTACCTGCTCCTCACTCAGCATTGGGGAAAATGGTAACGGAAGCCACCTTCGGTTTTTATAATGATCCATAATTCGTTCATTACTTAATGACCAATCAGAATTATACATCTTCTTTATATGGTTAATCCGCTCATTAGCATAACTCATAACTTCTGCGGCTTTAGCCTCTTTGAAATAGGGAAACTTCAAGGCAACAAAATAACCTAACTTATTTTGGGCCAAAGGGTCCCCATTCCGGTCTGTGATTTGTCCCCTGGGAGCTGGAACTTTGAGAGTTAACGTTCTAGCTTCTGTTTGAGTTTCCCAGGCCGCTCTGACATCTAGGTTTTCTTTTTCTAGCTCTTTTAAAATATTATCTTGAATGGGAGGCAGTGGGGGTAATTCAAAATCCTTGGGAGGCTCCTTTTCCTCAACCGAGTTATCCTCTGTATCATTAGTTTCTTCAGATTTATTTTCTTTAGCGTCAGAATTTTTATTATCCTCCTCATTAATTGGAATGGCCTTTGGTATGGAAGGGGCCTCGATGACTTCATTATTTTGAACCGGTAAAGCCCTAGGAATTTCAGTGAGTTCTTCATCCTCAGCTTTTGGTACTGGAATCGCTTTTGGTACTGGTTCCTCTTTGGGTGTTGCCCCATCCTCTACAGCATAAACCGATGAGTATAAAATACAGGCTGCCAGCAAAAAAATATGAGAAATCACTTCTTTAAAGTTCATACAGTTACTCAATAAAATCCTTATCTGGTTATCGTAACTTTAAGGAACAACAAAGAAACTCTCAAATT
>Ga0209404_10000392_pt1 | contig 34419 bp, 30 predicted proteins | sample TroAtlMetagenome_2_FD_187447 | JGI IMG/M metagenome (GOLD analysis project Ga0209404, IMG submission 187447) | Marine eukaryotic phytoplankton communities from Atlantic Ocean - Tropical Atlantic ANT8 Metagenome (SPAdes) (version 2) | ecosystem: Environmental > Aquatic > Marine > Oceanic...
CACTTATTGCCCTCTAAGAGCTCAACACTAAAACAAAAACGCCTTATTAAAAAATATCGCGATCGCAGCCTTCGGCTGCTAGAAAAAATAAACCCCTCCGAAAAAAGAGGGGTTTATCATCAATCTGAGCCGCTACACAGTAGCGGCTTTTCATTAATTCAAAACTCGTTCAGGCAACGTCTTAGCCGTCAACCTGACCGCAGAAACGGTAACCTTCACCGTGAATGGTTACAATCAATTCTTCATCTGAAGGATCTGATTCGAAGTGCTTACGAATACGACGAATCGTTACGTCAACCGTACGGTCATTCGGACGAAGTTCACGCCCCGTCATTTCCATAATTAGCTGCTCACGGGTAAGGATCTTACCTGGATTGCTTAGGAAAAGGTGAAGAGCGCGGAATTCACTGCGTGGTAGACGGAACTCTTTGCCGCTAGGCGAAATCAATGAACGGCTATCACCGTCAAGCGTCCAACCGTTGAAGCTTACACGGCTTGGTAAATCGTCGTCTTCTGAAGAGTTTGTAGTACGAGACAGTAAGTTGCGCGCGCGAATAGTCAATTCACGAGGGTTGAATGGCTTAGTCAGATAATCGTCTGCGCCAATTTCAAGACCTAGAATACGATCAACGTCGTTATCACGACCCGTTAGGAAGATAAGCCCAACGTTTTTACGGTCACGTACTTCACGTGCCAAAATAAGGCCATTTTTACCCGGTAGGTTAATGTCCATGATAACCAAATTGATAGCGTGATTCTCGAAGAAATCATGCATTTGATCACCGTTCTCGGCCTCAAACACATTATACCCTTCCGCTTCAAATAAACTCTTAAGCGTGGTACGGGTTACCACCTCATCTTCAACAATTAACACATTTGGCGTCTGCATGGTGTTCTACACTCTTTCTAAAATACGATTTAAGCAACTAACTGGTTAAATTTTAATATTCATGTACTTGATTGCAAGCAACTTGTGAATATTCTTACTGTTAAGGTATTGGGGTTAGCCAATAAAAATCAAGAAAAGTTCATACTTTATACAACTATTCTGACGTTTTCGCATTAACAACGGGGAAGATAATTACAAATTCTACGCCGTTGCCTTCCTCACTGGTAATCGATATTGAACCATTAAGGGCTTGCGTTACTAAGTTGTATACCAGGTGCATTCCCAATCCGGAACCACCTTGCCCACGCTTCGTGGTGACAAAGGGGTCAAATATCCGTTTACGAATTTCTGGGGAAATGCCTTTTCCGTTATCGGTATAAACAAGCTTGAGCTTATTGCTACTTACCATTTCGGCACGAATATCAATTGTGCCTTCATCCATGGTTTCAAACCCATGAATAACCGAATTCATGATTAAATTAATCAAAATTTGATTTATTGGGCCAGCCTTCGTTTCAACGCTAAGGGTAGGGTCGCAATCTACGTTGATGTTGTGTTTTAATTTTTTGAGTCGAGGCTGCAATGACAATAGTATCTCATTAACTAGCTGTACAACGCAAAAACTTCGACTAGATTCTGAGGTTTGATCTACAGCAACCTGCTTAAAACTACTAATAAGTTCGGCAGCTCTGTTCAAATTGCGGTAAATAATGTTGAGGTTTTCGTTACTTTCATCCAAAAAGCGTTTCATTGCACTGGCTTTCAGCGTTTTATTTTCAAAGTCTTTTTGAATAACCGCTAACCTGTCTAACATCATTGTCGACGCAGTAACGCCTAAACCTATCGGAGTATTTACCTCGTGCGCAACGCCCGCAACCATATCACCAAGCGAGGCCATTTTTTCATTCTGTACAATTTGACGCTGGAACTGATGTAGCTTTTCTAACGTTTGAATAAGTTCCTGGTTTGCATCCTTAAGGGCGGTGGTTCGGTGACTTACCATATCTTCTAGGCTGGCATTGAGCTTTCTATGTTGCTCCTCCGCCTGTCGTTGCTTTTGCATGTACTCTTGCATGCGAAACAGCATCACATTCACGGCGTCAGCCAAGATATCGAGCTCTCTAATGGTGGAGCCGCTGGCACGGGCTGAATAATCACGTTGTCGTGAAGTACGCTGCAAGAAGTTGGCAATGTCCTCAACGGGGCCAGTTACAATGCGCTGCATACGCACTGCAAAGTAAAAGCTAATAGCCAATAGCGCCAAGGCTACTGCCAAATTAAGCCAAATCGACTTTCCAACAAGCTGGTTAAAATTCTCTGAGGAAATTCGTAAATATATCCAGCCCAACTGAATGTTCGTCTCAGTGTCGAAGACTTTTGCACTTAATTCAAGGTATTGCCCAGTGTCGGCCAACTGAGGTGTCATAAACATGGACGCCAGTTGATTTTCCTTGCCTCCTAGCAATAACTGGCCTTCCTTGTTATAAGAGGCGAAAATCTGGGGCTCTAGGTTACCGCTTTGCGCTTTGTAAACGTGGGCATTTAATACATGGTCGGCGGCAGCAAGGTTACTTAGGGCAAGTTCAATGCGCTCTGGCGTTTCGTCATAAAGATACATAGCTGAACTGCTTGCGACCAACTTGGCTAACATGAGTGCGTTAGACTCAAGTTCATGACGGTAGGTTTTAATTTGCGTGTAGACGGCAAGACTGGATAACACTGCAAGCGAAAACGTAGTAATTGACATTACCACCCAAATGAAAAGGCTTTTAATCGTAAGCTTGACTACTTTATCCGTCATATCCGTTTTGCGTATTGTCCATTCGCGTCTTCCATATATTCATAGTGGCGCAAAAATGCGCAAAAAGGAAGACGCCCATAAACAATAATTAATGTACGCAAAGCCCTTTAGTTGAGGGTTGAAACGTATAGTTGCTGGTAATTCTTCGCCGCTGCTTCCCATGTGAATCGCGTTCGCATTCCTCGTTGCTGCATCGCCCTGAATTTTCCGGCATCTTCGTAGAACGCCAGCAGAGCTCGACGAATGCAAGATAGCAGTGCATGTGGCGTAGGTTCATCAAACACAAAACCCGTACCTTCACTATCGTTGCTGTATTCGATAACCGTGTCTTTGAGTCCGCCTACAGAACGTACGATGGGGATGGTTCCATAAGCTAAGCTGTACATCTGGTTCAATCCGCACGGCTCAAATTGAGAAGGCATTAGGAAGAAATCAGCGCCGGCTTCTACCAAATGGGCATGTTCGGAACTAAACCCATTTATAAACGCGAATTGGTCAGGGTGTTGTTGAGCGAATTCGCCAAGGTCCATACACACTTTAGGGTCGCCCGTGCCCACAATTACCATTTGAACATTGTGCTTAATTAAATCGTCCAAAATGGGCAGTATGTAGCCAAAGCCTTTTTGTTCAGTCAGCCGGCACACCATTCCAATAAGCGGTACGTTGCCATTCTCAGGTAATCCTGACTTCTCCTGTAATACTCGTTTACATGCGGTCTTTGGATGAAGATTCTCTACACTGTAATTCTCAGGTAGGAATGTATCTGTCTCAGGGTTCCACTGCGTGTAGTCACATCCGTTAAGAATACCGCTTAAGTCGGCTTGACGATTTACAAGCCGCTCGTGCAGGCCATGACTACCCAGGTCAGTAAGTAACTCGCTTGCATAGTTAGGGCTTACGGTTGTCACTTTCGTGGCAAACTCAATCCCGCTCTGCAGCATATTGATGTAACCGCCGTGCACTTGCGCCAGAATGTTTGGATGATGGCGAAGAAAGGGAATGCTCTCAAGCTTATGCACGCCTTGAAAAGCCGCGTTATGAATAGTGAATATGGTTTTAGTACCGTCAAAATACCCAGATTTGTCGTGGGTAAGTAAAAACGGCAGCATGGCCGCATGCCAGTCGTGACAGTGAATAATGTCAGGCTTTTTATCGATAGCTTTTAGCGTTTGGAGTACGGCGCCACTGAAAAAGCTAAAGCGCTCACCATTGTCTTCATAGGCCTCAAATGCGTTGGCGTACAGCCCTTCACGCATAAAGTATTCAGGCGAGTCTACAAAGTAAATAGGAATACCGTGCCATTGCATGTAGCGAATATCAAAATGGTACACCTGACCTTCAGTAAACAGGGTTTGTTGCTCGGTTACAGTTGGTAGGTTCAACTGTTCAGCCAGTACTTGGTAATAAGGCATAACAATGGTGATGCTTTCGCCCAAGGTATCTAGCGCGAGTGGGAGTGCTTTTCCAACGTCTGCAAGGCCGCCGGTTTTTACCAATTCTTCAACTTCTGAAATAGCAAATACAATATTCACAGGTGATCCCCCAGAGCGTAACGTGCAGTGCACTTGTAATGCTTAAATATAGTGTACGGAAAAAGCGCCGTATGCCATTGCGTGGAGTATGCAATGGCATGAGCAACAGGTAGAAAAGCTAAATTAGCACAAGCTAATGGTTTTTTTAATTACAAAGCCGCTTGATAAACAGAAAATTGCGACGTTTGTGCTGTGGTATAGACCGTTTGGAAGTGCTCAGCGAGTAAACCTGGGTAGGGTAAAAATCGGTTTGCCACCATCTGCATAGTGCCGCCACGACTTAAGCTTGCTTTAGCGTCAGAAATAAAGCGCTTAGTGATGGTGTAGTCAGTTTTAATGCCAGTATGAAATGGTGGGTTGGTGACAATATGCTGTACTTTTTGAGTAAAACCGTGCAATCCATCCGCAGCATAAAGTGTTGCTGATAACCCATTGTCTGCTAGGGTGAGTGCACTACAGTAAACCGCAAGTGCGCTAACATCAGTAAGATGAAGCTTCAAATGCGGATACTTAAGCATTATATAACTGGCAATCACGCCAGCGCCGCATGCGAAATCCAGAATTTCACCACTCAGTGACGTTGAGAGTTTTTCTAGTAAAAGCTCAGTTCCCGCATCCAGTTCTTTGTAGCTGAATACGCCAGGCATAGAGGCCACTTGCCAAGCTGTGCCCTCAACGTGATACGTATTCATGTCAAGCCATGCATCCGGTTCAAAGGCAAGATGTGGCTCTTCAACTAAAACGGTGATAAGACTGCAGTGGCGAGCAGAATCAACCTTTTGGGTTGGGCCGTATTGGTCCATCAACTTAGCAGCACTTTTTATACCGCCCTTATTTTCACCCACCACGTGAATACGACCATTTTGGCCCACCATGCTGGCTGCCATTCGCAATAGCATCTGAAAATGGGTTTTTGCTTTGGGTAAGAAAATCATCACGTCAGTGTGAGATTTCTCTAGTGCAACGAAAGGCGTAAAGATATGAGTATGATTTCCGACTTTTTGCGTCACCTCAAAACCTGTGCGCGTAATATCTCGGCTATCAAACGATACCGAGGGTACGACTCTTACGCACTCTGAAAAAATATCGAAATATTGGTGAATTACCGTGACTTCTTGCGATTTAAGACCGTCCAGAAAATACGCATCAGAAGGGTTGATAAATGCCCACTGACCTTCGTCGAAAAGCGCGATATTACGTTCTAACAGTTGGCTTTGAGGAGATAAAATCATTACTTAGTACGCTCGAAAATTAGATCCCAAACGCCATGACCTAGTTTTTGGCCACGGGTTTCAAACTTGGTAATTGGGCGGTAGTCTGGACGAGGTACATAGTCGCCGTCAGTTGCAGTATTGGTGTAACCGTCGGCATTGATCATAACGCCTAACATGTGCTCAGCATATTGCTCCCAATCCGTCGCCATATGAAAACAACCGCCAATAGCTAATTTGGTGCGAACCAGCTCAACAAATTCAGGTTGAACAATACGGCGTTTGTGGTGACGCTTCTTGTGCCAAGGATCTGGGAAAAATAGTTGTAGGCGAGACAACGAACCGTCTGGGATCATATTCTTAAGCACTTCTACTGCATCATGGTCCATTACACGCAAGTTCTCGACACCTTGTTCGCTTGCTTCAGCTAAGCATGCGCCAACGCCTGGACGGTGAACTTCAATGCCGATAAAGTCTTTCTCAGGTGCATTTGCAGCCATTTCAACCAATGACTTGCCCATACCAAAGCCAATTTCTACAACAACAGGCGCACTTCGGCCAAAAATTTCTGACAGCGATAACGGTGCTTCAGCGTAGTCAATGCCCTTGGTTGGCCAGTGATCTTCTAGCGCTTTTTCTTGTGCTTTAGTAAGTCTACCTTCGCGTTTCACGAAGCTTTTTACCTTGCTTACGTATACTCCAGCGGCTTCTGCTTCCGCCTGACTTTTGAATTGCCTCATTTGCAATGCCTTTCTTACCCAATTTTATGGTGGCGCATTATCCACTTACCCACGGCTTATGCAACGCTATCGTGGCAAAAATGCTGTAATTTTATACGCCAATTTGTTTCGCAATAATAGACGCTACGGCGTCAGTTTTCTCAAGTACTACCATATGCCCGGCGTCACTAATGGTGTGGAACGTCGCTTTGGGTAGTACATTTTTTAGCTGCTTAATTGTTTCTGCTGGTGCAATGGCATCTTGCTGGGCAGTAATAAACGTTACTGGCGCGTTGATCTTTGCGAGCGCTTTAACGGTATTTTCTCGTGGTGTGGTTGCTAGCGTGTGGTTGAGTAACGTTGTTTTACCTAAATCCTGCGCCATCGATTTTACAACGCCAGCCACGTTTTCATCCGCTAAGCGGGAAGGGTGGATAAATCGCGAAAGATAAGCGTCGTTGTCGGGCTTAAAGTTACCTTGCTTAAGCATAGTAGTAAGCTGCTTACGCTTTGCAATTTCTTCTTTTGATAACCCTTCTGGGTTGTAACCGATTAAGGTTAGCGAAGCAATATTGGCAGGATTGCGCTGTGCTACCAATGCAGCTATAAACCCGCCCATCGAATAACCCACAAGGTGCACTTTTTCGTTATCAAGAATACGATCTTCACTTAATGCCAGCATTTCTTCTAGCGATGCTGCCCATTGAAGCGGTACATAACGACGTTGTGCAATATTTAGTTCGCGCCAAAGCGGTAGAAATACGCGCTCGTCACAGAGCGTACCGGGAAAAAATAAAACAGGGTGCTGCACAGACACGTGTGCTCCTTAACAATAAACTGGCTAGTTACATGCTACCATAGCGCGCTTTTTAATGAATGGTCGCTAAGTAGAAAACGACCAAGCGGTAGTAACTGCCCATACAGACGATTATGACAGAACAACAATATACAGGTAGCTTTGCAGAGCGAGCACTCGCATGGTTTGATAAACACGGGCGAAAGCATTTGCCTTGGCAACAAGACGTTACGCCATATAAGGTGTGGGTGTCGGAAATAATGCTGCAGCAAACTCAAGTCACCACGGTAATTCCCTACTTTAAACGCTTTATGGCGTCTTTTCCTACCGTGCACGACTTGGCTAAGGCTTCTCAAGACGACGTGCTTCATCATTGGACTGGGCTTGGCTACTACGCAAGAGCAAGAAATCTTCACAAAGCTGCGAATACGCTGGTAGAAAAGTACAACGGCGAGTTTCCCTATAGTCTAGAAGAAGTCATGGATTTGCCCGGTATAGGGCGCTCAACCGCAGGGGCGATACTTTCGCTATCTCGCAATATGCGCTTTCCTATATTAGATGGCAACGTGAAGCGTGTGTTGGCCCGATATTATGCAATCGGTGGGTGGCCGGGACAGAAAAAGGTAGAGAATCAGCTTTGGGAAGTGGCCGAGAAAAACACGCCTACCAATTCAGAAGGCGGACGTTGTGCCAACTATACGCAGGTGATGATGGACTTGGGCGCGATGATCTGTACGCGAAGCAAGCCAAAGTGTGATGAGTGCCCGCTTCAAGCCGACTGTATTGCCTACGCCCAAGGCGCGCAAGCCGACTACCCGGGTAAGAAGCCGAAAAAGGCGCTACCGGAAAAATCCACCTATATGATGGTGGCACAGTTTAACAGCCAAGTGTATTTAGAGCAGCGTCCCTCAACAGGGCTGTGGGGTGGCCTATATGGTTTTATTGAGGTGTCTTCAATAGAAGAGGGGATTGAGCAGTTGGCCAAGCGAGGTATCAGTGTCGACGAAACCCGAACGCTTGAAGGGTTCCGTCATACCTTTAGCCATTTTCATTTAGATATCACCCCGGTGGTGGCCGTGGTAAACTCTGCTCCATCAAAGCGCGTAGCCGAAACGGCATTTCGTTGGTTTTCGTTGAACGAGCCTATTGAAGTTGGTTTGGCGGCACCTACAACCAAGATTATTCAGCAGTTAATGCGTTAGGCGTTCTAAGCCCAACGCAATATTTTTTGCTAAGCAGATAGCGAACGAAAGGAAATAACATGGCAAGAACGGTATTTTGTCGCAAGCTTCAAAAAGAAGCTGACGGCTTAGATTTCCAACTTTACCCGGGGGAGCTGGGTAAGCGTATTTTCGACAACATTTCTAAAGAAGCATGGGCCGAATGGCAGAAAAAGCAAACCATGCTAATTAACGAACACAAGTTGAATATGATGGAACCGAATGCCCGTAAATTTTTAGAAGAAAAGATGTCGGCATACTTGTTTGACGACGTAGAGCCCACGATTGAAGGCTACGTTCCGCCTGAAAAATAAGCAAAAAAGCCTTTTTTGAGCAAACAATGCGCAAACAGTAATAAAAGCGCAAAAAAAGCGAGAAAAACGGTTGACTTGTGAAGGCGAAAACCGTTTAATACGCACCCACAGCAGGACAGGCAGTAAACGCCTAGAACGCTAACAAGTTTCAGCCTCGATAGCTCAGTTGGTAGAGCAGCGGATTGAAAAGTGCAAGCACTTCCAATCAGATTTACCAAAAAAGCTTTTAGAGCAATAGTTTTAAAGTTAGTAAGCACTTCGATAAAGCTTGCAAAGTTTTGCAAAGTTTTTTATAAAGCTTACATAGCACAGTTTAAGTGCCTCGATAGCTCAGTTGGTAGAGCAGCGGATTGAAAATCCGCGTGTCCCTGGTTCGATCCCGGGTCGAGGCACCATCATTGAAGCCCTTGCATTTCTGCAAGGGCTTTTTTTGTTGCTGTTTTATAGGTAGTAAATACATCGGATTCAAAATCCGTTGCTAGCGAGGGTGTGACGATTCAAGTCCGGCCTCTGATACCATCCATTAAATTCTTTGCAAGGTTGGGCTCTACCCCATAAAAGGGGAGCGGCATCGATCTTACAGGGTTGATAACATCACCCCATACGCAATAGGCCATTATTCCTATTCGTTAACACCGAGCCGGCGAACGTGGTGTTTTCACAAATCAATTTATTCCAGATTAATGAGTATTGTTTCGGGTCGACCGATTTGGCTATAACACATAGTTTCGGTAAAAACTATTGAGTCGATAAAGGCATACAAGATATCGAGTTCAACTTGAGCTATTTCAGAAATGAGCTCAACAGTTTTCTCAAACCAATCTTTAAGACCTAAATTAATAAAATAATTAGCCTTACTATGTGCTTCCATATATTGCTCATGATTGATAAAAGTGCTCTTCATAAGTGTCAGCAAATCAGTAATGAATGACATTCTTAGAAACCCCGTCATAAACTCTCTCCATGTAATATACTGAATGTCTAGCGCTGAAAGTGCATTCAAAAAACCTGTTAACCTATAAATAATCCTACCAACGAAAGCAGCTGACTTTAAACCATCAACAGGAAGCAATGTGCCTATTACAGTTATAGCTCCTAAATTCAAAAAACCATTAGCTACACTTGCATGTGATCCCGCTAAAGCCGCAGTTAGACAGGAGCTTAATATGACTATAGGGGGCAATTCGCCTTTGCACGGTAAAAACCACGTATCAACTTTGTCTTCTCCTATTTGCAGCCAGCCGTTAGCTTCACTTCCGCCATGGTTACCATGACAGTCAATTATTAGAATTGGGGCTTCATTGTCTTTCAGGGCATTGATGAATTCAGCTTTAGAAGATACATCGATAATATTAAGTTCTACTGTATTATCAATTTCAATATACTGTTTTAATCCAGCTTCTAAAATTTTCCGAAGAGGGTCATTTGATTTAAATGATCTAATTACAGTTACATGTTGAAAATCATCTTTATGCATTGATAAAGTCGTCGAACGAGTTGCCTGCATCAGAAATTGATTTCCAGGTGTAGTATGTATCTTAGAAATCTCATGCGAGAACATCAGTGGAACCTTTCCAAAACGGACCCATTCAATTGGCACATCTGTACATAGGGTCAAAGAATCCGCGTTTTTTTCAACGAAATTCTGAAGTTTTTTCCCGATCTCATCTTTTAATGTCTCGAGGTAGGTACCTAGTTTCTCTTTAAAGTTCGCCTGAGACTTTGGTTTATAAGATGCGTAAAGACTTTCCAACTCTTTTACTTTGCTGACATGGAAATTTATCGAGTTAGGCAATCTGAGAGCAGGTGAACAGTTCGAAATACTTAGACATTGAATTCCGATAACTGTAAACGCAAGTTCAAACTGACGTATTGACAACACCTCTCTTACCACATCGTTTTTGAAGGGTAACGGTGCGCTATCGTCTACTTCAAAGCTTGCGCCTGAATAGGCTGGATTTTTCAAGACTGCATCTAGCAGGAATCTTTTAGCTTTTTTGTCCTTTATTAGTCTTAATATCTGATTCCACCATTGGCTATTGAATTTATATTGGTGTGCGAAAATGCTTGGAGAGTAAATGATTAGATCGGATTTATTGCCAGCTTTAATTCGCGGTAGTTTTGAGAGCATTTTTTCCGCAATATTGACCATTGCGTCAATATACTCACCCTTGTCAAAAGAACCGGGTATTAGACGCACATCGTTAAACTGAAATCCCAAACTAACAAGGGCGGCTTCAGTGGCTTGCGTTACTCCATGAGCCCTAGAGACCCAATCATCCTGTTGAATTTTCCAATTTTTTCTAGGACTGTAATTCTCCAAAAGACTAGTGATTTCTTCAGGAAGTAGAGTTGTGTTACGTATCTCTTCGAATCTACTTTTAATAAGTGAGTCGAATGAAAAAATACTAAAATCATCACCAAGATTTATCTGAGCGCAAGAATCTGTAGATATTGTTATTGGACTATACTTAAACTCACTAACAATTGATTTAACTGAGTATTCTTCACTAGGAAGATAAGTTATGAAAATAAATGGGTGATCTTTCAAAGTCTGAAGGATTTCTACTGCGGACTCAGGGCTCACAAACAAGTAGTTCGGGTCGCTTATATTGCATCTAAATTCAATAAGCTTTTCTTGTGAAAAAAATATCTCAATGGCATCTTGAGGATACAATGGCACCAAAGTTAAAGCTGAGTGATAGCCTTGATTCATCAGCTCAGCAAGAAACCCCTGAAAAGGTGAGTGAATCAATGTCTGATTTGAACTTGGCATGAGGAATACGTTTATGATTGATGTTGTTCCTATGCCAAGATGCATTGAATGTTCCTTTTAAATTGCGCTGAAGTAAATAAAGTTCTTTAATGAAATCACTGTTTGAATTTTTCAATTGAGACAACATTGTGATTTCCTGAATTAACGCCAGCATCGGAGGGTTCGAAGTCAAGTATCCCTCTCAGGAGTACCTTTGAGATACAAAGCTCATTTGCTAGTTCTTGGAAACTACGACCATATACTGAAATGTAGTTTTGTAACGCGTCCTTTACTAACTCAGATTTCTCAATTGGAATCAAATAGTCATCTTTTTCTTTTTTTGCTTCATGCTTTTTTAAAGTTATGACATGGCCCTTATATCTAGATTCAGACAGTAGATCCAACTGACGCGCCCGATACAGAATAGCAGCTTTGCTGACCCCCCACCGCTCTTTTAAAGCAGATAGCATTCGCCAGTCCATGCGGCGTCCAACTTTGAACTCTTGCACAAATGAAAGTCGAGGGAGTAAAAATGCACTTGCAAAACGATTAGCCTGAGATTCCGTTTGCTTACAACCTGTTACAATACCCTCGTGCATTATCAAGTGTCCGACTTCATGTGCAATATCGAACCTTAAACGACCAGGACTATCTTTCGCGTCATTTCTAACAATTACAGGTCTTTTTAAAACACTAGACAAGGCATCTACATCTGCGGATACACCTTCGAAAGAAGTTACAACTGCGCCAGCGCATTCCGCGACTCTAGTCATATTTTCTATTGGACCGAGCCCTAAGCTCCAATGTGTTCTCGCTTTTTCAGCAACTCGCTCAATATCCATCGCTGAACGAACTTCTCCTTCAGATGGAAAGTTCACTTCGGGAAAATTTACGTACTTAGATAAAAGGTTAACCAACCTGATAAAAAGAGCGACGTTCGCTTTAGCTCTAATTCTAGAAGATTGCTTTGCGGTCCGATTACTTCTAAAGTGTATACTTGAGTCGTCAAGTACCCCCATTGGTAATATACCGAAAAAGCCACTCTCAATATTGAGGTGGCTCGCCAGTTCGTGCATTTGTAACGGAGAAGGTGTTCTTACGTCTGTCTCTAGTTGATGAATGTATTGTCTAGTTGTTCCAATTCTGTCGGCAAGTTCAGCTAACGTTAAACCATTCAAAACCCTAGCTAGCTTTAAGTTATCTCCAATAAACATTTCTTTTTCGGTATTTTTATTCATTTTTATCGTGAGTTTTCTTTGACTCATCCGTATTCGGTATACTTGTTTTCGGTGAACTAAGCGAAACTGCTTTTGCAAGTTCTGAATCTATTGATGTCACGTATCCAGACACATGTTCAGAAAGCTTCCAAATACAACTAGGGTCATCATGTCTACTATATCCGACGAAGAAAACTTCATAGTCACGGCTATTATCTTCCTCAGCACTTTGATTGACATCGATAACAAATCGCCATCGAACAGGATTTTCTGATTCAATGTCATTATCCAGTTCATCTTCCCAATTGAATGATGTTTGTTGCTCTCGGGCAAACTTTTTAATCTGTGTTGACTCTGTTTCGCACACAGCAGTTAAAGCCACTTTGGTAGGAGACAAGTAATCATCCCGCGTAAATCGAAAGGGAGCCCCCTCTATGTTCATTACAAGTCGATTACTTGGATCCGTTATTCCCAACCACCAGTGGTCTAGAGCAAGATTCTTCAATCTGTTTTTCTGCCGGTCAAACCTCGTACAGCCAATTGAATAGCCAGAATCAAATTTAGATTGTAGGTCGTCATCTGTGGAAAAACATTCATCTAATAACGCTTGCGCGATAATTGCTAATCGTTCATTTGTGAAGCTAGCCACAAAATCTGATGGTACATTTTCTGACATCTTTTATACTCTACTTGGTGAAATGCTGGGTTTGTCAAGCTATCTTGCGGCATTAACTTAATTCTGTCAAGCAGTTTGGGGGAATTCTTAATTTTGTCAAGCCAGCATCTTGAGTTGTAAATGATGATGTTATATTTCTTTCACTCGTATGAAATAAACACCCACATCCAGCCAGTAATGCAAGAAGTTATCTTCCCATATCTGATACATATCTGTTGCTTGCTCAATAGGAAACACACCGAACAGGTTTTGAAAAACACCTGCATCGAAATCAAAGTCGAGGTCTTTTGCTAGCTCTGCATAGGGGATGTTTCCTATATAGGCAAAATCGGTGACGTAGCAAAAGTGCCATGCGTTATTGCGTTTCTCCAAACGAATCTCTACAGGGTGAAAACCACCACTTTCAGCTGAGTAATTAAGGTCTCTGAAGTTAATTGTCACGCTTGTTTGTGACACGCTATGCTGGACAAGTAAATCGACGAGTGCTTGTGCAAATCGCTTTGAGACTGGCAAAGCGAGTCCCTCATAATGAATATGCATAATAAAAACTCTTCTAATTGAAATCTATGAATGTGAGCGCTGCCTAGCGCGTCTGTACGACGCTTTCAAGCAACTAAGTAAAGTAGCTGACTAGCAATTTGCAATGTCTTCTACGTCGCTTTCAGTAGCGTTATTCGTTATGCTTCTGAAACGCTAGTGCTGCGTGAGTCCGACTTACTTTTGTTATGTAGACAGCGCTCGATTCTTGGTTCGCTATTGTTGTTCGCGCAATCAAGCGCTAGGGACGATAACTGATGAGTAGAGCAGGGTGCTAACTACGATTTTGCTAACTTTGCGTTGGCCGGAGTATTCCCCTTTGCGACAGTCTTTGGCGGCGGTATTAAGAACTCATCAAGCTCTCCTTTTTCTACCGCGCTTATCAAGATGTCGATGACCTCTGGGAGCTTTTCTTTCTCGCCAACATCTATGGCTGGTTTCCCCTTTTGTAACTCGATTGCTCTTATACCCACCTTAACCTCAAGGAAATAGTGGTTATCGGTGTCGTAGTACCAAGGACGAACGGTAGCCTGCCAACGCTTTTTAATTCGCTCTCCTGTTTCTGGATCTTTGACGGTTTTTTCTTTGTATGCCACGAATGGTGTGCCTTCAAGCATGCAAGTGGCGAGCTTTTTTTGCTGTTCGAGTCGGTTGATTAGCTTCATACGCTTGTTCAATACCGGTGGCTTTTGCTTGATTTCAGGACGAGCGATAACCTTGAGCGAACTCAATACAGATGTAGTCATAATGTTTACCTTTGAATGTTAAGGGCGAATAAAGCCCATTGAGGTGTGTTTCTGCTTACGCAGGTTTTCGTCTGCCAACAGGTTGATGGCAAAGTCACGAATTTGAATTTTGGGTTGAAACTTCTTTCGACGAGCCAATAGAGCGAAATCACCGGGTGTAAGGTTGCGCAGTGAAGATAGCTTTTGTGTCTCAGCTTCCTTGAGCGTTCTAACTTTAGTGAGTTTTTTGTACAACTCTACTACTTGAGTAGACTTAAGGTATTGGCAGTCTAGTTTGAAATCGAACCGACGTAACACGGCTTTATCAAGCTTGTCGGAAAAGTTAGTAGCAGCGAATAAAGGCTGTGTGAAACACTCTATTTGCGTTAAGAACTCATTAACCAGCTGATGTTCGTGATGAGCAGTGAGCGCTTCACGTGAGCTTAGTAAGCTATCCACTTCATCAAGCAAGATGACTTGTTCCTCATCATGAGCGCGTTGAAATAGCTCAGCCACCTTTTGCTCACTTTCACCCACCCATTTACTTAAAATATCAGAGCATTTAACACGCAGCAGTTTCCTACCATGTAGCTCTGTCAAATAGTGCGCGAAAGCGGTTTTACCTGTTCCTGGAGGACCTGAAATTAATGTTCTCGCTGGCTGGTTGTGCTTAAGTGCAAACGCTATTTCGTTGAGATACTCCTTTGACTGCTTAATATTTAAGTAGCTCGTATCGAAAGGTAGCCCACTTTTGTACTCAAGTTTATTTTGCCATTGCTCCGTTGCTCTAAGTGACGCTTCGACAACTTGACCGATTACAGCTTCTGCGCGAGCACGTTTAGCGTTCACAGCGTGAGCGACATGTGTTGCGTTAGCAACAATTGCTGGCGTAATGTTCTCTGTTTGACTAATCATTTTTCGTGCAGACGTAGAAACACTTAAGCCGTGATAGTAAGGCCGCGTTATCTGTTCGATTTCTTCTGGTCTTAAAGTGGGAACATCTAATACGAGCTTGAATCGCCTGATAAAGCTTGGCTCGAGATATTGGATATGATTTGTAATCCAAATACAGGGAATTTCGTTTTGCTCAATGAATCGCTGTAGATGTTCTTTGCTGTATTGGCTGTCAGCACAATCGAATAAACTCTCGCATTCATCTACCAGCAACATAGCGTCTGCCTTATGCGTCAGCAATGATTGAAGTAACGCTAAATAACGAAGCCTTTCTTTGTTTGGAAAGCGGCTATTGAACTCATCTTCAGAGAAATTGCTAGCAAGTGCAGTAGAACGAATTTCGTAAAGTGTTCTATCGCAGTATTTGGCAAGTGTCCTCGATAACTCTGTTTTACCTGTTCCTGAAGCTCCATAGAGCAAAATGCTTGCTCCAGACTGTCTAGACTTACTAGCAGCAGTGAGATATTGCGACAAAAGCGTAGTATTCACGTGAGGAAAATCATCTAATGTGAAGCTTGCGTCGGGCGAAGGATGCAGCAACGGTGCTATAAGTGTTTCCCTTGAGGTAATTGTTTCACTTAACAGCGTTCGAACAAGTGCTTTTGGCATTGCGCCATATTCGAAGGACAAAAAGTCTGTATCAGGCAGAAAACCATAATGATTGAGCTGCGCAGTTGCGTGAGAAAATAGTTCGTCACTGATGCCTGAAATGTCTTTGAGGATTTCGTTTAACGAAAGGTGGCTTGTTTGCATGTGCACCTCAGAAGAAAGCGCTCTAATCCACTTGTTAACCTGTGAGAGCAAGGCGAACTGAATCAGTAACTCGGTTTGCTTAGGCAAGTCCATCACGGTTCTGATATAGCAACAATTAGCTAAAAAGGTTTTCGTTACCTGAGGTTGGGTATCAGTAATAGTGAGGCAAGCTTTGTAATTGACGTTTTTGCTTCTACCTATGAAAAATGATTGGGCAGATACCTTGCTACCACGCAAATTACTGGCAAGACTTTTACTGAGTATATCGGTATCGATTGAAGGCAGATAGTTGAGTAATCGCTTGCCCCATTCACATGCAAGGTAATTAAGCTCACTCGACTTATTGAGTACTTTATAAGACATGCTAGCGCCCCATTATTGATAGGAAAGCAGAGATGCAGCTTCTTGCATCACTTTTTCATTTCGTTTGTCGTACATGATGGTCGTACTGATATCCTCATGTCCTGCCATTTGGCGCACAGTGTTTATATCTACATTTTGTTCAAGTAATCGTGTGATAAACGTTCGTCGAAGGTCATGCGGCGAGACTCCTTCTACGCCAATTGATGCTAGCGACTTTTTAGTGAGTGAATAGATAGAGCACGATGACAACGCGGTGTTGTGTTTAATATTTCCACCTTTTGCGACACGAACAAACAAGTGGCCGTTGCTTTTACTTCGAAGTGCTAGCCATTGATTCAGCGCAAGTTGCGTCCATGCTGGCAGATGAACAGTTCGGCTCTTGTTACCTTTTCCTTTTCTGACGATCAGAGCAGTACCTTCGATAAAGTCTTCTACCAAGAGTGCCACTAGTTCACTTCGTCGTAACCCTGTGCCTAAAAGAGTTGAAATTAATGCGTAGTTTCGAATGCCGAGAATAGATGTATCGCGTTGTAATTTTATCAACAGCTTATTGACCTGCTCAGTTGAGAGAGGCTTTCCATCATGTTTGCCGTGATTCACTTTGCTGATAGCCCGAAGCTGAATTGACTGCATTTCTGGAACGAGCCCGGACAGTACAGCTATTTTTACGATACTTCTGATCGCTATCATTGCTCTGTTGATAGATCTAGCTGACCAACCCTGAGTAATAAGCTTCGTTTTAATATAGGTAGCTTGTTGAAAATCGATTAGATGATATTTATCTTCTCGCTCTTCATCAGTCCAACCCATCATGTCTGCAATGCTATTTAGTTGTGAAGCAATTGAGCGCTGACTATTAGGCGCAAGTCGACCTAAATACAGCGCATAGGGGCAAGCTGCATTCATAAAATGCTCCGAAGTTGTAGTTAAAAGTATTGAATTTGGATGGAAGTGCTTAGAAAGCGAAGAAGATAATATCAGGCGATATTAGTTATTTGTATGGCTGTTTTGTCCCAGCGAAATAATAATTATTATTTCGCTATATCGGGTATATTCGGCATGAAAGTAGTGGTTTTTTAGTTTAAGTACCTTCGACGAAGCAATACGAGAAGTCTTAAAATCCTTCGAGGTAAAGGCTCAACTAGGTAAATTATGGAACCCTTTTGTAGAACTTTTTTAAAAGGCTTTGTTGTGTATTTGACGGTAGGCTCGAATTTGTGGGTAAGAGAGCCGAACTGATAAATATTTCCGTGTTTTGGTATATCACCTCTAGCATACATTGTTATTGCCACTAAGTTAATTTTCTTACCTCTATTTATACCGAGCATTAAATTTTTGCAAATCGATTTGAACAATATTCTCTCAGAATGTGTTAAGCTTTCCAAACTATCTAAATATTGTTTTTCTCGCTTTTCGATTAAATAGTATTTTTTGTTTATATTGTTTAGTAAATCTTTTGTTGTGATTGAATGTTTTTCCGCGATTTCATTTATTTCTTCGAAAGTTTCATTGTTAATTCTTTGCTGTTTGTTTCTATTTCTGTATTTTCTGTCTCTAATGTGACTTTTCCACTTTTTCCAAACGTTTTTATCTATTCCGTTAATTACGCTATTGATATTTTTTTTAATTTCTTCTGCAACAATTGATTGTCCTGATTCAAAACTCTTCTTTAAAGATATAAGTTTTTCTTTAATGATTTTTATTGATTCATAGTGAGCTGGGTTGTCATAACCTTTTACTTCACCCTTTTCAATAAGGTTATCTCCAAATTCGAGCCAATCTTCTATTCCATCTACTACTCTTATCATAAGTAAAAACTCAGCCTTCTCTATCTATAATAAAAACCGTAGTTCGGAGTTACTTTATTGTCAAATCGATTTAAATGTAAATAAATTTTAGGGCTAGCTCGTGGGGTTGAGTAACCGCCCCATCATAGGGCTTTATTTGTAAAAGGCGTTGTGCGACGTTTTTGTTGAACGCTCAAAACCCGTTGTTCAACGGTCCTCCTCTTTAGAGATAACGCGTTGTGCGACGATCTTTTTATGAACTTTGTTAGTAACTACTAACGCTTTTTATCAGATCACAAAGGCGTTGAGCAACGATAGTCAGTTGCGAAGTAAAAAGTTGTGATAACGCAGCAGAAGTGTGGTTTAGGCTGGGTTTTAGTGCGCTTTTGAAGGGTAAGGCTTATTTTTTTAAACAATAGGAAAATTTTTTGAGTTTACTAATTTAAATACATGTCACACACGCACACAACTATCAGTATGTACACTACTAATATAACTAATATAACTAATATAACTAATATAACTAATACTACTAACTATACTACTACCACAGTACATAATAACAATCTCATTAATAATCACTGTAGTAGAAGGAGGTTTCGTAAACTACGTTCCCGATGCAAACTTAATGACTCAATTTGTAGTAACGCCAAAACTCAAAAGAAGGATTCAAAGTTAATTCAAGACTTTTATTCTGCACTACGAATTGAGGACAGAGTTAGCGCACTTAGTGCCATAGTAAGTAATGACGGATTTTTAAAAAGAAACTCAGATAATTTTTATCGCTACTTAGATAATCCTCGATGGGTTGACCCAGACTTTGATAGGTTAACAATTGGCTACGGTATATCTAAAGGAAAAGCCTTCGAAATAATAAGACGTTTGAAAGGTGGCGATGCTCCAGAATACGCTACTGTAAAACGCACTTTAAAAAAAGGTTACTATAAATCTTCTCATCTTATTAAAATCAAAAATGGTAATGCGATTAGGATTTATTTAATTAGTAACAACGGTGGTGTGGATTTTAGGCATGTTAAAATTGACTTCACTCCCTCTTATTTTAAGGATAGTGAGTTGGCAGAGTTTTTTAATTGGTTTAACGAGCTACTAGGGAGCGAGCGTAAACGCGCGACAAAAAACTCTATCATATCGTTAATGGAAAATGGCCTTCAATTACATGATGTTTTTGCTCCCCAAATTGTTCATAACAGTTTGTTCGGGAAGGAAGAGAAGTTTAATTGGAAAATAAGAGGTAAAGAGCAACAATTTACCCAAGGCACTTATGATATCTTTAAAGCTGAGTGCGGAGGGACTATAAAGAACAAAATTTACTGTCCGGTATCGAAGCTATTTGACCTCATCTTTAAAGAAAGATCTTATACCGAAGATGACGCACTTATGGTAATGAAAAATATATCGTATGCAACTAGGATCGAGAGTGCCTATTCATATAAACACTCGGCGAAAAAGTATTCTCTACTAGAGATGGAGCGTGTGCCTTGTTTCTTGAATCAGTTTGATATCGTTGCTCCCGATTCGCTAGTCGAAATACCCATTGAAGAACGAGTCATACTAATGGGACAGCGAACGTTATCTGGTGAAGAGAAGTACAACACTCGCAGTCTTATTCTGTCTCCTAACACTCTAGAGACTAAACGTATTAAAATGCTTGAGCGCTACAAAGATATTTTCTTGAACAGTTGACAGTGTTGCCAGATGGCGCAAACAACACTGTACTGTAGACGTGTTGAGTAATGTGTATCAGCAATTTTGTAATACTGTGAAGATAGCGTTTTGCGCAGATTCTCTAAATTCACGACCAATTCTTGGTGTGTATGACGGGTGGGGGGCTGATATTACAGTTGTTTTAAAATCGTCTTTTTGCAGTCTACCTACTGAAAACTTGAACGTTACTTTACCTCTCACTTCGTGATGCTGTATGTCTGTTAAGTTTGAAGAGTGTAGTAGCCAACTCTTTGATGATGGGCTATTAAAGCTTTTGGGAACAAGAACAACCTTTGGCTTGAAGTACTCGATTATCTGATTGTTCAGCTCGTAAGAAAACTGAATAGCTCTCTCTAAAAGCGCTTTATCGTATTTAGCCAACTGAGAAGTGAAGCTTTTAAAATCCTTACTTCCCCACAGCACTATGTTAGCCATGAGCGTTTTGTGTTCACCAAACCGCTTATTGAATATCTCTGAGTAGAATTGCCACTTGTTGTTTGGCTTGTTAATAGGATCCCACAATGGGACATTCGCACCTTCGCTATTTTTGTACGCTTCGCTGAAATTGTCGTTCATGGCTTGTTGCACAAAACCCTCGTAGTGAGAAGGGGAGGAAGGAGACAAAATAGCGTCGAGAGATTCAGGAACATTAGGATTTGAGCCCAACCAAATTACATCAACTGATTCGGCATTGAGCTTACTTAATACTTTTGCTGTCTCTGTTTCTCCAAAGATAGAGCCTCTAAACGGTATCGAATAAGAGCCTGTACCTCTCTTGAGCGCTTTATTTTCTTGGTTTTCTACAAAGTCAGAAATACTATTGTTTATTTCTTCAAATATATTCAACGTCATGTCCTTATGATTTTATTGCGTATTCTTTACTGAGCGACTTTTTAACTTTTTCGTAAGCTTTTTATGAACTAAAGATACGGTAATGCTTGTCTCGCTTCCAAGTACATTGACTCGGTATTAGATTAAATTTATCACATACCAAGGTTTGAAGCTCAACGCTCTGTACCACTTTTCTGTCTGCATATATTTTAAAGAACTTTGAGTTTCCACAGTAGATTACTCTACCCCTGCTGACTTCTTGATATTCAACAGCAATGAGCTCAGGAAAACACGGAAGGTATATTCTATGCTCTTCCCACTCTACTAAATGGCTAAAGTCACTGTCATAGAGTGAAAGGCTATCAGGCTCTGCACTATTCAAAGGCATTACTTTAGCAAGTACAGTCGACTTGTAGACCCAAAAAATACCAATATGAGGCAGCTTAGCTTTCATCTTGTATATCTCCAACATGTTGTCGTTACCCAACTGTCTTGGCAGAGGTTTACAACCCTTCAATTATGTAAGAAATAGTATAAAAACAGATCCCACACTCTTTTCACCTTTAATAAGGCTGGGTAATCAAGTTAATATTCTTTCATCAGGTGAGTCTTTCTATAGACGCCTCTTCTTAAAAAATATATGTTGTACTATCGATAATGCTCAGTGCAAAGGAATTGAACGATGAATGAAAGTTATCTGGATGATGTAAATGATTATGATGACCAAACAGGAGAAGACGAGCTAGATCCCGTCGAGATTCCCAAGGAAGTTAGGCATTTACGTACTCAATCATATGATAAAAGTGTACGGGACTTGGTCGCTATGATTGATGAGGGAGATATAGATCTTGATCCAGACTATCAGCGCAATTACCTCTGGGAAAACAAAAAAGCGTCGCTCCTAATAGAATCTATTCTTCTGAATATTCCTATCCCTGTGGTTTACGTGGCAGAAAATGAAGAATCTCAGTGGAACGTTATTGATGGTCTTCAACGACTTAATAGCTTATACAGATTTTTTAAGAATGAATTCAAACTTTCACGTCTTGAAGTTCTATCTGAACTTAATGGTCTGACTTACCACAACTTACCGCCCAAAGCCAAACGTATGTTGGGAAACGGTATGTTTCGAGTTGTGGTATTACTAGCCGAAACTCATCCAGAAATAAAATATGACGTCTTTATGCGTCTAAATACTGGTTCAGTTCGGTTGAATGAACAAGAGTTACGAAATTGTTTGTATAGGGGAAAATTTAACGATTTTTTAAAAGAGTGTAGGTTTAATGAAAAGTTCTTGGCGTGCTTGAAGCTCAAAGATACTCACAAGAGGTTTGTTGATGCTGAGTTAGTACTGCGATTTTTGGCAATCAGAGAAAATTATGACTTAAATACCTACACGCTCAACTACCCCGGTAGAATGAAGACATTTCTAAATATGTTCATGGCTAAGTATCAAAACATTGATACAGAGAAAATGGCGGAATTTGGTGCAGCTTTTAACGGCTGCATGGATAATATATACAGTGTTCTTGGCGACACAGCATTTAGAAGACCAGATAAATACGGAAATCATGAAACTCGGATTAATAGGTCATTAATTGACGTAATTATGCTGTGTTTTTCGCATTTAACAATGCAGGAATGTGAGGAAAACAAGGAGGTTTATCAACAGAATATAGTAGAACTATGTGAAGACGAGAATTTTCTCGATGCTATAACATATGGTACAGCCGACTCGAAGCGCATCATGACCCGTTTGGAACTTGGATTAAAAAAATTCGGAATTGTAGAAGATGCAAGAACTTCAGTCATTTGATGCTATTCAGGACTTTAATGAGTCACTAGATGAAGTTGAGACGCTTATTCGTCTAGCCATTGGCTACGAAAAACTAAACAAACACGATAAAAGGTCACTAATACTGAGGTCAGCATTACTCTTTTTGGGTACTCATTTAGAATGTTTCTTTGAAAGTATTGCGGAAGAGTACATATATCGCCTTGAGCAAATGTCACTCAAGAGAGAGCAGCTTCCCGAGAAACTCATTTTGTCATCAGTTCAACATCAGTTTACAGATGAATTAATAAAAAAAATAAAAAGCGGTAATCCCAAATGTAAACAAGACATAGTTATGATTGCAAAAACTATTGAATGTGATCAGCCGGTTACTGAAATTAACGTGGACACTAAGTTTAGCTACGGGCGGCACGGCAGTAGTATAGTTAAAAAATTATTTGCTAGGCTGGATATTAACGACGTCTTTAAATCCTGTGTAGTCACGACAGAAGTTGAATCTTTGCTATCTGATGAGCCAGAGATAGTCACGATTGATGTAGAAAAAAAATTTAATGCTCTTACGGGAGTGAGGAATGGACTTATCCACGAAAATAAGTCACCTAATGCTGCAACATTTAATTCGATTTTGAGTGATATCCCACACTATAGAAACTTTGCAAAAGGACTTGGTTGCTTGCTGAACGATAAGCTGAATGAAATCCGAAAGAATGCAAGTGTCGCAGCTTGATGCAGAAGTGTTACAAAGATCGTCTCTGGCGAATGTTGTCCCCAGTGTTCGCCATGATTTTGAGTCGTAAAAAGGTTAAGTATTTCTTACGTAGTGTAAATTACTATTTACGCTATTAACCATTTACTACTACGGTAGATTTTTCGCTGAAAACATATGTTGTGGTTGAAAGAGGGAAGTTAACTTATTGACCACCACCCAGATAGATAACGTTAATATAGATTAACGTTACTATTATCTAATAATAGATTTTTCAATATTTTTTATTTGAAGGCGTGTACGTATTTCCATTAGCGTATAAGAAGCAAAAAGTTCAAACGAAAATTTGTCTAATATAATCTAGTCGATTGATATCAAGTGTTACGTTACTCTAACAGTTTGCGTATCAGTCTGATTTAACTTTTTAAAGTAATGCTTACCAACTATTCAAATAGTTTAATTTTACTCGTAAATCTACACCTTCTTTAATACCTATCCTTAGATACAAAAAAAGCGAACAAGAGATTGCTTTTTACTTCTTTGTCCAAGAAGATTGAGGGTATGGCTAAGCAAGCGTTTCAGAACCAAAAGCACGGTTGGGGCTGACTTTATGATTCTGAAAATCTCTTGTTCGAAACTTAAATTCTCATTAACTTCGATTAATGAGAATGGCCATGACCTTTGTCAAATGAGGTTGCCTTTTCAACATTGAGGACTTTTCCTTTTTTGCTAATGCTAAAGAAAAGAGTTTCACCGTTCTCAGAGTTTGTCGCTTTAACTATATATTCTCTCTCTGTCGCTTCAACTAATTCGAAATCTCCCTGTGCGACCTTATTCCATGATGTGTCCAGCTTCCCTACAGACATTCCATTATTTTTAAAAGTAAGTGTTTTAGCCGTTGTCTGGGCAGCTTGGATGACCTCCATAACACTTACCTCGCCATGCGCTCCTCCATGTGCGAAAGCATTAGAAGAAGCTAAAAGCGCAGATGCAATTGTTAATACTTTTATGTGTTTCATTCTGTGATTCCTCATTTTTACTTTAAACCTTCAACGATGTATTCACCGCTGAAAATTAGTTGAACATCAATATCTTTGTCTGTGTTGTTTTTCCAATACCAGCCATGTGACCCGTTAAAAGGAACAACAAAACTCCCTTTCATACTTTCAACAGTAGCGACAGTGTATGACTTAAAATAGCCAGTATTATCACCATCTGGTTCACCATGAAGATCGACATATAGCTCGCCATTACTTGTTTGCCATTCATAAGTGACCTGCTGGCTCTCCATCATGCTGAGCTTATACTCGATACCTTTACCTGCTGGAACAGTAACGACCACTGTATCTTGGTCACCGTCTGTACTTGTCTTAGCAGAAGGAGATTCTCCGTCCTGATTAAATACTGTTAGACCGAGCTTCTTTCCGACACCAGTAGGGTCAATGTCATACTCAGCAGGTAAAATAAATAACACTAGAGACACTACTGCTACTGACAATGCAATTACAGTCGCTTTTATCAGTGCACGATTTGTTTGATTAGATTCCATAAATATATTTCTCATAAGATTTAGCTAACAAAATACCCTGTTAGTTGCATGCCAACTAACATAAAACCACCACTCATCAAGGCTGTGTTCGTTGCCGCAGAAAAACGGTCGAAACTCTCGAATTGACGCCAAAAATTAATTAACAGAAGAATAAAAATAAGAGCCATAAACTGACCAATTTCTACTCCAATATTAAAGGAGAGCAGATTTAGCGCTAGTCCATCTTCAGGTAAGTGAAACTCTTGGATCTTTGTTGCTAATCCGAAGCCATGAAACAAGCCAAAAATAAGTACAGCTTTCTTAGGGTCGGGTTGTTTACCAAAGAAGTGGGTGAATCCTCCGAGGTTATCAAACCCTTTATAAACCACTGATAAACCGATAATTGCATCAATCAGGTATGCATTAACTTGGATATTAGCTAGGACTCCAGTCATTAGAGTTAAACTGTGACCTATCGTGAACATACTTACGTAGAGCAAGACGTCTTTACTATTTCTCAGAAAAAACAGCACTCCCACTAGAAACAGCAAATGGTCATAACCCGTAACCATATGTTTAGCTCCGATATACAGAAAGGGAATTATCTGGATACCAGTGTTGTTTTCTAAGAAGTTACGTGTACTGTCGTCTACACCGTGTGCAAAGGCTTCAAACGAAGCCATTGCACACAGAGATAGAAGAAGGTACACCAAATGCGTTAGCTTTAATTTACCTAACATTTATTTACCCTTCGCTTTTCATTAATGAATTCCCAGAATTGTGCTCTTCAGACTTGTCGTTCGAATGTAAAATTCGAAATAGTGCGGGTAAGACGAAAAGCGTTAAGATTGTTGAAGAAATTACACCTCCTATTACAACGGTTGCCAATGGTCTTTGAACTTCAGAGCCGATTCCTGTGTTTAATGCCATTGGAATAAAACCTAGCGAAGCTACGAGAGCTGTAGTGATAACAGGTCTTAATCTCGTTACTGCTCCTTCAATAATTGCACTTTCGAGCAATTGGTTCCTCGAAATTAAATCTCGAATAAACGAAACAAGCACTAATCCGTTCAGAATTGCTATACCAGATAACGCTATAAAGCCGACTGCCGCAGATATTGAAAAAGGGATGCCTCGAAGGTACAGAGCAAAGATCCCCCCTGTAAGTGCTAATGGAACCCCTGAAAAAATAATGAGCGAGTCTTTTATCGAACCTAGTGCTAAGAATAAAAGTAAAACAATAAGAACAAGTGTGACTGGCACCACAATGCTTAAACGCTCAGACGCAGACTGTAGCTTTTGATAAGTACCACCATATTCAATCCAGTAACTGGCAGGTAATTTAACTTTAGATTTAATCGCTGCCTGTATATCTTGAACAAAGCTACCTAAATCTCGACCACGCACGTTGGCAGTAACAACGACTCTGCGCTTTCCGTTTTCGCGGTTGACTTGATTAGCTCCTAAAATAACTTCCATATCAGCAAGCTCTTTTAGAGGTATATGCTCACCATTTGGTAAGGAGATAGGCAAATTAGACAGCGAATTTACATCTTGGCGCTTTTCCTCAGGAAGACGCGCTACAATATCGAAACGTTTATCGCCTTCGTAAAATTTTCCTGCGACTTGCCCCCCCATAGACACAGCTACTTGTGTTTGAAAGTCTTCAAGGCTAAGCCCGTATAATGCGAGCTTTTCTCTGTGCGGTAGAAAAGTGAGTACTGGAAGACCTTTAGTTTGCTCTACCTGCACATCACGGATACCTTCAACATCCTGAATTGCCGTTTCGATTTCTTTCCCGAGTTCAGCCAAAGTATCAAAATCATCACCAAATACTTTTATTGCAAGCTCTGCTCTAACTCCAGCAAGCAACTCATTAAATCGCATCTGTATTGGTTGGAGAAATTCATACCTATTGCCTGGCACAGGTGTAACTAGTTCTTCTAATTCAGCAACTAGCTGTTCTTTAGTCTTATTAGGGTTAGGCCATTCGCTTCTAGGCTTAATAATTATAAAATTATCAGCAACGCTAGGAGGAACTGCATCTGTAGCTACATTCGCGGTACCTATTTTTGCAAATACGCGCTCTACTTCGGGTAACGCTTTTATTCTCTCTTCAAGTACTTTCTGCATCGCAATAGATTGCGATAGTGAAGTACCAGGAATTCTCAGCGCATGCATCGCGATGTCGCCCTCATCAAGGTTTGGCACAAACTCACTGCCGAGCCGCATCCCCATAAATGAAGCCAGCACAACTAATGAAAATGCAACTGTAATGACCAGCCATCTCGCCTTTAAAATAACCTTCAGAGCAGGCCTATAAAGTGATACTGAGGTATTGATAATGATGTTTTCTTTCTCAGTTACCTTGCCTTTGAAAGTTAGCGCAATAGCAGCAGGGATAAATGTAATTGAAAGTACCATCGCGCTAACAAGAGCTATTACTACCGTTATTGCCATTGGGTGAAACATCTTTCCCTCAACACCTGATAGCGCAAATATAGGTAAGTAGACTGCGGTGATTATGAAAACCCCGAATAAAGCAGGTCGAATGACCTCTCGTGTCGCATCGTAAACTAAGGATAAACGTTGTTTGGCGTTAAGCTCGCCTTTTTGAGTGGCATGAGAAAGTCTCCTCAAACAATTCTCAACGATAATGATAGCCCCGTCGACTAACAATCCAAAATCGAGTGCACCTAAGCTCATCAGATTCGCTGTTGTTCGTGTTTGAATCATTCCCGTTACAGTCATAAGCATGGCGAAAGGAATAACTAAAGCTGTCAAAAATGCGGCTCTTATGTTGCCTAATAGTAAGAACAGAACAACAATGACCAAAATAGCCCCTTCAGTAAGGTTCATTTTGACCGTATCTAATGTTGTATTGACTAGTTTTGTTCGATCGTAGACAGCGTTTACGACTATTCCTTCGGGAAGTGACGCGCTAATTTCCTTTATTCGTTCACCAACACCTCTCGCGACCTTTTGGCTGTTCTCGCCTATCAACATAAAGACTGTACTCAGCACGACCTCTCGACCATTCTGTGTTGCAGCCCCAGATCTTAGCTCCTTACCTTCTTTTACTTCCGCGACGTCTTTTACTCGAACAATCTTGCCAAGGTCTGTAGGCAAAGGAATCTCAGAAATTTGTTTAAGCGTTTCCACTTGTCCAGGCAGTCGAATTAACCATTGAGCACCATTTTTCTCAATAAAACCTGCACCTTTATTTGAATTATGCTTTCCTACTGCATTTATGACATCTTGCTGAGTTAAACCGAATAACAATAATTTATCGGGGTTCAGTGCAATAAGAATCTCGCGCTCAAATCCTCCAATTGGGTTGACTTCAACAACGCCTTCTACTTGCATCAATTGTGGGCGAATTACCCAATCATGAACTGTTCTTAAGTCTGTCGGGGAAATTGGACGACCATCTTCATTGGTTGCCCCTTCCTTAGCGTCAACCGTGAACATGAATATTTCACCAAGTCCCGTAGAAATTGGCCCCAACTCAGGCTCCAGTCCTGAGGGAAGTTCAGATTTTGCAGCGTTAATACGTTCATTGACTAATTGCCTAGCAAAATAGATATCAGTGTCATCATTAAAGATCGCAACTACTTGTGATAATCCATAGCGAGATACAGAACGCGTATAAGACAGGTTTGGAACTCCTGACAATGCGGTTTCAAGAGGAAACGTGATACGTTGCTCTACCTCCAGTGGGGTATACCCAAGTGCCTCTGTATTTATTACAACCTGCACATTGGTAATGTCTGGTACAGCATCAATTGGCAGCTTTTGGAAGTTCCAAAGGCCAAGCATCGCTACCGCGAAAACAAAAACGAGAATTAGCTTACTTCTCTCGATTGAAAATTTTAAAATAGCATCTAACATTCAAGGAGTTCCTTAGTGGTCGTGAGACGCGCCCGACTTCTCAATATCAGCCTTTATTATGTAGCTGTTGAGAGTGACATATTCTGTTCCAGAGGGAATGCCGTTTAGTACTTCAACCCATCCCTCTGCTTTTCGTCCGAGCTCAAGCATCCGAACTTCGTATTGATCACCAAACTTTCCATAGACCACCGTGAAATCTCTAAAAGCCTGAAGGGATTCCTCTTTCACAGCTCTTTCAACGGTGAATGAGTCAAAGAGAATTTGGGCAGTTATAAACTGTCCTGGTGAGTAAAAGCCGTCATTATTATTTACAATGGCGCGATAGACTTTTGCTTGCGAGCCGTTAACGGCATAAAGGCTGTCAAAAATTTTAGTGCTTATCGTCTTATCGTGACCCGGAACTTGTATATCGACGGGAGCATCTAACAATTTCTTGTTTTGGTCTTCTGGATATACGTTCAGCTCTGCTATTAATTGCGAGGTATCAGTAATAGCGACTAGTTTCTTGTCTCCCGATTGTTCGCCTACACCAATATCCTGAAATGTAATTAGGCCATCAATCGGCGATTTAACTTGATAACTTTGCAAGCTTTCGCTTGATTGGATAGTGAAAAGAGTCTGCCCTTTCTTTACTGCTTGACCTAAAATGACATCAACAGAAGTTATTTCGCCTGGATAACGCGCAGATATATTCCTCACTGCATTGGGGGGTAAAACTAACTGGCCATATACTTTCAACCGCGCGTTAAGTTTTTTACTCGATACGAAATCGGTTTTAATGTCCATAGCCTTTGCTAGTGAATCATCTATTTTTGTCCTTCCTTCATAGTTATCGTAAGACCATTCGTATGTTTTGCCTTGGTAATTGGCAGTAAGTGAAACTAAAAAAGAGTGAGGTTCATAGATAACCATGTCACCGCGCAGATAATTGCCCTCAACATAAAAATCTATGTCATCGATGCCATCTCCCAAACGCGTGAGTTTTACGTTCACTTCAATGTCTTCAGCTGATATTCGCTGTCCTGCATAACTAGCGTATACACGAAATTCGGGAGGGGTGTCGGTTTCATAAATCGCCAGCTCGATAGCAAGGTCACCCTGTCTCAATACTCGACCATTATTAGGGCCTTTCTCTACTTCTTCTTGAGTAATTTCTTTAGCTGACTCAGCAACAGCTAGGTTACTGATTGCGGATAAGCTAATGCCAATATGGGCAAATGCTATTAAGGTAAATAATTTGCGAAGTTTCATAGTGCTCTCTCATTCTTGGATACCGAAGTACCCGTTAATCTCTCTAATTCAATGTTAAATAGTTGAATGTTGGTATAGGCATCGATTAGGCTCTTCTGCGCATTTAACAGTTCTTTCTGGACCGCAAAGAGGTCCGTATATGAGTAACTTCCGATGTTGTATGCTCGACTAGCTTGCTCATTTGCTTGCTCTAACATCGGAATGGAACTGTTTGATAATTTTTGGATTACATGGAGGCTGTGCTTTAATTTGTGAGTCAACAACAGAGCATCAGTGGAAATACTTTGAAGTAAGGCATCAGATTCAGCAGCACTTTGGCTCTGCTTTGCACGCAAAGACGTGATTAATCCTTTATTACGACCTTCGCCTCCAATAGGTATTGATATCCCAGCTACAAATGCAAAGTCGTCAATTACTTCGTTTCGTCTAATGCCTGTCGACACTTCCCAAGCGGGCGACTCCTCTACTACTGCCAAATCAATTTCAGATTCAATTTCTTGTTGCTGTAATATGTAGCGTTGGATTTTCGGGTTTTCCTTCAATCTTTTCAAAACTTCATCTAACTCAGAAATTGAAGGAATATTTGTAAGTGTTCCAGTTACTGAAAAGTTTGTAGTGCCCTTCCACTGCGCCGCTAATGCAGATTTTGTTGCTGCAATCTCATGAACAAGATCTTCTACTTCTAGCTCGTACAAAGATAGCGAAGCGCGAGCGCGGAGTTCATCGATAGCGTTAGCTTTTGCTGCTTTTACACGACCTTCTACATTGTCCAAGAGATCTTTCGCTTGGTCTTCTGCAATCTTCGCTAACTTTAAGTTCTCTTTTTGAGCCAATAAGGTTATATACAATCGTGCTGTATTTGCTGCGATATCAACGGCTCTAACCTCTTGATCAATTGTAGTTGCGTCAGCTTTCGATGAAGCCAGATTGACCCTAGACTCGATAATGTCATTTTCAAGTAACCATGAAATGCTCAATGTTGCTTGCAATCCAGATACCCCTGAGTTGTTACCAGAGCCCAAGAAATCCTCGAGTTGCGCATTAACTACTTTAGGCGTGCCAACCTCAGCTTGAGTAATAAGAGCTTTTGCAGCCTCTGATTTATGTGTGAATACATGTAATTCAGGATGTTGTTGCAGGGATAGACTAATTGCATCATTCAATGTGAGTATTTCTTGTGCATTAACACCAACAGACATCCCACTGATGGACATGCTTATAAGCATACCACTCACAAAATACCGATTGATGATCGGTTTTTTGCTTAATTTTTTTCCAAAAAACATAAATAAAATCCTTATGAAAGCTTTTTAAAAGCCTTCGACTAAGTTTGAAAATAAAAACCGTTCACCGATCGGTTTTTAGAATAAATTTTAATGGCTAAACACCGTTTCAATAAGATGATGAACACCGTCTAAAGAAGTCATACATAGAAAAAATAATGCAATGGCAAAAGAGAACGCTACAGTCTTATTGATAGGTGACAACTGCAACCTACCCAAGAGGAAATAGATGCGTTGCTCAAGGACATCTGCTCCGAAATTTACAACTAACGCGCTTGATTTAAGTATGTCCTCTTGCGCATTCAGCTTTGCAACTTTAATTAAAGTGCTTGCAACGAATATCCGGTCAATTCCTTCTTCTAATACAGCATTGTCTGCATCTTGTTCCATAGCCAACACCATCTGTAGAGTTAGTAATCTTGCTACTGGTGCAAAATAAAATGAGACCAAAATACTAAAAAGCCACTTTTTCAGGGGATCATTATTTACAACATGCGCTCTTTCGTGCTTTAAAATGACATCAAGTTCTTCGGGAGTAACCTCATTCAAAAGCCCTGTAGTTATGAAGCATTTCTTGCTCCGTATTCCAGAGGTAAACGCTGCAAATTTAGGTATCTCAACTTCATATACCCCCCGGCTTAAGTTTTTTGAGAGGCAAGTTAGCAAGCTCACCTCCTGTCTATGAAGCCATAGCTGTCTCGTCTTTGAAGTCAATACAAACATCATGTAAGAGAGCAGGAGTATTATTGTAACTGCATGCCAACTAAACCAGTTGAAATCTGATATATGATGCCAATGAGCATATTGTTTAGTTTCAAATATGCTTGAGTAGACATATATATCAAGTAAGTAAAGACAGACTAAAATGCTCATTATCCATGGCATTGAAACACAAAACCAAAGCAGAGCTTTCCTTGGTTTTAACTGAACAGATGTTAACTTTTGTCCTAGTAAAGATACGCCAATAGACACAACCAAATTAGTTATTGCGAATGCAATAGTAAAAATTGCTAGCAGGTTGAAGAATATTGTCATTATTTTACTTAATCCTTGTTCACTGACTTGAGCTTTTTTTGCTCTTCTATAAGTTGCTCTAGTTTAGTTAGTTGGTCGACACTAAATTCACTTGAGATGGAAGAAAAAGCTGCGATAAGGCTGCTATCGTCGCCAGCAATAAAGTCACTAGCAACTGACTTTATAAGCTGTCCGATCAACTCGTATCTCTCGACTTTTGTGTTATAGATATATGCATGCCCCTCTTTTTTTCTGGCTAGAAGTCCCTTTTTGAAAAGGCGATCAAGTGTACTCTGGTAGGTATTTAAGCTTCCTCCCCTCACATTTATGAAATGCGAATAAAGTTGCTTTACATCAACATCTTTGTGCTTCCATAAATAATGTAGAACTAGCTTTTCAAGTTCACCAAGATTCATATTCGCCGCACCCTTTTAAAAAACCGATTAACGATAGGTATTATACATAGAGAGTACCGACCGGCAATCGGTTTTTATCTCAGTTTTTTTTCACTTCATCGTTAGGCGGAACTTATTAATAATATTATCTCACTATATTTTGCACTAAATACACCCACGCTTTCTCAACTCCTCAGCCCATTCTTTAAAGCGTTTTTCGTCGCGCTCTGCGGTCTTTGCACGTCTGTTCAATGTTTTCTTAGACAATGCTTTGGGCTCTTCTTTGTCAAATGTTACTCCAGACAAAGCATCGGCAAACATTTCCGGCTTTACGTGACTATAGTGCTGCTCGATCATTGCTGTACTGGTTCCACATTGGCGCGCAATTACGTCCATGCTGGTTCCGTTGAGAAGCTGCCACGTAATGTAGGTATGTCGAAGAGAGTATAGCGTTCGCGGTCCTCTGGGTGACTCTTTTAATCCCGAACTTTGGAGAGCTTTCTCAAATGCCTTACCTAATTGCTTTGTGGGTTCACCATTTGCTAGCAAAAATAGTTTTTGGTTAGGTGTACGCAGTGGAAAACGTTCTCTGAGTCTAGTTAAAGCACCAATCACATCACGTTTACAAACTACTTTACGAGGGCCTGTATATTTTGTTGTTTTACCTTTGGTGATGTGAATGAAGAATTGAGCTTTAGACCCTTGCGTTTTTATTTCGATGTCCTTCCACGTTAAGGCGTCCATTTCCGTTCCGTGCCTAATACCAGTATTTATTGTTATTTCACAATAATCATAAAGTAACTCACAGATCTGACGAGTTTTTTCACTATGGGCATTAAATTCTCTTTCTAGTATTGCGTCCAATACAGCTTCGTATTCCTCTTCCGAAAATGCAGAGCGGCGTTTGCCTGCTTCACCTTTAGATGAAAGAACAGGTACTTGAGCGGCGATCATCCATTTTTGCTCAATAGCTTCTTTAAAAACGAGCTGAAGAGCAGCATTGTGAGTTAATAATGTAGAGGAGGCTGGAGACTTCTTCATCCGCCCTTTACGCCACTCATCAAATTTAGATATTTCTTCTTGGTCAATTGAAGTAATAAATGTCCGTGAAAAGTAAGGTATGTGGTAGTTTTCTAAAGCTCGAATATAGTCTTTATAGGTGCGTTTACCGCCCCCGTGTTCTAGTTGCTCTTCAAGCTTTTCGATGACGCGGTCAGCTACGTCTTTGAATCGCTTACTTTGGACTAGTGTGTTATTTTCGTGTCTAATTTGGTGGTCTAAGAAGATTCGATGTGCCATGGCGATAGCTTCGTCTTTATCTTTCTTCTTAGTTGATTTACAGAGCCATTTTTTGTGGTTGGTTAGTATAAATCGCGCGTACCAGCGTTCACTGTTATCTTGTTTAAAGATATACAGCTCATCGTTTATGTCGTGTCTTTCAGTCTGTTTTGCCATAGCGCCAGTAAAACAGAAAAGAGTTCTTTTTGCAAAGAATTTGCAAAGAAATTAAAAGTAACTTATTTTCAAAGACTTAAATTAGTGATTTGCATTGAAAATCCGCGTGTCCCTGGTTCGATCCCGGGTCGAGGCACCATTATTCAGAAAGCCCTGCATGAAAATGCGGGGCTTTTTTGTTTGCCCAGCGAAGCTGGCAAACCCGTCAGGTTGAAAGAAACCTGAATCACCCTGACTGAGGGGAAGATAATCCGAATGGCAAGGGCGTTGTTGGCTAACGACAGGGTCTGAAGGAA